>Ga0102925_1000379_pt1 | contig 23857 bp, 23 predicted proteins | sample SalPonR1_A_D1_MG_FD_78216 | JGI IMG/M metagenome (GOLD analysis project Ga0102925, IMG submission 78216) | Salt pond soil microbial communities from South San Francisco under conditions of wetland restoration - Salt Pond MetaG R1_A_D1_MG | ecosystem: Environmental > Aquatic > Marine > Intertidal...
GGGCGGTGGACAGGATGAATTCACGCTGGCAATCGGGCATCTGGACCGTGACACGGTTGTGGTCGATCTGGTGCGCGGGTTGCGGGGATCGCCTGCAAAGATCGTGCTGGAGTATGCGAACGTCTTGCGGAATTACAATCTGCGCCGGGTGACGGGTGACAGGTACGCGGGCCGGTGGCCGCGCGATGAATTCTTGCGCTGGGGTATCCGGTACGAGGTGAGCGAACTGGATCGCAACGCGCTGTATCTCGAACTTTTGGCCGCGATGAATTCGGGCCGGATTGAACTTCCACCGGATCAAAAGCTGGGCCGACAGCTTGGCGCTTTGGAGCGTCGCACCGGGCGCAGCGGGCGCGACCTGATCGACCATCCACCGGGCGGACATGATGACTTGGCAAACGCGGTGGCCGGTCTGGTGACCGTCGCGCAATCGCCGCGCATGACGATGACGCAAATTCCGCTTCCATTTTGAAAGGGTAAATTATGGCTGAGACTGAAAAGGATGATGTGCAGGGCTTGTTGTCAAAGCGCGATGAGCTGTTGCGCGAGGTGCGCACGCTGAAAGACCGTGTGACCGAACTCGAAGGCGAGCGCGACGCGGCAACCGGACGGGCGGAAAAGGCCGAAACCGAGGTGCAGCGCGTGCGTTTGGATGAGCCGGTGGCCGAAGTCCTGGGCGATATGTTTGCGGTGAAATTGAAATACGTTTTGCCGGATATTCAGGAGCATTTTGCGTTCACCTTGGCCGATGACGGCAAGGTGCAATTCACAGCCAAGGACGGCGCGCCGGTAAAGGTTGGCGACGCTGGCAAGGAACGTGAGGCCAGTTTCAATCCTGACGATGTGCGGGCCGCTCTGGAAGCGCACGGGGGCTTTGACGATGTGCTGTTGAGCCGGGGTAAGAGCGGTGGCGGCAAGCCACCAGCAACGCGCGCCGGGGCAGGGGTTGCCTTGCCGGGTGCAGGGAAGGCGCGCAAGGTTGCGCCAGAATTCGGTTTACGGTAATATGATACCACATTGCGCGGCATGTCTGGGATGTGACCGCGCGATGTAATCCCGCCGCTATGCGGCACCGGACGCGGCCTAGTGGGCTGCACCGTCTTTCCCTGAAATCACAAAGATGAGGTGCAGCTATGGCTGTGACACGTATTTCTGACGTGGTGGTGCCTGAAGAATTCACCAGCTACGTCGTTCAAAACACAATGGAGGCCAGCGCGCTTGTTCAAGCTGGCGTGGTCGCCCGTAACGGTGTGATCGAAGATCAATTGCAGGCGGGTGCGGACAGTTTCAACGTTCCGTTCTGGAATGACCTTGCCGACGATGAAGCGGACGTTGTGTCCGATGACCCGGCGGTGACTTCGACGCCAAAGAAACTTTCGGCTGAAAAGCAAATCGTGCGCAAATCGTTCCTGCACCAGTCTTGGTCTGCAATGAACCTTGCCAGCGAATTGACCGGCGATGATGCGTTGCCGCGCATTCAAGGCCGTGCCGAGGCTTACTGGACACGCCAGACACAGCGGCGGCTGATTGCCAGCCTGAACGGTGTTCTAGCCGACAACGTGGCGAACGATTCCGGCGATATGGTTGTGGACATTTCCGCAGAGACCGGCGCGGCTGCGCTGTTTTCCGCAACGGCTGTGATCGACGCGGCGGGAACGCTTGGCGACCAAATGTCGGGCGTGACGGGCATCGCCATGCACAGCGACGTGTATCGCAAGGCGCTGAAAGATGACCTGATCGAAACCATCCGCGACAGCGAAGGACGCAATTTCCAGTCGTTTCGAGGAATGGCGGTTGTGGTCGATGATCTGTGTCCGGTGACGTCTGGCAATTACACGTCGATCTTGTTTGCACCGGGTGCAGTCGGGTGGGGTCTGACCGCGCCGCGTGTTGCCGAAGGGACCGAGATCGAAAACCTGCCAAGCGCGGGCAACGGTGGCGGGCAACAAATCCTGCACAGCCGTGTGAACCTTGCAATACATCCGGCGGGCTTCCAATGGTCCGAAGGGTCGGTTGTGGGTGACAGTCCGACGATTGCCGAACTGGGCGCTGCTGCGAACTGGAATCGGATTGTCGAACGCAAGGCGGTTGGCGTGGCGTTCCTGATCGCCCGTGTGACTGAGGCCGCGTAATGGCGACGGATCACAAGATCGACGTCAAGATCGTTGATGTGAGCGTGGCGGTATCCACACAAACAACGCCAGCGGGTTTCGACCTGCTGGCACACTTTACGCTGTTGGTGCGACCGTTGCGGATTGTCGGGTGTTCACTGGTGCGCGCACCGAACGGGCGCTTGATGGTGTGGACCCCATCGCCCGATGTGAAGGTGGCGCGCTGCTGGCGCGATGATCTGGTGAAGCAAGTGTTGCGGGAAATCGAAACTGCGAAGGAACGGTTGCCGGTCTAACGGTAACGGCACGCGACCTTTGCAATGTCGGCAGTCTGCATGTCTGTGAACATGATCGAGCCGATTTCAGCATATCCCGTAGAGACAGCTAACGGCTTTCCGTTGGCATCTATGGCGACGCATTGAATTTGGCCGTCTTTGTTGCCGAGCAATTCGTAACTGGCATGGCTCAACATCTAGACGCCGCGCACAATCAAAATTTCTTCGTCGCTTTCAAAGGTGATTGTTTCGGCTGAAAGCAAGCTGGGGAGGGTGACAGCCAAGGCGGCAAGGAAGCGCATAAAAAAGACCTTTCGCAAAGAAACCCAAATTGAGCGGCGCAACGGTAGAGCGTCAAGGTTTTTGTCTGGCACCTTCCAAGGCGTCCCAGCCTTCACCGACATAGATGATTCTAAACGTGTTCTGACCTTTCGCCTTGCACCGCCTGCACCGGGCGCGGCTGGTGGCGCTGTGGACTGACGTTTCGGGGCCGAAGGCATCAATCAAGGCCGTGACGGGGATCTGGGCTGCATGGCCGCAAACGCTGCATGACAGATACAGATGATTCATTTTGATGCTGGCAAGGCGTGTCATCGGAATAACATCCTTTTGAGGGCTTTTCCTGTTACCCCAGACGTTACCCCGCGCCAAAATCCACCAAGGCCGCTTAGAGCGGTTTAAGCTAAGTTGTTGCTTTCTTGGGGATTTTTGGCTCCGGCGGTAGGGATCGAACCTACGACCAATTGATTAACAGTCAACTGCTCTACCGCTGAGCTACGCCGGAACACGAGGGTTCGTTTAGCAACAGTCTTGGCGGGCGTCCAGAGGGTTTGGTGAAAAAAGTCGGTTTCGGGGTTAGGTCAGAGAAAAAACCGCCCTCTCCGAGAGGTGATCAATCGGGGTGACCCGGTTTTTACCATGCAGATCAATGAGATGCGCCAGGACATTGCGGGTGGCGGCTGGCAGAAGCGCGGGGGGCGTATCGACATAGATCCGCGCGGCGAGGGTTGCGCTGGTGGCGGGGCCCTCGGCGAGCGCCTCAAGGATCTCGGCCTCGCGCGACAGGCGGTGCCTGATCAGCCAATCGAGCCTCTCGGCCGGGGTGTCGATCGGGGCACCATGGCCGGCATGGAAGATGCGCCAATTGCCCTGTTTCAGGCGGCGGCAGGAGGCCATGAAATCTGTGAGATCGCCTTCCGGCGGAGAGACAAGCGAGCTGGCCCAGCCCATCACCAGGTCACCGCAGAACACGGCATCGCCGAGCGCAAAGCACAGGTGGTTGCCGAAATGACCAGGGGTGTGGAGCGCCGTGAGGCTCCAGTCCGCCCCGTCCACCACATCCCCATCGGCCAGGGTTTCGTCCGGGGCAAACTCTGCATCGACGCCTTCACCGCCGCCGACAAGCCCACCTTCCGCCAAGCGCTGCATGACGGCGCTTCGCCCGCCCATGGCATCCGAAAAGGCATGGATCGGCGCCTTTGTTGCAGCGCTCAAGGCCCGGGCCAGCGGCGAATGATCGACATGCGCATGCGTGACGAGGATCGCGGTTACCCGTGCCGTGCCAATGGCCTTCAGAAGGGCGGCGAGATGGGCCGGATCATCCGGGCCGGGGTCGATCACGGCAAGATCACGCTGCCCCACAAGATAGCTGTTGGTCCCCCAAAACGTCATCGGTGACGGGTTCGGGGCCAAGACGCGGCGGATGTTCGGGCCAATGCGTTCGGCGATGCCGGGCGTTGGGGGATATCCAGTCTGGGGATCGGGTATCATGCGGGCGACAGCAGCAGGACCGCTGGCATAATGCAAGGCCTGCGGCTTGCGGACATTCCGTTTTCTGTCGCGGTAGCGTAGCGTGGCCGCATGACATTCGAATGGCTCAAACGCTACATGCCGGACGGGCTTTACGGCCGTGCGGCGCTGATCCTGGTTCTTCCGGTCGTGACGCTGCAGCTTGTTGTGTCGGTGGTGTTCATCCAGCGGCATTTCGAGGGTGTGACCGAACAGATGACTCGCGAGATCGCGCGTCAGATCAACACCGTGCTCGATCCCGAATGGGACGACGACGCGCGGCTTGCAGAGCGTCTGAGCCTCGATTTCCTGCCGACCTCGGCGGCGCAGGTGCCGGAGGCGCATATTCGCCGCTGGTATGATTTTTCAGGGATCGTGGTGATCCGGACCCTGGACCAGCATGTGGTCGGGTTTCAGCGTGCCCACCTGGTGGACGACTGGACCGTCCATATCTGGGTGCAGCGCGGAAATGAGCCTATCCAGATGATCGAGTTCAACCGCAAACGCGCGTCCGCGTCAAACCCGCATCAGCTTTTGGTGAACATGGTGGTTTTCGGCGCGCTCATGACACTGATTGCCTACTTGTATTTGCGCAACCAACTGCGCCCGATCAAGCGGCTCGCCAAGGCCTCCGAGGCCTTTGGGCGGGGGCGGCATGTCGCGTATTCGCCATCGGGTGCGATCGAGGTGCGGGCCGCAGGACACGCTTTTCTGGACATGCGCGCCCGGATAGAACGGCAGATCGAACAGCGCACCATGATGTTGTCCGGGATCAGCCACGACCTGCGCACGCCCCTGACCCGTCTGCGTCTGAGCGTGTCGATGCTGGACGACACAGAGCGCGAACCGCTGGAACGCGACATCGACGACATGCAGAAATTGATCGACGCGTTTCTGGATTTTGCCCGTGGCAATGCCGACAGCGCGCAACCGGAACCCACCGATATGCCGGGGTTCGCGCAGGAAATCGTCGATGATTGCGCCCGCGCGGGGGTGCCGGTGTCACTGGTCGATGTCGACGGGGCAGGGCAGGTCACCCTGCGCCAGACCGCGTTGCGCCGCGCCTTGGAGAACCTGATCGGAAATGCCGAACGCTATGGCACGCATTGCGAGGTCTCCGTGGCGCTGACCGAGAAATCACTGCGCATCCGGGTCGAGGACGATGGGCCGGGAATCGCCGCTGGCCAGAGGGGTGCCGCGCTGCGCCCTTTCGTGCGGCTGGATCCGGCGCGCAATCAGGATTCCGGGACAGGTGTCGGGCTGGGCCTTGCCATCGCGGCGGATATCGCGCGCGGACACGGGGGCGTGCTGCGTCTTGGTGTCAGCGAGACGCTGGGCGGACTGCGCGCCGACATCGTCATCGCGCGATAAGACACCACACAGCGCGATCTGCATACAGGAACGGCTATTTTTTCGGGCAACCTGCGCGAAAATTGTTGAAAGAACCATCTCGTATGTAGGATGAAATGGTACACGGGTGCATACCGACCCGAAATCGCAACCAAGACAGGACGCCTGTGATGCCGGCTTACACCTATGTGAATGACGTGATGCTGCGCGATTGCGAATCGTCGGGGATCGTTTTCCTGCCTCGATATTTCGAGATGGTACATACAGTCATCGAGAATTGGCTGGACGAGGCGCTTGATTGGCCGATCAGTCAGGTTCAGGGCAGCAATGGCTTGTCCTTGCCTTTCGTGAATGTCAGCGCGGAGTTTCCCGCGCCCAGCCGGCTTGGCGATCGTTTGAAATGGCGCCTCACGGTCCGTGAGTTGCGGCGCAGCAGCTTGCGGCTCGAATTGACTGGAAGCACGGGCGCAGAGACGCGGGTCGTGGTGACCGGCACGCTGGTTCTATCCGAGGCCCTGGCCCTGCGCGCGCGGCGCTGGCCCGACGCGATTGCCGAACGCATCCGGGAGTTCCAAGTGGTCCCGGATGCCACAATTGGCAAGGTGGCTGAATAGCGGCGTCTCAGGCGTCTTGTGCCGCGGCATAAAGAAATTCGACAAGCTTCGTCCGATCCAGCGGTTTCAGCAGAAGCTAGACGCCCAGACGCTTGGTTTCATGTCGTAATTTGACCGACCTCTCTGCCATGACGATGGCGCAGGGCAGGCGGCCCAAACGCCGCGTCAGTTCCTCGAAAAGCTCGGTTCCGCTGGCCCCATCGCCAAGCTGGTAATCCAGAAGCAGCGCGTCAGGGGTGATCTCGAGATCCTCCATCAATTGCAGCGCGCTTTCGGCCTCTTCGCTTTCGATCACGCTGACGCCCCAGTTTTCGATAAGAATCGACATCGCACGCCGCAATTGCGGATCGTTTTCGACCAACAGCATGATCAGCCCGGACGCCCTGAGCGCGGTTGCAGACGCAGACCGGGCCTTGGCCGGCCGCACCGGATCGAAGCGCCGGGCAATCGCCACGTTGAGCATGAAGCACGACCCGCGCCCCGGTTCGGACCAAAGACCCAAAGGGTGTCCCAATCGCGCGCAGGCCCGTTCGACAATGGCAAGACCGAGGCCCAGGCCGTCATTGTTGCTCGCCTTGGCGTCCAGGCGATGAAATTCTTCGAAAATCCGGTTCTGATCCTCCTCGGTGATGCCGGGCCCGGTGTCCCAAACCTCGATCCGGGCAGAGTCGCCATTTCGGCGCGCACCGACGACGACCCGCCCGGTTTCGGTATAGCGGATCGCGTTGGTCAGAAGGTTCTGCACGATCCGGCGCAGATAGGCGGGGTCGGAGTCCACCACTTGCGAGCTGTCCACGATCCGCAGCGACAGGCCTTTTTGCGCGGCCAGAAGATCCATCTCGTCGCGCAGGGGATCGAAAATTTCGCGCAGGGCAACAGGGCGGATGTCAAAACTCGGGCCGTCGCCTTCAAGTTTCGAGATATTCAGCAAGGCGTCGATGATTTGTTCCGCCGCACCAAGCGCGGTTTCGGCTTTGTCCAGAACCGTCTTTTCATCCGGCGTGTCGATCTTGTCCGACAAGGACGCCATGAACAGTTTTGCCGCCGACAAGGGCTGCAGCAGGTCATGGCTTGCGGCAGCGACAAAGCGCGACTTCGAGGCGTTGGCCCGTTCTGCCGCTCCAGGCTGTCGCTGGGATCGATCAGGGATATCTCCGGTCTCGGCCTCATCCGGGAGCAGGGGGATAAATGGCAACACCGGTTAGCGTCTGGTTCACGTGCAGGCCACCGGTCTGTTCGCCATAGGTCGAAAACCCGACCACGCGATGCGCCCGAAGCACGTCCGAGACCGCGCAGGTTTTCTGGAGGCGGCCCGCTTCGATCCGGCGCAGAATGCAGTCGCATCCAAGGATGAACTCGGGGCGGGTGTGCTTGGCCAGTTACTCCAGCCCCCGATCCAGATGGTCGACAATTTCGTCATGCGTGGCAAGGGTCAGGACCATGCCTTCGTTGATCGCCGAGAAGAAGACCAGATCATGGTTTGCCTTTACCTGCCGGATCGCGCGGACATGGTGCGTGTCGCCCAGACGGACCACAACGGGATGCGCGGCAAAGGTGAATTGATCCAGTTGATGCGGGTCCAGGCCCAAAAGCCGAGCGTATTCCAGCGCGGCCGGCTCGGCGTTGATTTCGTGCACGATACGCCCATCGGGCGACGCCGACGTGACCACCATCCGGGCCTCCGTGGGGATCTGGTGATCGAGGCTGAAGACACGCACCGGCCTGTCGCACCGCGCCACCATCACGATGGCGGCGTTGCGCAGGACCACGCCTTTCCGGGCAAGCCATGTTTGCGCAAAGCGCGCACCGTCACCGGACGAGCCGCCAAAAAGCGGTGTTGGACCAAGCGAGGCGGACAGAAAAGCGGTCAGTTGCTCTTCGCGAAGGCTCAAGCCGTCAGCCATCAGGAAAGCGAATTCCGAGGACCAGTCCAGGGTTTTCTGAGCAAGTGCCAAACGCGTTTCGATCAAGGCGCCCTCGATATCCTCTTCGGTGATCCGATCAAGGCTCTCGATGGCATAGGTCGTGATGCTGAAGTGGGCTTTGCGGAATGCAACCGCGATGATCTGCTGGTCTTCATAACCTGCGCGGCCAATCTCGCTCGCGGTGGTGCAGGCCACGACATCCGTGTCAGAGAACAAACCGGATGTCACCGCGATCAGGTCATGGAACGCCGCATCCGGTGACACGAACAAACAGACGAGATCGGACGGTCCGGATCCGAGCTGAGCAGCGATTTGACCCGCGGCATCCTGAGCGTCACTGGGAACCTGCGCGACAGCAATCGCCTCTGGCGCGGCCTCGCCGCCTCACGGCGATCTGCGCGAGGAAAAACCCTGCTCCCTTCCACGATCCGGTTCCCAAATGTTGGCTGCCGGACATGATAGGAGCATCACGCTTGGCTTGGCAATACCCGGTTGAAGCGCGCCTCTTGCGCAATGAGCACGGCTTGCGTTCGGCTGTGAACACGCAGCTTGCGCATGATCGCGGTGACATGCGCCTTCACGGTGGTCTCGGCGATCGACAGGTCATAGGCGATCTGCTTGTTCAGCTTGCCTTCGCAGATCAGGTTGAGAATCCGTGCCTGCTGATTGGTCAGCGTCGCCAAGCGCGTCATCGCTCCGGCAACAACCCCCGCGGGTTCAGTCGCAGAACAAGCAGCAGGATCACACCCATGGTCAGCAGCCGCATGTGCTGCACGCTGTCCAGAAGATGCCCCTTGAGCCAGGATCCGTCCGACAGCCCCGACGTGATGCCGCTCATCACGAGCTGACCCATCGGCTCCACCTGGACCCAGAGAAACCAGATCAGGAACCCGCCCAGCACCGCGCCAAGGTTGTTGCCCGATCCACCGACGATCACCATGACCCAGATCAGGAATGTATAGCGCAGCGGCTGGTAACTGCCCGGTGTCAGCTGGCCGTCGAGCGTCGTCATCATCGCGCCCGCGATACCGCATATGGCCGATCCCAGGACAAAAACCTGCAAGTGCCGCGCGGTCACGTTCTTGCCCATCGCGCGGGCCGCTGTCTCGTTGTCCCGGATCGCGCGCATCATGCGGCCCCACGGGCTGTTGAGCGCAAGCTGCGACAGCACCAGAAGGATGACCAGAACTGCCGCGAACAATAGCCCGTATTCCAGTTTCACGTAGAGTGTCGAGGCAGTTGTCGGGTCGATACCGAAATCCGCCGCACGCTCGACGAACGCCGGATCATTTTGCAAATCCACCTCGTTGGGCACGGGGCGCGGCAGGCCGATCACGTTCTTCACGCCCCGCGCCATCCAATCCTCGTTCTTTAGGATCGCAATGACGATTTCGGCAATGCCCAGCGTGGCGATTGCAAGATAGTCCGACCGCAACCCCAGCGCCGTCTTGCCGATGACCCATGCCGCGCCAGCCGCCAGAACGCCCCCGACCGGCCAGGCCAGCAACACGGGCAGGCCAAGCCCGCCCAGATAGCCTGTGGACGCGGAATCGATCGACTCGACCGCCTCGACTGCCGGATCTAACACCATGCGGTAGATCACCAGACCGACCAGCAGCACCGCCGCCGTGGCCCAGCCGCGCAGCGTGCCGGACGTCCGCGACCAGACCAGCACGGCCGCCACGATGCTTGCCGCCCCCAGCGTGAGCCCCAGCAGGATGCCGCCCCCCCCGGCCTGCCAGGCCGCACCGACAGGCGGCATGGAGACCAGCACAACCGCCAGACCGCCCAGCGCCACGAACCCCATGACCCCGACATTGAACAGCCCCGCAAGGCCCCATTGCAGGTTAACACCCAGTGCCATCACCGCGCTGACCAGCCCCATGTTGAGGATCAGCAGTGCAGAATTCCAGCTTTGCAGCACGCCCGTCCCAAGGATGAGACACGCCACGAGGGCAAAGAGCAGAAAGGTCCTCATAGAGATTTTCCCCGGAATAGGCCGGTTGGCCGGAACAGAAGCACGATCACCAGGATGACGAAACTGATCGCGAACTTGTATTCGGTGCTCAGCATCTGCATCAAGCCGTCGGGCTGCAGCGCGGGGGGCATCAGATATCCCAGCACCTTTTTCCACGCATAGGTGATCCCGACCTCGGAAAACGCGATGACGAACCCGCCGGCAATGGCACCGAGCGGGTTGCCCATGCCGCCCACGATGGCGGCGGCAAAGATCGGCAGAAGAAGCTGGAAATACGTGAATGGCTTGAACGATTTGTCGAGGCCATAAAGCACCCCGGCCACCGTGGCGAGCGAGGCCACGATAAGCCATGTGACCAGCACCACGCGCTCGGGATTGATCCCCGACAACAGTGCAAGGTCCTCGTTGTCGGAAAAGGCGCGCATGGATTTGCCGGTGCGTGTCTTGTTCAGGAACCAGAACAGGATCGCCACGACCACGATCGCGGTGATCACCGTGATCACCTGGCTGGTGCGCAGCGACAGACCTTCCGCCAGCCCGGTCATCTCCTTGAAATCACGCGCTGATATCACGAAGCGTTCGCCATCGGCAAAGCGCTGGTCATCAGGGCCGATGATGATGCGCGTGAAGCCGTTATAGATGAACATGACCCCCATCGACACGATCACGAGGATCACCGGTTTGGCCTTCTGCGCGCGGTAGAACCTGTAGACATAGCGGTCGGTCAGAAGCACGATTCCCGTCGCTCCCAGAATGCCGAAAGGGATTGCCAGCAGCGCAGTGGGGAAGGGGCCAAGGCCGACACCCATCGCCTGCAATCCCCATGTTGTCAGGACCGCGAACATGGTCCCCACCGCCATCGTGTCGCCATGGGCGAAATTGGAAAACCGCAGGATGCCGTAGATCAGCGTCACCCCAAGCGCACCAAGCGCCAGCTGGCTGCCATAGGCAATCGCCGGGATAAGTACGAAATTGGCCAGTGCCACGAAGCCGTTCAAAAGGTCCATGTCGCCCTCGCTTCGCCACTCTTGCACCGCCGTCCCGGCATCTTCTCTTCAAAAATATGCAATTTCAACATCTCCACCCGCGCTCTCGTCAGCCGCCAAGAAAGGATCGGCGCACATCCGGATCTGCCAGCAACTCCTTGCCAGTGCCGGAATAGCCATTCGCACCCTGAACCAGCACATATCCCTTGTCCGCGATCTCGAGCGCCTGGCGCGCGTTCTGCTCCACCATGAGGATCGAAATGCCGGTCCGCGCCACTTCGATGATGCGGTCGAACAGTTCATCCATGACGATGGGCGAAACCCCTGCGGTCGGTTCGTCCAGCATCAGCAGCTTGGGCTGGGTCATCAGCGCCCGGCCCACGGCGACCTGTTGGCGTTGACCCCCTGATAACTCTCCCGCCGCCTGGTTTCGCTTTTCCCTCAGGATCGGGAACAGTTCGTAAACCTGCTCCATCGAGGACCGGAAATCGTCCTCGCGGATGAAGGCCCCCATCTCGAGGTTCTCCTCCACCGTCATCGAAGTAAAGATGTTGGAGATCTGCGGCACGAAGCCCATGCCGTGACGAACACGGGCCTGCGGGGTGAGCTGGGTGATGTCCTGACCATCCAGCAGCACGCGGCCCTGGCGCAGGTCGAGCATGCCGAACACCGCCTTCATCGCCGTCGACTTGCCAGCCCCGTTGGGGCCGACGATCACCGCGATTTCGCCGCGCTCAACTTCAATGGTGCAATCATGCAAGATATCGGGGCCGGTCTTGCCATAGCCGCCGGTCATGTTCTCGCCAACCAGGAACGGTCCCTGCTTGCCCGGCATCGGGTTCGGCTGCGTTCCCGCAGGTGTCAGCCTGCCTTGTCCGTGCGGATTGGTGACAGAGGCGTCTGTGTTGCCGCGATCGTCCTGGTACGGGTTGCCGCTCATAGGGCCACGTCCTTGTTCTTCAGCCCCGTGCCCAGATAGGCCTCGACCACGCGCTCATCGGCTTTTATCTCGTCAATCGTGCCTTTCGAGAGAACCTTGCCCTCGGCCATGACGATCACCGGATCGCACAGCCTGCCAATGAAATCCATGTCATGCTCGATCATGCAGAAAGTATAGCCGCGCTCGGTGTTCAAGCGGATAATCGCGTCACCGATGGTGTTGAGCAGGGTGCGGTTCACCCCCGCACCGACCTCGTCAAGAAAGACGATTTGCGCGTCGACCATCATCGTGCGGCCCAGCTCCAGCAGCTTCTTTTGCCCGCCAGAGACCTGTCCCGCCTTGTGGTCGGCCAGATGCTCGATCGTCAGGAATTCCAGAACTTCGTCCGCCTTGGCGCGCAGCGCGCGTTCCTCGTCGGCGATCCGCTTGCGTCCGAACCACGTGTTCCACAGCGTCTCGCCTGTTTGACCGCCCGGCACCATCATCAGGTTCTCGCGGCAGGACATAGAGGCGAATTCATGCGCGATCTGGAAGGTCCGCAAAAGGCCCTTGTGGAACAATGCATGCGGCGGCAGCCCGGTCACGTCTTCACCTGCCATGAAGACCTGGCCGGATGTTGGTTTCAGAACGCCCGCCACGACATTGAAAAGCGTCGTTTTTCCAGCGCCGTTCGGACCCACGAGACCGGTTATGGTTCCGGTTTCCACGGTCAGGTTTGCGCCATCAACCGCGCGGAAACCACCAAAATGGCGATGCAGGTTCTTGACCTCGATCATACCTTATCCACTGCGTGAACAATGCCTCTGAAAATATTGAAACGGCGCAGAAATTCTGCGCCGTTTTTGGTTATGGTCTTTCTGGCACGGCTCAGCGGTAGCCCACGACTGTCAGCACGCCATCTTCGACCAGATATTCGGCGTAGCTGCCGGCCGCTTCTCCCGATCCGACGAATTCAACCCCTGTCGCCCCCTGGTAATCCACGTCGCCGCCATCGGCCAGGATTTCCAGCGCCTTGGCAAGCTCACCGGGCATGATCGTCTCGCCCGGGGCGTTGGCGACCATCTGGATCTGGTCGACATAGTCGCCCGGCTCGCTCGACCCGGCGGCGGCCATGGCCAGCAGCATCAGCGCGGCCGCGTCATAGCTTTCACCTGCATAGACGCTGGTGCCGTCGATGCCTGCGGCCTCGGCCATTTCCGCAAATTTCGCGGTGCCTTCGTTGTCGCTGCCCGGCGCGGTGCCGATGGTGCCGTCAAGGTCAGACCCGAACGCGTCGGTCAGCCCGTCACCGATCATGCCGTCGCCCAGTGCAAACATGTCGAATGCACCGCTGTCGAGCGCGCCCTGGATCACGCCAGCGCCGCCCTGATCGACATAGCCCAGCACGACCAGCGCATCACCGCCGGCAGAGGCCAGAGCCCCCACTTCGGCCGAGTAATCCGCTTTTCCGTCCTCATGCGGCGCGGTCAGCGTGACGGTGCCGCCTGCCTCTTCGAAGGCTGCTTCGAACGCGTCGGAAAAGCCCTTTCCGTAGTCGTTGTTGGTGTAGGTCACCGCGACCGAGGAGATGCCCTTGTCATTGAGGATCTGGGCCAAGATCTGGCCCTGGCGGGCGTCTGACGGCGCGGTGCGGAAGAACAAGCCGTTGTCTTCGGCTTCGGACAGGGCCGGAGAAGTTGCAGAGGGCGAGATCATGACCATGCCGTTCGGCACCGCCACATTCGCCAGGACCGCGCCAGTGACACCCGAACAATCGGGGCCCATCATCGCCTTGATGCCGTCGCTGGTTATCAGGCGTTCCGCCGCAGCGGTTGCCGCCGCGCTGTCGACGCAGGTGGAATCGACGCGGACCGGGCTGACTGTCGCGCCGTCAAGCAGCATGCCGCTGTCGGAAACTTCCGTGATCGCCATCTCGGCGCCGGTGGCCATCGCCGGGGAGAGGGATTCGATTGGCCCGGTGAAGCCAAGGATGATCCCCATCTTGATGTCGTTGGTGTGGCTGCCGGCAAAGGCACCGCCGGCCATCAGGGCACAGGCCGCCGTGGCTGTCAGAATTTTGTTCATGTTTCACTCCCATGTTGGAACATTGTGATGTCCAGCCCGAACGATATGCACAGTTCGGCAAAAAGAAAAGGCCTGAGACGCCGCATATGGCGATCCCTGACCCCAAGGTTTTCAGGGGGTTAGTCATGCGCGTTGTTTCAGTGGCGACGCGGCGTTTGCAGGTTTTCGCGGTCACGTCTGTGTCAGCGGACTTGCCCTTGCGTCAAGTCTCGCCAGTATAGGCCCGTAAGCTGTTGAAGCGAGGTGTCATATGCCAATTCCGAGACCTGTTGTCCCGTCGTTCGTCCCGTCGGTCGTCCTGTCACTTGTCCTGGCCACCGCGCTCATGGGCACGGCCATGGCGCAAGTGCGGTCCGACACGATTACCACCCGCGCAGGGGAGGTCACCGTGTCTGCCGTCGTGACGGGGCTCGACACGCCTTGGGCCTTCGGGTTTTTGCCCGGCGGGGACATCGTGCTGACCGAACGCGACGGCCGCGTCCTGATCGTCGCCCCGGGGCAGGGCGTGGCGGTGCTGCGCAACCCGCCTCAGGTGCATGTCAACGGGCAGGGCGGTTTGCTGGACGTCTTGGTGCCCCGTGATTTCGCGCAGAGCCGAGAGCTGTTTTTCACCCATGCCAAACGGCAGGGCGGGGCAAGCGGGACGGCTGTCACACGGGCGGTCCTGACCCCGGATGGCATTGCACTGATGGATCATCGCACCATATTCGAGATCGAACCGGGAAGCCGCGGCGGCCGTCATTTCGGCGCGCGGATCGCCGAAGCCCCCGATGGCACGCTGTTCTTGACGGTGGGGGACCGTGGAGACCGCCGGTCCGCGCAAGACCGCAGCCTGCACAACGGCTCGGTTCTGCGGATCAAACGTGACGGCTCGGTCCCTGATGACAATCCGTTCGTGGGGGCAAGCGGCGTGCAGCCTGAAATCTGGTCCTACGGCCACCGCAACCCGCAGGGCGCGGCCTTTGATGCCGAGGGCCAGTTCTGGGTGAACGAACACGGCGCGCGCGGCGGCGACGAGGTAAACCGGATCGTGAAAGGCGCGAATTTCGGCTGGCCCGTCATCGCCTACGGGCAGCACTATGCCGGCGGGCGTATTGGCGAGGGGACCGCGAAAGAGGGCATGGAACAACCGCAGACCTATTGGGACCCCTCCATCGCCCCGTCCGGCATGACCTTCTACTCCGGCAACATCGACGGCTGGACCGGCGATATGTTCGTTGGCTCACTCAAGTTCGACTACGTCGCGCGGCTCAGCGGTTCCCCCCTGCAAGAGGTCGAACAGATCAAGGGCGAAAGCACGCTGCGCGTGCGAGACGTGCGGCAGGGCCCGAACGGCGATCTGTGGTTCCTGAGTGTCGGCAACGGGGCGCTGTACCGGATGGGCCTGCCGAATAGCTGAGCGCCAGACCGCATGCGCATCGGAAAAATGACCAAGACGCACCCTGGCAGGACCACAGGCGGCAAACGCCGTATGAAAGGGCTGCGAAATGTCGCGCGCCGGGGACTGCCTGCGATACAGCCTGTCCGATGCGGGGATCGGTTTGCCGGGTCTCGGACCTACACTGATATCCGCGAGGCATGCGCGCCGCGCTCTCGGTAGGGTGTAGTTTCGTAATGCGCCCGGTAGCACTTGGAGAAATGCGAGGGCGACGCGAATCCGCAGGCCAGCGCCACGTTGATGACGCTCATGTCGGTTTGCATCAGCAGATTGCGCGCCTTTTGCAGGCGCAGTTCCATGTAGTACCGCTTCGGACTGCGGTTCAGGTAGCGGCGGAACAGACGTTCGAGCTGCCGGGTCGACATGCCGACCTGCTGGGCGAGGATCGACGGGCTGATCGGCTCCTCGATATTCTGCTCCATCATCTGGATCACCTTGCTGAGTTTCGGGTGACGCACGCCGATGCGGGTCGGCACGGACAGGCGCTGGGTATCCTGGTCGGTCCGGATGGAATTGTAGATCAGCTGGTCGGCCACCGCTCCGGCCAGCTCCTCGCCGTAGTCGTCGGCAATGATCTTGAGCATGAGGTCCACCGACGCCGTCCCGCCCGCGGTGGTGATGCGGTTGCCGTCCACGACAAAGATCGACTTTGTCAGCTCGACCTCGGGAAATTCCTCGGAAAAGCTGTCCTGGTTTTCCCAATGGATCGTCGCACGTTTGCCGTCCAGCAGGCCTGCCGTGGCAAGCGAATGGGCCGCGGTGCAAAGCCCTGCAACCGACAACCCGCGACGCGCTTCCCGGCGCAGCCAGTTGATGATGCGCCGCGTCGTGGCGCTTTGCACGTCGATGCCGCCACACAAAAGCGCCATGTCATCGCGGTTCAATTCGATCAGATCGGAATCGAGCTTGAACGACACCCCCGCGGAACAGGTCACTTCTTCGCCGCCCTCGCCGATGATTGTCCATTCGTAAAGCTGACGGTTTGCCATGCGGTTGGCGATCCGCAGTGCTTCGACCGCAGCGGCAAAGCACAGCATGGTGAAATCCGGCAGCAGAACGAAGACGAACCGGCGCGACCTTTTCGGCACGCGGTCAAGCTCGACAGTTTGGCGTGTGGGTAACATACAAGTCCAACTTTTAACTTTGCCCGGCGGCAGTTCGCAGAGCAGAAGGTCAGAAGTGGATGGCAGGGTCAAGCGGTCACGCAACGATTCCTGTCTGGTCAGACAAGGGCGCATTCGCTATATCGGGCGCGCTGACGTAGAGCGACGTGAACATCAATCGGAGTAGAGACGATGACCGAGTGGCATAAATCTGGCTGGCGCACGAAACCGCGGGTGCAGATGCCTGACTATACGGACCCGGCCAAGCTCGAGGCCGTGGAGGCCCAGCTGTCCAAGTATCCGCCCTTGGTCTTTGCCGGCGAGGCGCGCACGCTCAAGAAGGAACTGGGGGCCGCGTCGCGCGGCGATGCCTTTTTGCTTCAGGGCGGCGATTGCGCCGAAGCCTTCGACCAGTTCAGCGCGAACGGGATTCGCGACACGTTCAAGGTGATGTTGCAGATGGCGATGGTGCTGACCTTCGGCGCCAAGGTGCCGGTGGTCAAAGTGGGGCGCATGGCGGGCCAATTCGCCAAGCCGCGCTCCGCACCGACCGAGACCGTGGACGGGGTCGAATTGCCGAGCTACCGCGGCGACATCATCAACGACCTGCCGTTCACCGCAGAGGCCCGCATCCCCGATCCGGCGAAGATGCTGCAAGCCTACACGCAGGCGGCCGCGACGCTGAACCTGCTGCGCGCGTTCTCGACCGGTGGGTTCGCGGACGTGCACCAGGTCCATGGCTGGACACTCGGTTTCACGGAAAGCGAAAAAGCCTCGAAGTACCGGGATATGGCGAACCGGATCAGCGACACGCTGGACTTCATGAAAGCGGCCGGTGTCGACAGCGACCGGGCGCACACGTTGCAGACGGTGGACTTCTACACCAGCCATGAATCGCTCCTGCTGGAATACGAAGAGGCGCTGACCCGTCAGGACTCGACCTCTGGCAAATGGCTTGCCGGCTCCGGTCACATGATCTGGATTGGCGACCGCACCCGGCAGCCCGATGGTGCGCATGTGGAATTCGCACGCGGCGTCCTGAACCCTGTCGGACTGAAATGCGGCCCGACCACAACGGCCGAAGACCTCAAGGTGCTGATGTCCAAGCTGAACCCCGACAACGAAGAGGGCAAGTTGACGCTGATCGCCCGCTTCGGGGCCGGCAGCGTGGGGGAACACCTGCCGCGCCTTATCAAGACCGTGCAAGAGGAAGGCGCCAACGTCACCTGGGTTTGCGATCCGATGCATGGCAACACGATCAAGTCCTCGACAGGGTATAAAACCCGTCCGTTCGACTCGGTCCTGCGCGAGGTCAAGGAATTTTTCGCAGTCCATAACGCCGAAGGCACGGTTCCGGGCGGGGTTCATTTCGAGATGACCGGTCAAGATGTGACCGAATGCACCGGAGGTGTCCGGGCGGTGAGCGAGGAAGATCTGAGTGACCGCTATCACACGGCCTGCGATCCGCGACTCAACGCCTCCCAGTCGCTGGAACTGGCGTTCCTCGTGGCCGAAGAACTGACCGCGCGGCGCGAGGCTCAAGTGGCTGTCAAAGCGGGCTGACGCGACCGGGGGTCGTATTGAAGGCGGCCGGGCGGGTCCGAATGACTGCCCGGCCGTTTTAGATTTTGCAGATGTGTTTTCTGCCCGGCCACCGTTCAAAGCGCTGACAGACCGGTTTTTCTGATGCCCCGGCACGAGTGGCGGGACGCAGCACCCCTCAGGTATTGTCGATCACCAGCCTCAAACCGCCCGAGTTGCGGTGCGGCGCGACAGGACCGCAATTCACCGGATGTTCCTGCGTCTCCGCAAGATCGAACCGGCGCGCGCCGGATGCGGCACCTCCCTCGGCCACGATACCCCCGAGAAGATGGGCAATCCGGCCCTTGTGGTCCAGCAACGGATAGAGATGCATCTGCGCCACCGCATCGGTCTTGACTAGCGTCAGGCTCAGCATCGCGCTTTGGTCAAAGCAACGCGCCAAGACATCATCGAATTCGACCCGCGCTTCGGGCGTCAGAAATACCGACAGGGGCATCCCGACAAGATCAGCGCCCAGGATGCCATTTACCGCGCCCCCGGTGATGCGCACCCGCGCGTGGTGCGGCCCGACGCGATCCACGAGGAACGCGTATTCCAGCGCGTCCTGAATTGCGCCCGGATCAATCGCCGCACGGCGCGGCACGCCGCCTCGTGCGGCGAGGCTGTGCCAATAGGCATCCAGTATCCGAAGCGCCCGCGCACCGTGCTGTTTTGTCCGTTCCGCGACCAGTGATCCATTGTGCATCCTGTCGGCTCCCATCCCGATCCTATGACAGGAGCCTACCACATTGCTGCCGCAATTCGGACGCAGTTCTTAACAGATGGTTAACACCCGCAGGTCCGACGCGGCTTGCATCGGCAGGGCGCAGCGCGTAACCCGATTTGCGACATTCAAAAGCTTCAAGGGGGACAGCATGCGCCAATCCATGACCGGCTTTGCCTCGGGGCAGGGGGCGGCGCTGGGGCTGGCCTGGTCCTGGGACGTTCGCAGCGTCAATGCACGCGGGCTGGATATACGTGTGCGCGTGCCGGACTGGATTGACGGGCTTGAACAGGCGCTGCGCGCTGCACTGACCAAACGCCTGTCACGGGGCAACGTGACCGTTTCGCTGCGGCTGCATTCGGCGGGGGCAGAAGCGACGCAGGAACTGAACACTGCGCAATTGGCGCTGGTTTTGGACGCCATGCAACGGATCGAACATGAAGCGATGATGCGCGGTTTGGCGCTGACCGCGTCGACCGCGGCTGACGTGATCACTGTGCGCGGCGTGATGGACATCCCGCAACACCAGGCCGATCCGACCGAACTGCGCACCGCGCTCATGGCAGATTTCGCGCCGGTTCTCGACAGTTTCGTCGCCGCGCGTCAAGCCGAAGGCGCGGCGCTGTCGCAGGTGCTGACCACCCAGATTGACCGGATCGCGGACCTTGTTGCGCAAGCCGGAACGGTTGCCGCGGCGCGCAAGGACGAACAGGTCGGGAAAATGCGCGCGGCGCTTGCGCGCGTGATCGAGGCGCAGGACAGCGTCGATGAACAACGCGTGGCACAGGAACTGGCGCTGATCGCGGTCAAGGCCGACGTGACAGAGGAAATCGACCGGCTGCGCGCGCATGTCGATGCGGCACATGCGTTGATGGCCGCGCAGGGCGCGGTGGGCCGCAAGCTCGATTTCCTGATGCAGGAATTCAACCGCGAAGCCAACACGTTGTGTTCCAAGGCGCAATCCGCGGCCCTGACGGCTGTGGGGCTGGAGTTGAAGACCGTGATCGAACAGATGCGCGAACAGGTTCAGAATGTGGAGTAGGACATGACCGACCGACGTGGATTGCTGATCATCTTGTCCTCCCCCTCCGGCGCGGGCAAAAGCACTTTGTCCCGGCAGCTTCTGGACTGGGATGACAGTTTGCGCTTTTCGGTCTCCGCCACCACGCGCCCGCCACGCCCGGCCGAAGTGGACGGCAAAGATTACCATTTCCTGAGCGAAGACACCTTCAAGCGCGATGTGAACAATGGCGACATGCTGGAACACGCGCATGTCTTCGGCAATTTCTATGGCAGCCCGAGAAAACCGGCACAAAAGGCGATCGATGCCGGGAATGACGTGCTGTTCGATATCGATTGGCAGGGGGCCCAGCAGATCGTCAATTCATCGCTGGGGCCGCACACGCTGTCGATCTTCATCCTGCCGCCCTCGATCAAGGAACTGGGGCGCAGGCTGGAGGCGCGCGGCCAGGACAGCCCGGAGACCATCGGCAAGCGCATGCTGAAAAGCTGGGACGAGATAAGTCACTGGGGCAGCTATGATTTCGTTCTGGTCAATGACGATCTGGACCAGACCTTCGAGAACCTGAAAACCATCGTGACAGCCACGCGGTTGCGCCGCCTGCAACAACCGTGGCTGGTGGATCATGTACGCAAACTGCAGGATGAATTCGAGGACCTGAAATGACACTTTATACCCTTGACGGGATCGCCCCCGACATTGCCGAAGACACCTGGATCGCGCCCGACGCAAACCTGATCGGGCGGATCATCATCGAAGCCGCGGCAAGCGTCTGGTTCTGTGCCACCCTGCGCGGCGACAATGAGCCGATCACAGTCGGCACGGGCAGCAATATCCAGGAAAACTGCGTGCTGCACACCGATATCGGTTACCCGCTGATCATCGGTGCGGGCTGCACCATCGGCCACAAGGTGATGCTGCATGGCTGCACCATCGGGGAAAACTCGCTGATCGGGATGGGCGCCACGGTCTTGAACGGGGCAAGGATCGGAAAAAACTGCCTGATCGGGGCAGGGGCGCTCATCACCGAGGGCAAGGAAATCCCGGACGGGTCGCTTGTCATGGGGGCGCCGGGCAAGGTGGTGCGCCAACTGGACGACGCCGCCATCGAGGGACTGCGCAAGAGCGCGCGCGGCTACCAGGCCAACATGCGCCGGTTCCGCGCCGGGTTGCAGCGCGTCTGACGCCGATACCTGCATGGTTTCCTGAAACTTTTGCTTGAAGCCACGCGTGACTGCATCACCCTTGCGTCAACCAAAAGCCAAAGGACGTGCGCGATGAAAGCCATCTGGGTCAGTTTGTGTTTGCTGTTTGCGGCAACCCTTGCCGCCGCTCACGAGGTTCGCCCCGCGATCGGCGACCTCCTGGTTTCGGAGGGGCAGGTCCAGATCACCCTGACGCTGAACGGTGAAGCGCTCGTCGCGGATGTCAGCCTCGAGGGGATCGACGACACCAATGCGCTCGAAGCCTCGGAGCAACTGGACCGATTGCGCGCGCTGGAACCGGATGCGCTGCGGACAGAGCTTGATCCGCGCATGCCGGGCTTTGTCGACAGCCTGAACGTGACGGCGGGCGACGATCCGGTTGATCTTGCCGTGACCGGGATCGACGTGGCCGAGGTGGGCAACACCGACCTTCCGCGCGACACGGTACTGACCCTGCAAGGTCCGCTGCCCGACGGCGCCGATACAATCGCCCTGACATGGCCGGCCGCCTATGGCGCGCTGGTGTTGCGTCAGCAGGGTGTCGACGACCCGTATACCGGCTATCTTGAAGGGGGCCAATCGAGCGGTGACATCCAGCTGGGCGGCGGCGACGCGGCCGGCGGCTGGACAACATTTGCGGATTATATCCCGGTGGGGTTCGATCATATCCTGCCCAAGGGTCTGGATCACATCCTGTTTGTGCTTGGCCTGTTTTTCCTGTCCACGCGATTGGCGCCGCTGCTTTGGCAGGTAACGTCGTTTACCCTGGCCCATACTGTGACGCTGGCCATGGCGGTACTGGGCATCGTGTCGGTCCCCGCCAGCCTCGTGGAGCCGCTGATTGCCGCCTCCATCGTCTATGTCGCGGTGGAAAACATCGTCTCGGACAAGCTGCATCGCTGGCGCCCCTTCGCGATCTTCGGCTTCGGCCTGTTGCACGGGTTGGGCTTTGCCAGCGTGCTGGGCGAATTCGGCTTGCCCGAGGGGCAGGTGATCCCGGCGCTCGTCGGCTTCAACATCGGGGTTGAACTGGGACAGCTCACGGTGATCGCGATTGCCTTCATCATTGTCTGGTACGCGATCCGGGTCGATCGCGGCCAAGCAGACGTTGCGCCCGCGCAGGCGCTCTATGCGGTGCTGGCAGTTCTTCTTGGCGGCGCGGGTTTTGCGATGAACACGCCCGGGTTCCAGGATGTCATGGGCGCCCCGGCGATCGTGTTCTTCTGGCCGTTGGCGGCGCTGTCGGTGCTTTGCGCGGTGTCTGCGACGATGGTCGATCACCTCGATGCGTATCGCCGTTTCGTGGCGATTCCAGCGTCGGTGGCGATCGCTCTGGTCGGCAGCTACTGGTTCGTGGAGCGGGTGTTTCTGTGACCTGAACCCGGCTGCTAACGCACCATTCGACGGCACACGCGCAACAGCAAGGGCCCCGATCCGTGCCGTTTTGCTTGAAAATCCGTGGATCAAGCTACAACATGGGGAGCAATGATCGCAAACAAGGCGCCTGACGACAACGACAGCCGGACGCCTTTTCCTTTATCACCCTGATTGACGAGATATCGATGCACAGTTTGAAAAACGTTCATCCCGCAGCCCATAGCTATGCCCAAGAGGTTGCAGACGGCACATTGTCCCGACGCGACTTCCTGACCCGCTCGACCGCGCTCGGCGTGACGGCCGCCACGGCCTATGGCCTGCTTGGCATGTCGAAACCTGCCAAGGCGGCCGCGCATGCGCAGGCGGGCGGAACCCTGCGGATCGAATCCAACCTCGTGGCGATGAAGGATCCGCGCACCTTCGATTGGCCGCAGTTGTCGAACTTCACACGCGGTTACCTTGAATACCTCGTCGAGTATCAGATCGATGGCAGCTTTGCGCCGGCTCTGCTCGAAAGCTGGGAGGCGAATGAGGACGCGACGGAATACACTCTGAATGTCCGCCCCGGCGTGACCTGGAGCAATGGCGATCCGTTCACGGCCGAGGACGTCGCCTTCAACATCGCGCGCTGGTGCGAACGCGAGGTCGAGGGCAATTCGATGGCGTCGCGCATGGAATCGCTGATTGACCCAGACACCTCCATGGCCCGCGACGGCGCGATCACCGTCGTGGATGATACAACCGTGCGTCTGAGCCTGAACCAGCCCGATATCACCATCGTCGCAGGGTTCTCGGATTATCCGGCGGCCATCGTGCACCAAAGCTTCAACGGCGATCCGCTGGACAATCCCATCGGCACCGGCCCGTACCGGCCCGAAGAATACAACGTCGGCATTAACGCCGTTCTGGTCCGCAACGAAGGCCATGACTGGTGGGGAGAGGGCGCGTATCTCGATCGGATCGAATATATCGATTTCGGCACGGAACAGGCCGGGATCGTTGCCGCCGTGGATTCCGGCGAAGTGGACATGGTCTACGAATCCATCGGTGAATTCATTTTGATGATGGATGGAATCGGCTGGACCAAGTCCGAGGCGGTCACCGCGAACACGGTGGTCATCCGGCCCAACCAGGAGGCCGAAATCAACGGCATGAAACCCTACGCGGACGCGCGTGTGCGGCGTGCCCTTGCCATGGCAATCGACAATCAGGTGGCACTCGAGCTTGGCTTTTCTGGCAACGGCCGGGTGGCTGAAAACCACCACGTTTCGCCAATCCATCCGGAATACGCCGAGATTCCGGCGCCCGTGCACGATCCCGAAGGCGCATATGCGCTGATGGAGGAGGCGGGTATGGCCGATTTCGAGCATGAGCTGA
>Ga0102925_1000386_pt1 | contig 23625 bp, 23 predicted proteins | sample SalPonR1_A_D1_MG_FD_78216 | JGI IMG/M metagenome (GOLD analysis project Ga0102925, IMG submission 78216) | Salt pond soil microbial communities from South San Francisco under conditions of wetland restoration - Salt Pond MetaG R1_A_D1_MG | ecosystem: Environmental > Aquatic > Marine > Intertidal...
AGGTTGCCCATCTCGCTCCAGTCATAGGTGCGCGGATCGTCCAGCGCCTTGACGTTTTGCTGGATGCGCAATGTGCCGCCCTGTGCGATCCGCGTCTGCGCAAGGGCAGGGGCGGGCAGCGCCACGAGCGTGGATGCCGCCGCGATGCTCATTCCTAGGCTGGTGGCGCGCGCCATGAACTCGCGCCGCCCCATGCGACCCGCCTTGAGGGCGCGGGCAAGACCGGGAGCTGAAGGATGCAGGAAAGATGACATGTTCAGGGCTCACTTTCGGGCTTGCGGAGGAGAAAGGACAGGGCGTCGCGCTCATTACACATAGAGCCCGACCAGATATCAACCCACACCGCGAAAGGTTGTTGTGGGCGATGCCGGTGTCTTGGCTTCGGTCGCGCCTGCGTTGCGGCGCAGTTGTGTCGGGGTCGCCCCGGTGTGATGCAGCACGAAACGTGAAAAATAGGCGGCGCTGCGGAACCCCAACATTGCGGCAATAAGGTTGAACGGACGGTCTGACTGCTCCAGCAACATGCGTGCCGCGTGAACGATACGCTGCGTCAGAAGCTGCGCTGCACTCATGCCTGCTGCTGTGCGGCAGGTTCGGGTCAGATGCGTCGGCGTGACCCCGAGCGCAGCGGCGTAATCGGCCATTGGCTTGCCGCTGGCGTGGTCGCGCTCGATCAGGGCGGCGTAGGCGCGCACCAGCCGCTCAGATGCAGGGGGTCGGGGTGGCGTCGGCGCGTCGATCATGGTGCGGCGCAACCAGACCCCCAGAAGCGCAGCATATGCGCTCATCGCCTCGTCGTGGAAATGGCGCTGCGTGTTGTCCTCTCGCTGCATCGATTCAAGGATCGTGGCCAGTTCAGCCTGTGCCTGCGCATCACGAACGCGCAATTGCTGTGCGGTATCGGGCATCGGGACGGTCGCGTCCGGCGGGATGGTGCAGACAAGGCCGAACCCCTGCTTACCCAGATCCGTTGCGAAAAGCGTGCCGGCCGGAATCACCAGCGCGTTGTGAACGCCCACACCTCGTCGCAGCCCTTCAAGCAAGCATCGCCCCTGACCGCGAGTGATCCAGAGGAAAGCGTGGTGGTCGCGAGTGTGGGGCAGTTCCGCCTGCCAGCGCGCTGGCCCGGTCCATTGGGCCAGGGTCATTATTCTGGGATAATCTTGCACCATACGCCGACACCTGAAAAACATCATTTATGATATTATAGGTGAAAAAATACATGTATAACAGGGATGATTGTTGAAAATGTCAAAGCGTCTCTGCGCTGATCTTGTGCCAGTCCCGCATTCGGGCGCGGAACCAAGTGCGCTGGCGCTTGGCGAATCGGCGGGTGGCGATGGTGGCCGCGTCGCGGGCCGCATCCAGAGTCATGTGGCCCTGAAGATGCGCGATCAGCTCCGGCGCACCGATCGCTTTGGAGGAAAGGCGGGACGGATCCCAGTCGGCCAGGTTGGCGCGTGCCTCTTCAAGTGCGCCCTCGGCCAGCATCGCATCGAACCGGCGCGCAATGCGGGCGTTGAGCCAGTCCTTGTCCGCATCAACCAGCAGCGCGGCACAATCCCTGAGCGCCAAGGCGGGGGCTGGCGTCTCGTCCTGCCACGCCGCAAGCCCGCGCCCTGTAGTGCGCTGGACCTCCCAGGCGCGCTGCACCCGCATCGGATTGCGTGTGTCTATCCGCGCCATGGTGATGGGATCGAGATCATCGAGCAGCGCGGGCAACCCGCTTTCTCGCAGCAATGCGTCGGCAGAGTCGCGGATGTCGGGCGGTGTAGGCGGGATCGGGGCAAGCCCCTCGGTCAGGGCGGTGAAGTAAAGCCCGGTGCCGCCGATAATGATCGGACGCGCGGACCCCTTGAGCAGCGGCTTGACCTCGCGCAGCCAATGGCCTGCGGAATAGTCTGCGTCCCGCGGCACATGGCCGTAAAGACGGTGCTCCGCGACGGCCTCGTCTTGCGGCGAGGGGCGTGCGGTCAGGATGCGCCAGTTCTCATAGACCTGAATCGCGTCGGCATTGACGATCACGCCGCCATCACGCCGCGCCAAGCGCAACGCAAGGGCGGATTTTCCGGACGCGGTCGGCCCAGCGATCAGGACCGGGCGGTCGCACGGGATATCGGGCAGGGTGCTCATCGCCCTGTGAGATAGGCGAATTCGCGCACCGATACGAGAGGCAGCCATGCAAATCGCCCGCAAGACCGGTTTCGGTGATTGAACACGGCCGAGTTTTACTACATTTTGCGCGCGACCCGGAACCTGCATGGAGCCCCCCGATGTCCGACACCCCCGCCCCCGAAACCAGGTTCAATCGCGTCCTTCTGAAGATATCCGGAGAGGCGTTGATGGGGGACCAGGGTTATGGCTTGCACCCGCCGACAGTCGAACGGATCGCGCGAGAGGTGAAATCCGTGCATGATCTCGGGGTCGAGATCTGCATGGTTATCGGCGGTGGCAACGTTTTCCGGGGCCTTGCGGGCAGCGCCCAGGGGATGGAGCGCACCACGGCTGATTACATGGGAATGCTGGCGACAGTGATGAACGCGCTGGCGATGCAGAGCGCGATGGAGAAGCTGGGCGTCTTCACCCGCGTCATCAGCGCGATCCGCATGGACGAGGTGGCCGAGCCTTATATCCGCCGCCGCGCGGTGCGCCACCTTGAGAAAAAGCGCGTCTGCATCTTCGCGGCAGGCACCGGCAACCCGTATTTCACCACCGACACTGCCGCAACGCTGCGCGCCAACGAGATGGCCTGCGAGGCGATCTTCAAGGGCACCAAGGTGGATGGTGTCTATGACAAGGACCCGCTGACCAACCCCGACGCCAAGCGTTTCGAGCGCGTCACCTATGACGAGGTTCTGGCCCAGCATCTCAAGGTGATGGATGCCAGCGCCATCGCGCTTGCCCGCGACAACAACCTGCCGATCATCGTCTTCAGCCTGGATGAACCGGGGGGCTTCAAGGGGATACTCGCCGGCAACGGTACCTATACAACCGTGCATGGTTGAGGCAAAAGAGAACGACAGAACGCAAGACCCGCGAGAAGGAAGACGGAACATGGCTGATGAGTTCGAACTTGACGTGGCCGATCTGGAACGGCGAATGGAAGGCGCGATGAGCGCGTTGCGGACGGAATTCGCCTCTTTGCGGACAGGGCGCGCCTCGGCGTCGATGCTGGAGCCGGTGATGGTGGAGGCCTATGGCCAGAAAACCCCGATCAACCAGGTCGGCACCGTCAATGTGCCCGAACCCCGGATGGTAACGATCAACGTCTGGGACAAGTCGCTGGTGAACGCCACCGAGAAGGCGATCCGCGACAGCGGCCTTGGGATCAACCCGCAGCTCAACGGTACGATCATCATGCTGCCGATCCCCGAGCTGAACGAGGAGCGCCGCAAGGAACTGAGCAAGGTCGCCGCGCAATATGCCGAACATGCGCGCGTCTCTGTGCGCAATGTGCGCCGCGACGGCATGGACCGGATCAAGAAGGCCAAGGCCGATGGCATGTCGGAAGATGACCAGAAGTTCTGGGAAACCGAGGTACAGGAACTGACCGACAAGTTCACTCATCAGGTGGACGAAGCCCTTGAAGGCAAGCAGGCCGAGATCATGCAGGTCTGAAGCGCGAGGACGGCGACATGGCAAGGAAAAGCCCAGACACCTGCGGACCGCGCCATGTTGCGATCATCATGGACGGCAATGGCCGGTGGGCGCAGGCGCGCGGACGTCCGCGCCTGTTCGGCCATCACGCTGGCGCGCGCCGTGTGCGCGAAATCGTCAGTGCATGCCCGGATCTGGGCGTCGACTACCTGACGATCTTTGCTTTCTCGACCGAAAACTGGAAACGCACCCAGACCGAAGTCTCTGGTTTGATGGCGCTCTTCCGGCGCTATATCGTCAAGGAAATGCGGGAATTCGTGAAGGAAAACGTGCGCGTGCGCTTCATTGGCGACCGCACCCGGCTCGACAAACCCTTGCAGGACCTGATGGACGAAGCCGAGGAGATGACCAGCCATTGCACCCGTCTCAACCTGACGATCGCGCTGAACTACGGTGGTCGCGACGAGGTTGCCCGCGCCACACGGCGGCTGGCGCAGGATGTGGCGGATGGCACCCTCGACCCGGCCAAGGTCGATCAGGAAACGTTACCGCGCTATCTTGATACCTGCGTGCTGCCCGATCCCGATCTGGTCATCCGCACCAGCGGTGAGGCGCGGATTTCGAATTTTCTGCTCTGGCAGTCGGCCTATTCCGAATACGAATTCATCGATACGCTTTGGCCCGATTTCACCCGCGCGATCTTTACCGATGTGCTGCGCAGTTATGGCGCGCGCGAACGGCGGTTCGGAGCCGCGTCCGCATGAGTGAGCAGGCACGATGGTCCGATCTTGCACCGCGTGTGCTTTCGGGGCTTGCGATGGCTGGTGTTGGCGCTGGTGCGATCTGGGTTGGGGGCTGGCTGTTCAATGGGCTGATCTGCGCCCTTGCCGGGCTGATGATCTGGGAAGCCGCCCGCATGTCAGAGTCACCGGGCCCCGTCGCATCGGGCGTTCTCGGCGCCATAGCGCTCGCGCTCGCGCTTGTTTTGCCGGGCATCGTGGTTCTGCCCGTGCTGGCCGCCGCAGCTCTTGTCGGCACCGGGCAGGCGCCGCGCGACAAAGGACTGCATATACTTTTCGCGCTCTGGATTCTGCTGGGATGCTACGTCACGGCGCAATTGCGACAGGAGGCCGGATTCGGCTGGATGGTCTGGCTTGTGCTGGTGGTGATTGTTTCGGATGTAGCGGGATATTTTGCTGGCCGCATGATGGGGGGGCCGAAATTCTGGCCCCGCGTCAGCCCCAAGAAAACATGGTCCGGCACTCTGGCGGGCTGGGTCGGCGCTGGTCTCGTAGGCCTGCTTATGTCTGAACCGTTGATCGCAGGTGCGGGGCTTGTGGTTGTATCGATGCTGGTGGGCTTCGCCGGTCAGTTGGGCGATATCGCCGAAAGCGCCATCAAGCGGCGTTGCGGGGTCAAGGACAGCTCTGACCTTATTCCGGGGCATGGCGGCGTGCTGGACCGCTTTGACGCCATGCTGGGCGCGTCCGCGATGGTGATGGTGCTGTGGCTGGCGTCGCTGATGCCGGGGCTGCCATGAGGCGGATCACGATTCTTGGTGCCACGGGGTCGATCGGGCAGAGCACGCTTGACCTGATCGCAAGAGAACCGGACCTCTTCGAGGTGGTCGCGCTGACCGGCGGGCGCAATATCGCGCAGCTTGCAAAGGATGCACGTGCCAGCGGTGCGCAGCTCGCCGTCACGGCCCATGACGATCTGCTGGACGATCTGCGTACAGCGCTTGAAGGCTCGGGTATCGAGGCCGCCGCCGGCGCGCAAGCGATCACCGAGGCCGCGGCGCGGCCTGCCGATTGGGTCATGTCGGCCATCGTGGGCGCCGCGGGCCTGCCGCCGGGGTTGAAGGCGCTCGAACAGGGCGCGACACTGGCTTTGGCCAACAAGGAGTCACTGGTCGCGGCCGGTCCTCTTATGATCGAGACCGCTGCGCGATCCGGCGCACGCATCCTGCCGGTGGACAGTGAACATTCGGCTGTGTTCCAGGCCCTTGTCGGCGAAAGCATGGACGCGGTGCGCCGCGTGATCATTACCGCCAGCGGCGGCGCCTTTCGGGACTGGCCGCGCGATCAACTGGCGTCCGTCACAGTGGAACAGGCCTCGACCCACCCGAACTGGGCCATGGGTCAGCGGATCACGATTGACAGCGCCTCGATGTTCAACAAGGCGCTCGAGATGATCGAGGCGCGCGAATTCTTCGACCTCGACCCCGAGCGGATCGAGGTGCTGATCCACCCTGAATCCCTGGTCCATGCCCTCGTCGGTTTCTGCGACGGGGCGCTGATGGCCCATGTCGGCCCGCCCGACATGCGCCACGCCATCGGCTATGCGCTGAACTGGCCCGAGCGCCGCGCGCTGCCGGTTGCCGCGCTCGACCTTGCGGCCATCGGGTCACTCAGCTTCAGCGCCCCCGATCCCGGTCGTTATCCCGCGCTGCGACTGGCGCGCGAGGTTATGGCAGAGCGTGGGCTGTCGGGCGCCGTTTTCAACGCCGCCAAGGAGCGCGCGCTTGACCATTTCATCGCCGGTCGCATCGGATTTCTGGCGATGAGCGGCGTGGTCGAAGAGGTTCTGACCCGGCTTTGTGCTCAGAAAGGCCTGGTTGATGCCGGGATCAGCCTTGATAGTGTGACCCATCTGGACCATCTGTCACGGGTATGTGCCGACAGGGTCGTCAAAGAGCAGCACAGATAGGACAACAGGCGTGGATACAATATCTTTTCTGCCGCAGTTCGGCAGCATCTTCATGACTTTGCTGGCCTTTGTGGTCGCTCTTTCCGCTATCGTGGCGGTGCATGAATACGGGCATTACATCGTCGGACGCTGGTCCGGGATCAAGGCCGAGGTCTTCTCGCTGGGGTTCGGGCCGGTTCTTTGGTCGCGCCGGGATCAACATGGCACGCAATGGCAGGTGGCGCTGCTGCCTTTCGGCGGATACGTCAAATTCAAGGGTGATGCCGACGCCGCGAGCGCACAAAGCAGCGAGAACGTGCGCGCGATGACATCCGAAGAACGGCGCGAGACAATGGCCGGAGCGCCGCTTTGGGCGCGTACCGCCACGGTTGCGGCCGGGCCAGTCTTCAATTTCGTGCTGTCGATCCTGATTTTCACGGCCGTGATGATGACCCAGGGCAAGGTCGCCGAACCGCTTGCCGTTGGCAGTCTGAACCCTTTGCCGGCTGAAGGCATCACACTTCAGGATGGTGACGAATTGATCGCCATCGCCGGTATCGAAGTGCCCGAGTTCGGCGAATCGGATCAATTCGACCCGTTCATTGAAAAACTGCCTGCCGAGCCTCTGCTGGAATATCGCGTTCTGCGCGATGGACGTGAAGTATCCGCGCAGGGGCCGTATCCGATGCCTCCGCTGGTGGCGCAGCTGGCACCGCAATCAGCTGCTTTCGATATCAACATGCGCGCGGGCGATGTCATCACCGCGGTGGACGGCACCCCGATTCACAGCTTTGCCGAACTCAAGGAGATCGTCGAAGGTTCTGAGGGCAGGGCGCTTGAACTCAAGGTTTGGCGCGATGGCGAAACGCTTGATTTCGCCTTGGCGCCGCGCCGAATGGACGAACCCCAATCCGAAGGCGGCTTCCAAAGCCAGTGGCGCATCGGAATAGCCGGGGGGCTGGCCTTTGAACCTGCGACTGAACGCCTTGGCCCGGTTGAGGCCGTGTCACGCGGGACGGTGCAGGTGTGGCGTATCATTGAAGGGTCCATTTCGGGCCTATACCACATGATCACGGGCGCGATCAGCAGCTGCAACATGTCTGGTCCGATCGGGATCGCCGAAGTGTCCGGTGCAATGGCCAGCCAGGGCGCAGAAAGCTTCATTTGGTTCATCGCCGTCCTTTCGACCGCAGTCGGGTTGTTGAACCTGTTTCCGATCCCGGTGCTCGATGGTGGCCACCTGGCGTTCTATGCATACGAGGCCGTGAGCGGAAAACCTCCGAGCGATACAGCGCTCAGGATACTGATGACCGCAGGTCTGGCTCTGGTGCTCAGCCTGATGGGATTCGCTTTGTTCAACGATATCTTCTGCCCCTGACGGATCGGTCTGCAGCGCAGCACTGACGCAGGGTTAACCGGGGCCAAAAGGCGCGGCGGGCGCAGGGCGCGCCACGATTTTGCCTCATTTGCGCCCCGATTGTTGCCTTATTCCACGTGCACTTCTTGCGCAGACAGAACCGTCAAGGACTGATGATGCAACATATAGTAAGCGGATACCGTGGGCTGAGCCTGCTGGTGAACCTGAATTGGGACCGGATTCTCTATCTGGCAACGATTCTGGTTGCGCTTCTGGCCGGTGGTTTTATCGGGTCGTTGTGATCGTCCCTATGCGCCGTCGCATAGGTGTGAATTTTGTCCGCAATCTTGCTCCCCGCGTTTTGACAAGGCTCGACATACCGGATACTGACATCAGTAACAGGGATGTTTGACTGGGGTATTTAAGACATGGGAAATGAGCAGCACCGTCGCCTCTTGCGCGCGGGTTCCTCTCAAAGCGTATTGATCGCTGTCCGAGCGTTCTGCATCGCTCTGCTGACGGTGGCCATCATGGGCCTTCCGGGCAACGCCAATGCCCAGTCCTATCGCTTCAACAATGTCGTCGTCGAAGGCAACCAGCGCATCGAGGCGGGCACCATCCTCAATTACGCCGGCATCGCGCGCGGCGAGACGGTTTCAGCCGCCCGGCTGAACGAGGCCTACCAGAGCATCCTTGGAAGCGGCCTTTTCGAAAGCGTCACCATCGAACCGCGTGGCGGGCAGCTCTATATCGAGGTGTCGGAATATCCCACGATCAACCGCATCGCCTTTGAAGGCAACCGGCGCATGAAGGACGAAGACATGCGCGGCTTCATTGACAGCCAGCCGCGCCAGGTTTTCAGCCCGTCCAAAGCCGAACGTGACGCAGCGACCCTGACCGAGGCCCTTGCGCAAAACGGTCGCGTCTCAGCACGTGTCAGCCCGAAGATCATCCGCCGCAGCGACAACCGCGTCGACCTCGTCTTTGAAATTTTCGAAGGCAGCAAGATCGAGGTGAAGCGGATCGGTTTCGTCGGCAATCGCACCTATTCGGATCGGCGTCTGCGCCGCGTGATCGACAGCAAGCAGGCCGGTCTTCTGCGCGCGATCATCGAGCGTGACACCTTCGTCGAGGACCGCATCCAGTTCGACCGCCAGCTTCTGACCGATTTCTATAACTCGCGCGGCTATGTCGATTTCCGTGTCACCGGCACCAACGCCGAACTGGCGCGCGGGCGTGACGGATACTTCGTGACCTTCAACATCCAGGAAGGCCAGCAGTTCCGCTTTGGCGAGATAACCACCGTCAGCGATCGTACCGATGTCGAGCCCGAGGCCTATCACAGCGTCCTCAAGGTGCGTGATGGCGCGGTCTATTCGCCCACGCTGGTTGAAGACTCGATCACGCGGATGGAGCGCCTGGCGATCAAGAACGGCGTCGACTTCCTGCGTGTGGAGCCTCGGATCACGCGCAATGATCGCGACCTGACGCTGGACGTTGAATTCGTGCTGGTGCGTGGTCCTCGTGTGTTTGTCGAGCGGATCGATATCGAGGGCAACACCACGACACTTGATCGCGTGATCCGCCGTCAGTTCGATCTGGTCGAGGGGGATCCTTTCAACCCGCGCCAGATCCGCGAAGCAGCCGAACGGATCCGGCTTCTGAGGTATTTCTCGGACGTCGATGTGAACGCGCGCGAAGGATCGCGCCCGGACCAGGTTGTCGTCGATGTGAATGTCGAGGAAACCACCACCGGCTCATTGTCTTTCGGCGCCAGCTATTCGACCAACTCGGGCGTCGGCGTCAGTGTCGGGTTCAGCGAGCGCAATTTCATGGGGCGCGGCCAGCAACTCACGGCGCAGGTCTCCGCATCCGAATCCACTGCCCAATATAACCTCAGCTTCGTGGAACCGGCATTCCTGAGCCGCAATGTCGAGTTCGGGCTGGATTTTTCGCTGATCGAGACGGATAGTGATTTCAGCCTCTATGACACGACGATTGGTGTATTCCGCCCGAGCCTGACCTTCCCAGTCAGCGAGAACGGTCGGTTTGGCGTTTTCTACAATGCCAGCTACAAGGACATGACCGACTACAGAGGCAATACCGGCACGCTGAGTGCGGAGGTCGCGCAGGGTGAAACCTGGGCCAGCGCCATAGGCTATAACTACACATTCGACTCGCGCCGCACCGGGCTTGATCGGAACTCCGGAATCCTGTTCTCGTTCGGTCAGGAATATGCCGGGCTGGGCGGCGACAGCGAATATCTCAAGACAAGCGCCCGTGTTATCGCGCAGACCACCGTTCTGAACGAGGAAGTCACCCTGCGTGCAACGGTGGAAGGTGGCGCTCTCGAGTTCATGGGCAGCAACGAAAGCCGCGCGGTGGATCGCTATACATCTCAGATCATGCGCGGGTTCGAACCCAATGGCCTTGGACCGATCGAGGGCACCGAACATCTCGGTGGCAATTACTTCGCAGTTGCGAAATTCGAGGCGGAGTTTCCGTTGGGGCTCCCGGAAGAATACGGCATCTCTGGCGGTGCGTTTTACGATGTCGGCGCGATCTGGGGCGTAGACACCTCCAATGCCCGCTTCCGTGTCCGCTCTGAAAGCTTCGAACCCAGACATGTCGTCGGTGTTTCGCTGTTCTGGGAATCTCCCTTCGGTCCGCTGCGGCTCAACTGGTCCACGGCCCTCGAAAAGCAGCCGGGCGACCTTGAACAGAATTTCGACCTGACTGTCAGAACCGAATTCTGAGGCCCTGATGCCGGCCGGGGCACTTCTTCGCGGATCACTCCTGGCGCTCTGCCTGTGCCTTGTTGGCGCGGGTCATGCTGGCGCGCAGGGCGTCGGTGTTGTTCAAAGCGATGTGCTGGTGATCAATCCCGACAAGCTGTTCGCGGAAACCCAGCTGGGTGAGACCATGAACGAAGAGCTTCAGGCAAAGCGGGACGCGCTGATCGCGCATAACCGTAAGCTCGAGGCCGAACTGGAGGCCGAGGAGAAGGCGCTGAGTGAATTGCGCGCCGAGACCAGCCCCGAAGAGTTCCGCGACCTCGCCGACGCCTTCGATGCGAAAGTCCGCAATATCCGGCAGGACAGCGACCGGCGCGCGCGCGACCTTGACCGGATACGCGCGCAGGCGCCCGTGACCTTCATGCGCCTGGTGGAACCGGTTCTGGTCGAGATCATGCGCGATGCCGACGCGGCAGTCATCATGGACAGCCGCAGCGTTCTGCTGCGCGCCGAAGTGGTCGACATCACAGATATCGCCGTCTCCCGGATCGACGCTGAGATCGGCGGTGAGCTGCCCGACAGCATGGGCAGTGACACGCCCGCCAGCAATGGCCCCGATGAGCAGAGCGACGCTGACTGATCCGCGCGCTTGCCCATCCGGGGCCAAGTTGCTAGGGACATCCCAGCAATCATTGCGAAGGACCACGCCATGACAGAGCCGCTGAAAGCTGCGGATATTCACTTGATCCAACGGCTTATCCCGCATCGCTACCCGTTCCTTCTGGTGGATAAGGTGGTCGACATCGACGGCTATTCCAAGGCGCGCGGGATCAAGAACGTCACCATGAACGAACCCCATTTCCAGGGGCATTTTCCAGGTAAGCCGATCATGCCGGGCGTGACCATCGTCGAAGCGATGGCCCAGACGGCGGCGGTCATGGTCGGCACGGCTCTTGGCATGGAGGATCGCAACATGCTGGTCTATTTCATGTCGATCGACAAATGCAAGTTTCGGCGCATGGTGGTGCCGGGCGATGTGCTTGAAATGAAACTGGAAACGCTGCGCGGAAAACCCGGTGGCAAGGTCTGGAAGTTTGGCGGCATTGCCGAGGTCGAGGGTGATATGGCCGCCGAGGCCGAGTTCACCGCGATGATGGATTTGCCCAGGGAGTAAGGTCTATGTCCGACGGGGTGGAAAGCTTCGTTCATCCGACCGCGCTGGTCGAAGAGGGTGCCCGGCTTGGTGACGGCTGCCATGTCGGCCCTTTCTGTCATGTCGGCCCCGACGCAAGCCTGGGCGACGGGGTGGTCCTGAAATCGCATGTGGTGATTGCGGGCAATACCAGCATCGGCGACGAGACGGTTATCTTTCCCTTTGCCTGCATCGGTGAAGTGCCGCAGGACCTTAAATTCAAGGGCGAACGCACGCGGCTGGTGATCGGCGCACGCAACCGGATCCGAGAGCATGTGACGATGAACACCGGCACTGCCGGCGGTGGCGGCGAAACCTGCATCGGCGATGACGGGCTCTTTATGGCGGGATGTCACGTGGCCCATGACGTGCAGGTCGGGAACCGCGTGATCATCGTCAATAACGCTGCACTGGCAGGGCATTGCGTGCTTGAGGATGATGTTATCATCGGCGGATTGTCGGGGGTGCATCAGTGGGTGCGCATCGGGCAGGGCGCGATTATCGGGGCCGTCACAATGGTGACCAACGATGTGATCCCCTATGGCCTTGTGCAGGCGCCGCGCGGCGGGTTGGACGGGCTGAACCTTGTCGGGCTAAAGCGCCGGGGCGTGCCACGGGCGGATATCACCGCGCTGAGGGCCGCGTTTCAGATGCTGGCACAGGGCGAGGGCGCGTTTCAGGACCGTGCGCGGCGGCTTGGCGATGAGGCCGAGAGCGTCTATGTGCGCCAGATCGTCGAGTTCGTGACCAGTGCGAGCGATCGCTCTTTCCTGACACCGGGAGAAGGCTGAACATGGCCGGAAAGCTGGCGATACTGGCCTGTTCGGGCGCGCTTCCGGTGCGGATAGCTGCCGCGCAAGCGGATGCGATAAAAATCGGATTTCACGGCATTCCCAATGACCTGGACGGCGAAGTTGATGTGCATCGCTTCGAAAAGATGGGCACGCTTTTCGATACGCTCAAGGACCAAGGCGTGGACCGCGTGGTCTTTGCCGGATCGCTCGCGCGCCCGCCGCTGGACCCGTCGGCCTTTGATGCGACGATGCTTTCGCTGGCACCGCGGTTAATGGTTGCGATGCAAGGCGGCGATGATGCGCTTTTGAGCCAGGTGATCGAGATTTTCGAGGAGCAGGGCTTTGCCGTGATGGGGGCGCATGAGCTGGTTCCGGGGCTGACCGCCGAGGATGGCCTGCTGATCGGCACAGCACCGTCGGACGCGGATTTGAACGATGTTTCAAGGGCTTGGGACATATTGATGGCGCTGTCTCCGCTGGATGTGGGACAGGGGTGCGTGGTCGCGGGCGGCCAGTGTCTGGGCATCGAAACGGTGCAGGGCACCGATGCGCTGTTGCGCTTCGTCGCTGAGACGCCAAAGAATTTACGCCGTGATTTCAAGGGCGTGTATGTCAAAGCGGCAAAGCGGGGGCAGGATCTGCGTATCGACATGCCGGTGATCGGCCCCGCCACGATCGCGGCGGTGGCCGATGCCGGGTTGGCCGGACTGATGATCGAGGCCGGGCGTGTCATGATCATAGATCGCGATAACACGCTGGATGCCATTGAAAAGGCAGGGCTTTTCCTGACCGCACGGGTGCTGTGATGAAAGTGTTCCTGATCGCCGGGGAAGCCTCGGGCGACAGGCTGGGTGCAGCGCTGATGGCGGGCCTGAAATCCCTGGAAAATGTTGAATTTCAAGGCGTTGGCGGCCCGTTGATGGAGGCCGAGGGGATGCGGAGCCTGTTCCCGATGGACGAGCTGAGCGTCATGGGGCTGGCCGAGATTCTGCCGAAATATCCACAGCTTAGGCGGCGCTTGCATCAGTGTGCCAATGCGGTGCTGGAAACGCGCCCCGATGTGCTGATCACCATCGACAGCCCCGATTTCTGCCTGCGTGTCGCCAAGATGGTAAAGGCGAAAAGTGACATAAGAACAGTGCATTACGTTGCGCCATCGGTCTGGGCATGGCGCGCGAAACGGGCCAAAAAGATGGCCCGGATAGTCGATCACGTATTGGCGCTTTTGCCTTTCGAGCCGCCCTATATGGAAGCCGAAGGGATGGAATGCGACTTTGTCGGCCATCCGGTGGTCAGCGAGCCGCAGGCGAATCCACAAGAAATTCAAGAGTTTAAGGCGCGCCATGGCATTGCTGGTCCGCTTTGGATGATCCTGCCAGGCTCGCGCAGGGGCGAGATCGAAGGGTTGGGAGGCCGGTTTTCGGAAGTGGTGAGGCGGGTCTTGGCGGATAAGCCTATGCTTTCGTTGGTTATTCCGACCACGGCCAATGTCGCCCCCCTGGTGCGCGAGATGGTCGGGGGCTGGCCTGTGAAACCGCTGATCCTGAGCCCGGAAGGAATGGACCCCGAGGCTTTCAAGACCGAGAAGCGCGCGGCGTTTGGTGCGGCCGATTGGGCGCTGGCGGCATCGGGCACGGTGTCTTTGGAACTGGCCGCTGCGGGCACGCCGATGGTCATTGCCTATGACCTCAAGCCATTGAGTCGTATCATTATTTCAAGAATGCTGAAGGTCGATACATTGACCCTGGTGAACCTCGTTTCACAGACGCGGGTGATCCCTGAATTCATCGGCAAGGATTGTCGCCCCGAGCTGATCGCACCCGCGGTGACGGCACTGATGGAGGCGTCGGGGGAACAGCGCGCGGCGATGGAGCTGACCATGGAGCGTCTGGGACGCGGTGGCGAGGCTCCCGGACTGCGCGCGGCAAGGGCGGTTCTGACCCGGATGAAGGCCGCCAGAGGTTAACGCCTTGCGTCAGTACAAAACGTCCGTTTTGTACGCGGGTTTTGTACCGAAATGACGAATTGCCCGCGGCGTTTTGTACAGACCGGCGTTTTCGGGTCTGTGCGCCGGATTTTTTGCGGGCCAAAGCCGGGGGGCCAGCCCCCCGGACCCCCCGAGGTATTTCAGGCCAGATGAAGAGACGGGCCGGGCCTTGGTCCGTGTGATCAGTGACCGCGCCAGATCCAGCCGCCGCCGAGGATGCGGCTGCCACCGGTTTCATAGACCACGCAGGCCTGGCCGGGACTCACGCCTTCTTCGGGGGTGAGCAGTTCGACCTCGGCCTCGGTTCTTGAGAGCGGGCGGATGATCGCCTCTTGCGGGGGGCGGGTGGAGCGCAGTTTGACCGAGACATGCCATTCGGGGTGGTCCGTGAAAGGAGTGTCGCCGAGCCAGTTGATCTCGCGCACGGGCACGGTGCGGGTGGCGAGCATTTCCTTGGGGCCGACGATCACGCGGCGGGTGTCCACATCGAGGCGCACCACGTAGAGCGGTTCACTGAGCCCGCCGATGCCAAGACCGCGGCGCTGGCCGATCGTGTAATGGATGACACCGTCATGGGTGCCCAGCACCCGGCCGTCGGCATGGACGATCTCGCCGGGTTCGGCGGCGCCGGGGCGCAGTTTCTCGATCACGCCGGCATAATTGCCGTCGGGCACGAAGCAGATATCCTGGCTGTCGGGCTTGTCGGCCACTTGCAGCCCGTAGCGCGCCGCCAGTTCGCGGGTGGCGTGTTTGGAGGGCAGGTGGCCCAAGGGGAAGCGCAGGAAGGCGAGCTGTTCGGGGGTGGTCGAAAACAGGAAATAGCTTTGATCGCGATTGGCATCCTCGGCGCTGTGGAGTTCGGGGCCATGCGCGCCCATCTTGCGCTGGATGTAATGGCCCGTGGCCATGCAATCGGCATCGAGGTCGCGGGCGGTTTCCAGCAGGTCCTTGAATTTCACCCGCTCGTTGCAGCGGATGCAGGGCACCGGCGTGGCCCCCGAGAGGTAGCTGTCGGCGAATTCGTCGATCACGGCGTCGCGGAAGATGTTTTCGTAATCGAGCACGTAATGGGGAAAGCCCATATCCTCGGCGACGCGGCGGGCGTCGTGGATATCGACCCCTGCGCAGCAGGCGCCTTTCTTGGCCAGCGCCGCGCCATGATCGTAGAGCTGAAGGGTGACGCCGACCACGTCATAGCCTTCTTCGGCCAGTTGCGCGGCCACGACCGAGCTGTCGACACCGCCGGACATGGCGACGACGACACGGGTGTCGGCGGGGGCCTTGGCGAAGCCAAGCGAGTTGAGTGCGGTGTCGAGGGGCATGGGGCGTCTCCTTGATGATGCGGAATATAGGAAAATGCGAGGTAGTCTCAAGAGTCGGTTTCACCGGTCGTTAAGGGGGCAGGCGCCATTTTGCGGCCGGGACCTGTAGAGAAGGGGTGAGACCATGTTCCTGAAGAAGACGAATGGAAAACGAACTGTGAAGCTGCCTGATGGCAGTGTGATGAGCTGCGCCGATCTGCCGGCGCCCGAGACCGAGCGCTGGACGGCCGCGCGCAAGCTGTCGGTGGTGCGCGGGGTGGCGCATGGGTTGATCGACAAGGAGGAGGCGCTTGAGCGTTACCGGCTGAGCGAGGCGGAGTTCCTGGAATGGGTGAAGGGCGCCGGGGAGGGCGGCCTGAGCGGTCTGAGGGCGACGCTGCGCAATAAGAAGAGTGCAACCTGTGATTGAACTTTTAGTTTGCGTCTACCCGGTAACTTGTGGTTAACCAATAAGAGGCAATGTGACATCTGACCATCAGGAGTTATAGCGGAGTTGAGTTAATGCGCGTGTTATTGGTTGAAGACGATCCCACCACCGCGAAAAGCATCGAGATGATGCTGAATCATGCCAATCTGAACGTCTATACAACGGATCTGGGCGAGGAGGGCATCGACCTTGCCAAACTCTATGACTACGATCTGATCCTTCTGGATCTGGGGCTGCCGGACATGAACGGGCATGAGGTGCTGCGTCAGCTGCGCCTTGCGAGGATCGAGACGCCGATCCTGATCCTGAGCGGTGCGGATGATACCGACAACAAGATCAAGGGATTCGGATTTGGTGCGGATGATTACCTGACCAAGCCGTTCCACCGCGAGGAGCTGGTGGCGCGCATTCACGCGATCATCCGTCGCTCGAAGGGGCATTCGCAATCGGTGATCCGCACGGGGCGGATCAATGTGAACCTCGATGCCAAGACGGTGGATGTGGACGGGCGGGCGGTGCATCTGACCGGCAAGGAATACCAGATGCTGGAACTTCTGAGCCTGCGCAAGGGGACCACCCTGACCAAGGAGATGTTCCTGAACCATCTTTATGGCGGCATGGACGAGCCCGAGTTGAAGATCATCGACGTGTTCATCTGCAAGCTGCGCAAGAAGCTGAGCGAGGCGACCGGCGGGCAGAACCATATCGAAACGGTCTGGGGGCGGGGCTATGTGCTGCGCGACCCGGAACCTGAACAGTCGAGCGCCGACCGCTTTGCCATTGGTGCCTGACCGCGCATGCCGATCTGTGGCTGGCATCATGCGCGCGTTGAGAGCTTGCCACCACTCACGACTGGACCTCGCAACGCGCGCACCCTATCACTTTGACCGAAGGATGCGGGGCCGCGCGGCCCCGGCGCGGATCAAGGCGGAGGGCCGCAATGGGCAGGAAACGCGGGCAAGAGAGCGCGCAGGACGGCGCGGGCGCGGCGCGACAGGCGCGCGAAGGCGCCGAGGCTGCGCGGACTTCGGGCCAAGGCGGAGCGCCTGAACCTGCGGCTGAGGCCGGAGGGGGCGGTGGCGGTGAGAGCGATAAGCGGGCCGCGGGCGGGCCGGGTTTCGGTGATATCGCGGCCAATGATCTGAGCCGCCAGGAGGCCGAAGCGGAGCTGGCGCGGCTGGCCGATCTGGTGGCGCGGGCCGACCAAGCCTATCACGCCGATGACGCGCCGATCATGGCGGATGCCGATTATGACGCGCTGGTGGCACGCAACCGCGAGATCGAGGCGCGCTTTCCCGACCTCAAACGCCCCGACAGCCCCAGCGAGCGGGTGGGCTTCACCCCGTCCGAGAGCTTTGCCAAGGTCACCCATGCGGTGCGGATGCTGAGCCTTGGCAATGCCTTTGACGAGGACGAGATCGCCGAATTCGACAACCGCATTCGCCGCTACCTCGGGATGGGGGCGCATGATGCGCTGACCTATACGAGCGAGCCCAAGATCGACGGGCTGAGCCTGAGCCTGCGTTATGAAAACGGCGCGCTTGTGCAGGCGGCGACGCGCGGCGACGGGGCGGTGGGCGAGAATGTCACCGCCAATGCCCGCACCATCAGCGATATCCCCGAACGCCTTCAGGATGCGCCCGAATTGCTGGAAGTGCGCGGCGAGGTCTATATGGCGCATGAGGATTTTGCCGCACTCAATGCGCGCCAGGCCGAAAGGGCTGACAAGCAGTTCGCCAATCCGCGCAACGCCGCCGCCGGTAGCCTGCGCCAGCTCGACCCGAAGATCACCGCCCGCCGCCCGCTCAGGTTCTTCGCCTATGCCTGGGGCGCGCATAGCGAACCTTTGGGCGAGACGCAGATGCAATCCATCGCGCGGCTGGCCGCGCTTGGCTTTGTCACCAATCCGCTGACCACGCGCTGCAATGGTCCCGGCGAGATGCTGGCCCAATACCGGCGCATCGAGCAGATGCGCGCCGAGCTGGGCTATGACATCGACGGGGTGGTCTACAAGGTGGACGACATCGCGCTGCAGCACCGGCTGGGCTATCGCAGCACCACGCCGCGTTGGGCGATTGCCCACAAGTTCCCCGCCGAGCTGGCCTGGACGCGGCTGGAGGCGATCGACATCCAGGTTGGGCGCACCGGCGCGCTGAGCCCGGTGGCGCGGCTGCATCCCGTGACCGTGGGCGGCGTGGTGGTCAGCAATGCCACGCTCCATAACGAGGATTACATCCAAGGACGCGATGCGAGTGGCAATGAAATCCGCGGCGGCAAGGATATCCGCATCGGCGACTGGGTGCAGGTCTACCGCGCGGGCGATGTTATCCCCAAGATCAACGATGTTGATCTCGAAAAGCGGCCCGAGGGCGCAGCGCCCTATGATTTCCCAAAGACATGCCCCGAATGCGGCAGCCCCGCCATCCGCGAGGAGGGCGACGCCGCGCGCCGCTGCACCGGCGGGTTGATTTGCCCGGCGCAGGCGGTCGAAAAGCTCAAGCATTTCGTGTCGCGCGCCGCCTTCGATATCGAGGGTCTGGGCGCCAAGCAGGTCGAGCAGTTCTATCGCGATGGCTGGATCCGCGAACCGGCGGATATATTCACCCTCAAGGAGCGCTATGGGCCGGGCTGCCTGACGCAGCTCAAGAACCGCGAGGGCTGGGGCGAGACATCGGCGGGCAATCTGTTCGCGGCGATCGACGACAAGCGCCGCATCCCGCTGGCGCGGCTGATCTTTGGTCTGGGCATCCGCCATGTGGGCGAGGTGGCGGCGCGCGATCTGGCGCTGCATTATCGCGATTGGGATGCGATGGCGCGGGCCGTGGATGTGGCGCGCCCGGCGGCGCTGGCGCATCGGGCTGCGGATGAGGCCGAGGAAAACGAGCGCATCGCCGCCAGTGAGGACGGGCGGCGCGCGCGCATCAAGGAAAGCCGCGAGGCGGCGATCAAGGAGATGGATCTGCCCGAAGCCGCCAGCGCGGCCTGGGAGGACCTGATCGGGATCGACGGGATCGGCGCGGTGCTTGGCCTGTCGCTGAGCGACGCCTTTGCCAATGACCACGAGCGCGCGGCCTTTGACGCGCTTTGCAAGCATCTGACGATTGTGCCGCCCGATGCCCCGGCCTCGGACAGCCCGGTTGCGGGCAAGACGGTGGTCTTTACCGGCACGCTGGAAAAGATGACCCGCGCCGAGGCCAAGGCCCGCGCAGAGGCGCTTGGCGCCAAGGTTTCGGGCAGCGTCAGCGCCAAGACCGACCTGTTGGTGGCCGGACCGGGCGCCGGGAGCAAAGCGAAGAAGGCCGCCGACCTGGGCGTCGAGACCATCGACGAGGATGGCTGGCTGCAATTGATCGCCGGGTCATGAGCGGGCGGCCCGAAGCCCTGTTCCCGCTATTCGCGGGGCTTGATACGCTGGAGGGCGTGGGGCCGAAAACCGTGCAGAATCTTACCGCGCTCGAGGTCACGCGGCCGCGCGATCTGATCTTCACGCTGCCCTGGTCGGGGGTGGACCGGCGCAAGCGCGCCACCGTGCAGGGCGCTGAAATCCCCGGCGTCGTCACGGTGGAGGTCGTGGTGGGCCAGCATCGTGCGCCCGCGCGCCGGGGTGGTGCCTATCGCGTGACGGTCGAGGATGCGGCGACCGCATTTCAGCTGGTGTTCTTTCATGCGCGCGACGATTACCGGCGCCGCATCCTGCCCACGGGCGCGCGGCGCATCGTGTCGGGCAAGGTCGAGCTGTTCGACGGTGTGGCGCAGATGGTGCATCCCGATCACGTCCTTTTGCCCGAGGAAGCGGGCGAAATCCCCGATTTCGAGCCGGTCTATCCGCTGACGGCGGGTGTCACCCAGAAAATGATGCGCAAGGCGGCGCAGGCTGCGCTGACGCGGCTGCCGGAGCTGGAGGAATGGATCGACCCCGCGCAAAAGGCGCAGGCCGGTTGGCCCGACTGGGCCGAGGCGGTGGCACGCGCGCATGACCCGCAAGAACAGCGTGACCTGAGCCCCGCCGACCCCGCGCGCGAGCGCCTCGCCTATGACGAGTTCATGGCCCATCAGATGACGCTGGCGCTGGCGCGCGCAAGGCTGCGTCGCGCCAAGGGGCGCGCCACGCTGGGCACGGGCGCGTTGCAGGCCAAGGTGCTTGACGCGCTGCCCTATGAGCTGACCGGCGCGCAGAAACGGGCCGTCTCGGAGATCGCGGGCGACATGGCGCAGGAGACCCGGATGAACCGCCTGCTTCAGGGCGATGTGGGCGCGGGCAAGACGCTGGTCGCCCTCAAGGCGCTGCTGATCGCCGTCGAGGCGGGCGGGCAGGGGGTGATGATGGCCCCGACCGAGATTCTGGCGCGCCAGCATTTGCAGGGCCTGCGCCCGCTGGCCGAAGCGGCGGGCGTGGTGATCGAGATCCTGACCGGGCGCGACAAGGGGGCCGAGCGGCGCGCCAAGCTCAAGGCGCTGGCGCAGGGCGATATACAGATATTGGTGGGCACCCATGCGGTTTTCCAGAAGGACGTGGTGTTTCACGATCTGCGCCTTGCCATTGTCGATGAACAGCACCGGTTCGGCGTGCGTCAGCGCCTGGAACTGGGCGCCAAGGGCGAGCGCGCCGATGTGCTGGTGATGACCGCCACGCCGATCCCGCGTTCCTTGTCGCTGGCGCAATATGGCGACATGGATGTGAGCGTGCTTGACGAAAAGCCGCCCGGTCGCAAGCCGATCAAGACGGCGCTGATCAATATGGGCCGGATCGACGAGGTGGTCGATCACCTGCGCCGCGCCATTGCCGAGGGGCGGCAGGCCTATTGGGTCTGCCCGCTGGTCGAGGAAAGCGAAGCGGTGGATCTTTCAAGCGCGGTGGACCGGTTCAAACGGCTGCGCGCGGCCCTTGGCGAAGGGGCGGTGGGGCTGGTGCATGGCCAGATGCCGCCCGAGGAGAAGGACGCAGCGATGGCCGCGTTTCAGCGTGGCGAGGCGGCGGTGCTGGTCTCGACCACGGTGATCGAGGTCGGGGTCGATGTGCCCAATGCCTCGATCATGGTGATTGAGCGGGCCGAGCATTTCGGGCTGGCGCAGCTTCATCAGCTGCGCGGGCGCGTCGGGCGGGGCGAGGCGGAATCGACCTGTCTGTTGATGTATCAGGGCCCGCTGAGCGAAGGCGGTGAGCGCCGCCTGACCACGATGCGCGACACCGAGGACGGGTTTCGCATCGCCGAGGTCGATCTTGAGATGCGCGGCGCGGGCGATCTGATCGGCACCGCGCAATCGGGTCTGCCGAAGTTCCGCATCGCCGACATGGAGGCGCAGGCGGCGCTGATGGCGGTCGCGCAGAGTGATGCGCGCAAGCTGCTGGCCGATGATCCGGCGCTGGAAAGCGAACGGGGCCGCGCGGCGCGGGTTCTGTTGTGGCTGATGGAACAGGATCAGGCGATCCGGCTGATTTCGGTCGGTTGAGCGGCGCGAAAAAGTTTGTCGTAAAATCAGTGCCTTGGCAGCGCTTGTTCCAGAATGTTCGCGAATGTTCTCATAAAGTTCTTTACAGGTACCATTCAAAATGAGAACAAAGGGGCAACACAGTTAACCGGAAAGGAGCCACCCATGCTTCGCCAGATCAGAACCGCCGCCGAACGCTCTTCGGATACGCTTGTTGGGGATTTCCTGGGCGCTGCCGCCTTGATGGTGATGCTGGTTGCGGGGCTTTACCTGCCCGGTTTCGTCTGAGTTTCTGCCTGCGACGTTCCGCGCCCGTCATGACGATCGGTATCGCCTGTCCCCTTGTGCCGGTGCCGATGTGATTGACCCTCTGTCCCGAGGTCCTGGCCGGGGGTGATCTGCCTCTTCACCCCGACCCGCCCGTGACGGGAACCTGCGGAGCCCGCTTTTCCTGCCGCCGCCACCTTTGATGGGTGCGCGGCGGTTTTTTTGTCTGCGGAGCATCAAGCGCTGTCGTATCGGGGGCTGACGGCCTTCAGGCGCAGGAATGGGCGGCGCGGGCCTGTTCGATCGCTTCGCCAAGGGCGTCGAGCGTCAGCATGATCGAGGCGTGACGGTTCTTGTATTCGCGCGCCGGGTGCAGAACCTCGAGCCCGTCGAAGGGCGCGGGCGGGGGCGGTCCGTCCTGCTTGAGCATCGCCTTGAGCGCGTCGCGCGCGGTTGAGATCTGATCGAAGCTGCAGCCGATCACATGCGCACCCACCACGCTGGCGGCGGCCTGACCAAGGGCGCAGGCTTTTACCTCGGCGGCGTAATCGGTGATCGTCTCGCCATCGGTGGTGATATCGACCGTCACCGTCGAGCCGCAAAGCGGTGCGCGTTTCTTGACGCTGGCATCGGGCGCCTCGAGGCGCCCGAGATGCGGGATATCGGCGGCCAGTTCGAGAATCCGGGCCGAATAGAGCTTGATGAGGTCGGTTTCGCCGCTCATGGCTTTCCCTTTGCTGCTTGATTCAATAGATAGAAGTCCTGACGCGAGATGCAAAAGGTTTTAGGTCATGGCGTTCGATCCGGGCACGTTGAAATACGATGATCGCGGGCTGATCCCCGTCATTGCGCAGGCCGCCGAGGGGGGCGAAGTGCTGATGATGGCGTGGATGAACCGCGAGGCGGTGGCGCGCACGCTGGACAGCGGGCGGGTGACCTATTGGAGCCGGTCGCGACAGGCGTTTTGGGTGAAGGGCGAAAGCTCGGGCCATGTGCAGAATCTGGTCGAGATGCGGGTGGATTGCGACCGCGATTGCCTGTTGGTGCTGGTCGAGCAGGTCGGACCGGCCTGTCACACCAACCGGCGGAGCTGTTTTTACACGGCATTGCGCGAGGGCGAAGAAACCGAGATCATGGCGCCCTTGGGCGAGTGATGCGCGTGGGGGTTTTGCACCCCCACACCCCCGCAGAGTATTTTTTGCAAGATGAAGCCCGATCAGAGCCCGAGACGGGCGCGCAGGGATTGGGGGCTTTCACCCTGGGCGCGGTATGTGGCGATGGCGCGCGCATCGTCGCGTTTGGCAAGGCGCTTGCCCGAGGAGTCGCGGATCAGGCGATGGTGGTGATAAAGCGGCACCGGCAGCCCGAGAAGATGTTGCAGGAGGACATGGATCTGCGTGGCCGCGAAAAGGTCCTGGCCGCGGATCACATGTGTGATGTCCTGCGCCGCGTCATCGACCACGACCGAAAGGTGATAGGAGGCGCCAAGCCCCGGGCGCGCGAGCGCCACGTCGCCGACCTTCCGGATCATGTTCTCGGGCGTGATGAGCCCGGTTTCGCCTGAAGGGCCGGTGCCGGTTTCGCTGAAGACGAGAGGGTCTTCGAGACGCGAGAGGGCGCGCGCCATGTCAAGGCGCAGCGGCAGCTCGGGCATGGCGCCTGAAGGCGGTGAATCCGTGCGGCAGGTGCCGGGATAGATCAGCCCGTCGGGGCCGTGGGCGGGAGCGCCTTCCTGAGGGGCAGTGGCGGCGGCGCGGATATCCGCGCGCGAGCAGGTGCAGGGATAAAGGAGGCCCATGTCCCAAAGGTACTGAAGCGCGGCGCGGTAG
>Ga0102925_1000393_pt1 | contig 23432 bp, 18 predicted proteins | sample SalPonR1_A_D1_MG_FD_78216 | JGI IMG/M metagenome (GOLD analysis project Ga0102925, IMG submission 78216) | Salt pond soil microbial communities from South San Francisco under conditions of wetland restoration - Salt Pond MetaG R1_A_D1_MG | ecosystem: Environmental > Aquatic > Marine > Intertidal...
CGATCACTTCTATTCATCAAAAAAAATCTGTAGAGGAGCGTAATGCAGCGTTTACAGCCAACCTATTTGTAAAGCGTGCTGTTTTTGATTCAGTGGGTATGTTTGAAGAGGGGGCAAGATCCGGCGGTGATGTTCGCTGGACAACGAAGGCCACTTCAGCCGGTTATAAAATCGCCTACTGCCACGACTCTGTTGTATTTAAAAAAGCGCGCTCCTGTGGTGCACTTTTTAAAAAGAGAGTGCGCACGGGGAGGGGATACCTTTACACATGGCTGGAAGATGAAACGGGAAGCGTATGGTTCTATAATTTCCTCCGGTCGCTAAAACCCCCTTCGCCAGGGTTACCTGATGAACTCTATCGCAGACGATATGGTAAGCCGCTGCCGATAAGTGCCCCGGCAGTTTGGGCCTTGCTCTACGTGATGGGCATTGTGGAGCAGCTATCCTTTATGGCAGAGTATCTTCGCTACAATCTGGGCAGCGGCCGCGACAGAAGCCGGCAGAAAGAAGAGTAGGTAGGGGTTGGCAGAAATCCTGTAGGCTCTCGCTGAAAGAAGAATAATCTCTCAATCAACCCAAATAAGTTGGAAGTGCCATCTGCGCACCGTGAGGCGAAGACAGTTTGAAAGCTTAACGAATGACGGTCATCTTTTTTACCTGTTTCCGGCCATTTGCAATCAGTGAATAGAAGTAGATACCTGCCGGAAGAGCATCCGCCCGAATGGTTACCCTGTAATTCCCGGCCTGTTTCCGATCGTTTACCACGGTTTGAACTTTATGCCCCATGACGTTGAAAAGCTCTAGTTTTACGAACGTATTTTCAGGTATCGAATAGTATAAAGTAGTGATGTCCAGAAACGGGTTTGGGAAGTTCTGATCCAGGAAAAAAGGATATTGATTACTGATGGCGGGCAAGGTTTCCCCCCGAATATCGAGGTAGCGAACAATCGCTTCAAGGTAGTAGTAATCCGCATAGGAAGTTCCCAATCGCCCCTTTCCTCTGTGAAGGGTAGACCGTTTTAAAACAGAGTTTTGGCTGTCTGCCAGCGTCGAATACGATTCTGTTGATAGTGCTTTCAAAATATGAACTGCTGTTTGCAAGTAAATGCTTTTTCCGGTAACGGTGTAGAGTTCCAGGAAACCGGAAGCAGCGATGGCTGCTGCTGAAGCATCTTTGGTCTGTACAGAGGGTACGGGCTCAAGGAAATCGTAAATGGGCACAAAATCATCCGGCAAATGGTCGATAAACCAGGCCGAAGCTTTTTCAGAGGCATCCAGAAATTTCTGTTCACCCGTATAGCGATAAATCATACTGAAGCCATAAATAGCCCACGCCTGCCCGCGCGCCCAGACCGATTCGGGCCCGTATCCCTGCCTGGTATCTTTCCAGATTACGTTTCCATTTTCGTCAAAATCCACAATATGGTAGCTGCTGCCATCGTCGCGCATATGGTGCTCAAGAGACGTTTCGGCATGGGTAAGAGCGATATTGTACAGTTCGTGATTCCCCGTTTCCTTCGCTGCCCAGAACAGAATTTCAAGATTCAACAGGTTGTCGATAATTACGGGGAAATTTCCAATCCAGTCCCACGATTTTATGGCGCCAATTTCGGGATTAAAACGGGTGGCAAGCGTTTGGGCGCCTCGCAGAATTGTTCGAGAGTAGGAAAGGTTGTCGGTCAGCAACAATCCGGAGCCGTAGCTCGTGAATATTCTGAAACCGGTGTCGTGATCATTGGCTTCCAGCGACATGGGTTTCAGGTTTTCCGTCCAGTCTGCCGCTGCATTCCGCCATTTTTCTTCACCGGTAATCCGGTACATTTTCCAGAGAGACCCTGCAAAAAATCCACTGGTCCACTCTTCTCTTTTCATATGTTCAACTGCCCATTTTCCTGTTTCCGGATCGGTATGGGAAGGATGGAGAGATTTGTTGTAATTGATCTCCACCAGAGTAGCCTCCAGTTTTGAGACAGCATGCTCTATGGCGGATTCTGAATCAAAAAAGGAGGCACTGTTTTGGGCCAGGCCGCTATCTGCCATTATAAGTATGAAGAGGGACACCCGTATCACCATACCGATATTAAAACATGCGGGCATATAACTTAAGGCCTAATTGGGGGTTTGGGCCGACTGAATCCGGTTCAGTGATGGAAATGTGAGCGTTATATCGGGGTTCCGGCAGCCGCGATCAACAAGCAATCCGGCCGTTTGGCTATATTCATCGTTGCCAAGTGCTATGGCAGCAGGTTTAAAAATTTCGATGTACCGGCAGTGATCGAAGCTATCCGACTCCCTGAACATACCGGGTACTTCTTCTCCATTTACATATCCGTTGAGGGCATTGAGAGCAGCCTCCAGACCTGCAATTTCCTCTCCCGAAAATGGCTGCTGATTATGGCTGAAGCCTTTGGTACTGTTGCGCATCATCAACAGGTTTGCATAACCGCGCAGATTAAAATAGACATAGTGTTGCGAGCGTGCACGATCACGCTCAAACGACTGTACGCCTGTTGTTGTAAACTGCTTATCAATCTTTTCCGATACAGGCTGGATATATACTGATGAGTTTATTCGCTCTTCCTGTTCACTAAATAGAAAGTAGATCGTCTTCTGGGCATCCATCCATGTAGATATGTTGTTGCAAAAATCATCGCTGCAAAACGCATCGGAGTTGTAATTTTTGATGATCCATATTGAAAAATTGTAGAACCACTCTTTCAGTTTTCGATGGCTATCGGGGCTCCAGTGAGGGCTGTCGTAGAGCAATGAAACCGCATCAATTACCTGTATGAAATCATTCCCGTCAATAATACCCTGTGCTGATCCCTCATTTACATTCTTTGCAACCTGCGCATGGTTCATATTGGGATTCATACGCGTATCCGGTTCAAAAAACCAATTTTCCAGCAGCTCTGATGCTTTTTCAGCAAATCGCTCATCACCGCTGAAATAGTAAGCTAAAGAAAGCGAATGTACAGCCTGTGAAAATCGTGCAAGCTTGGGCCTGTCGTAGTTAAAAATCTCCGGGTTGGTGATCCCATCTCTTGTAATGGTGTAATCACCGTTCTCATCGGGCCATAAATAGCGGGCAAGGCTCATATAGTCGTTCTTATTTCTGCTTGGGGGTAAGGTTGGTTTATCGGTTACATACTCAAACTCTTCCGTCAATAACTGCTCCGACCCGGTAATGAGCCGGACATACTCTTCCATTAAAATGGGATCGTTTTCAATCGACTCTTTAATCAATTCGAGATGGCTAATTTCATATACGTATGGCCCGCTGTTTGATGTGGTGAAATTAGGAACTCTCTCAGTGTCATCGCAGGATGTGAAAATTTGGGAAAGGCTTAATAGTATTAGCAAAGCCCATAATTGAGAAGCCGGCTTATTGTGCCTAGAGTTGTTTACGAGTTTGAAAAAAGAGGTTGGTGTAAGGATAATCATACGGTTAAAAAATGCAGATATCTGAATTTCGTAAGTAAAAGCATGCCAAAAATAAGCTCTTTCAGAATAACAGCATTGGTTAGCTGTTAATTCGTTTAAAAATATACAAAAGCCTTAACTGAAAAAATAACCTATCCATATAACAACTCTTTTACATGATTGTAAAGGGTAATATCAGGCTCACAAAGAGACTCAATCTTGTTTCTAATTGCGAGTGAAAGTTGTTTTTTGTCTTTACTATGATTGATATTCATTTTTTTGATTCGCAGTGAAACGCCAAAATTTTCTTTAAAACCTGTTTCAAAATGTTCCAGATCCTCCAGAATGCCAACGAGATGAAATTTTTCGATATTTTGAATGGCTTGATCAATGTGATTTTTCCGTTCTGAACTCTCTTCATCTGTTACGACTGCTAAACCACTTATTTTCTGTACCATATCCTGCCCCAAACGTATTCCTTCGGGGCTGTCGATAAACTGTTCTAAGGATTCTTCAATACCAAAGTGATTCTTATCCTGTTTATGCAGATTGTAATTATATTGAGAAATATATTTCTGGACAGGATCCCGCAGCATGGTTACGTAGGACCACTGAGAGCCATAGAGGCTATGAAGTTCAGAATCAAAAACAAAGTGTCCGCTGATGTATCGAAGGCCCTCTTGCTCCATGAAGTAGGGCAGCAGAGAGTTGCGATAGGCCATAAGGTCCTCCTGCCGGGCATCGGACGCTCTACGCGAGGCAACGGAGTCGAGGTGCAGACACGGTTTCCATCCATACGCTTCTGAAATAGCTGCATCCACAGATGTGCCTCCACATTTTGGGACATGTAAAAAGAAAATTTGCTCATCTATACGGCTGGCCGCAACCCTACGGTGCAGTGATCGGGCTGCTTTGCTAAACTGTTTGTAAAAAAACGATTCTTTCACATTCAAACCTCTGTTCTTTATCCCATAATCTGAGTTCGATTAATAATCTCATATTAAACGATTAAAAAAGTCCCCTCCTTACACCCCGAGGTATCGAGGGCAAGCAGGAGGGGAGAATTTTTGCCTCGATTTACAATCGAACTCAGGTTCATAATAAATTGACCGGTTTCTTATTTTACCAGCCGGGCATAAAAAACTATTACGCTCAATATTCTATTTCGTTGTTTTTTATGCCTCAGCCGATTATCCTTGAGACGTATTAAATGTAGAGATCATCTGAACGGTAAAAAAATGAAGTTTTACTGAATACTCTAAATCTGTTTAACGCTTTGCAACCAACTGTAACTGTAATTGTACCTGTTTATAATGCATCCGCAACTGTCGGAGATGTGCTTCATGCCCTCATTAACCAAAGCTACCCTGCTGAACACACGGAACTTTTGTTTGTGGATAACGGCTCTTCTGATGGTACCGAGGCTATCATTAACAGCTTTTCCGTTACAATGCTCACAGAAGTGAATTCAACGTCACCCTATGCGGCAAGAAACCTGGGTATTCAGCATGCATCGGGGCAGATTATCGCCTTTACCGACGCCAACAAAATACCCGACAGCAGGTGGATTGAAGAGGGAGTTGCAGCCCTGCTGAACTCGGAAGCGGAACTTGCCGGAGGTGATATAAAATTTGATACAGGCGTGGATCCGGGAGTGTCGGAGCTTTACGATTCACTCACCTTTAATAATAATCGAAGCCTCGTAAAGAAAGAGAACGGTTCAGCCTGCGGTAATCTTTTTGTAAAGAAGGAGGTCTTTGAGAAAACAGGATTGTTTCCGGGTACAATTCGTTCCGGCATGGATATCTGGTGGACCCAAAGAGCAGTGAGATACGGTTTTTCTCTTGTATTTGCTGAAAAAGCCGTAGTTTGCTGTATTCCAAGAAAATTTCCTGAGGTTATAAAAAAGTCGTATCGTGTTGGAGTATCCCACCCCATTATTATGAAAACCCGCGGGATATCTGCTCCGGCCATTTTCTGGGAAATCATTAAAACATTTTTGCCACCGCGCATATCATCTCTACGAAAACAGATGAATCAAAGTCCGCATACGGTATCATCGGCGAAACTCTGGGCTGTGGCCTGGATCAGTAAATCTGCACTGGCTGCCGGTCGTCTCTATGGCCTTCTGTTCATGAATGTTCCGCCAAGCCCCAAGCCTTACAAATCTGCAGAATATAAAAGGGTAGATGATATATGAACATTGGATATCTCTACTACACCTTCTATCCCGTAACCGGCGGGGCTTCGGTACATGGTTATTACCTGGCCAGAGAGCTGAATAGAGCGGGGCATACCCTTTATAAGCTAAACGGTGAAAAAGATCCCTATACCACAAAGCTGACTCCATCATTAAGAGGGGCTTTTCGTATTCTTAGAAATAGTGATGTTATTTACGCCAGGACCGATTTTTTTCTTTATCCCAGGAATCTACTCACTGCGCTGGCACTGTTGCTGGGGAAAAAAGTAGTTCTGGAGCTGAACTCTCCGTCTGACGAGCTGAAACTGCGCGGAAAATCTGAACGCTATATTCAGCGCGTGGATAAGATTGCCGCATGGTTTTTTAAAAAAGCATGCAGCGTTATTGCCATAAGTGAGCCTGTAAAGCGATATTGTAAAGAAGAACTTGGGCTTTCCAATGTCTATGTGATTGAAAACGGCGGGGAGTCTTTTCAAAATCCCGGGAAGAAAGCCTCGCCAGAGATCAGGGAGAGGGCCGATGAGATTTGTAAAGCGTTTCCGGTGCGGGTGGTGTGGTCGGGCTCGGTGAATAGAATGCAGAATCTGTCGCTGCTCGAACAAGTTGCCGATGCCGATCCGGAGCGCGTTGCCCTGCTGGTTCTCACAAAGTACGAGGGGGTTAACCGAAGCGAAAAGCCGATGATTTTTCAAAATGATAACGTATTTAGCTTTGATCGGTTGCCCCGGGCAGATGTGGAGTACCTGATATCTAAGAGTACGGCCGGGCTCGCATTTTATGAAGATTACTCATGGTGCCGCTGGGGATTTTATAACAGCTCGCTGAAAATTTTTGAATATTTGAATAACGGACTGATTACGCTGACCAACACATCAGGAACATCTGTTCAGCGGGAGTATCCCAATTTTCGGCAGGTACCAAACAGTGAAGACATTTTGGAAATAATTCAGGATCTTCCATTAGAAAAGCCGGTAACGCCCGAAAATATTCGCACATGGAGTGATGTTGGGCGGGAGACAGACAGGATTTTAAAACAAACGCTAAAACGTTGCTGACGATTACCCATAAACATATCGAAAAGGCAAAAGCTGCCGGGTTTCTGCTGCCGTTTCTTCTGTATGAAGATCTGATACTTGCCAGTATGATGATCGTGGTTGGTATGATTCTGCTCTATGCAGAAAAGATTGATCGGGCGATCCGGAAGCTCGACTGGAGGGAGTTTGTCTTCTTTCTCTACATGTTTCACATGCTGTTTGGTGAACGGGAGTTTGCATACCTGGGTCTGGAGCCCTTATTTGTCACCGAAATCGTGCTGGCCATCCTTACGATTGGGTACGCGAAAGATCTGTTGCGAATCCGCAGGGTACTTTTTGTCTACTATCTGGTGGTACTTATCGGTCTGCTTTATGCTTTTCTATACCTGTTTTGGTATCAGATCGATGCGATTCGTGACTCATTTATGCTGATATACGCGTTTTGGGTACCAATTGTGTACCATGTCTTTAGGGGAAGAAAGCACTATAATCTATTTTTTTTGTTTCTCAAGCTGTTTATTGTGCTGAAAGGAATAGCCTACCTTTACGAAGGCATCATGATTGCCCTCGGGTATAAATCGATCAATTTTGAAGGATTTCGCTTCGGTGTGGGTTACATTCTGCCCCCCCTCGTGGTTATGACTATTTTTCTTCCGTTCAAACATATCGGGCGTGGTTATAAGATTATTGCACTGCTGATGATTCCCGCCGTGTTTACGATCTTTCACCGTTCCATATTTCTTGGCGTTATGCTGGCTGTTGCCGCCTTTTTTCTTATTGGCAATACTCCCATCCGTAAAAAAATACTGCTCTACGGCACTACGAGCTTTGTTGTTCTCATCGCCTTTTTGATCTACTACAATAGTATTGTGGATGTGGATATATTCAGTATTCTGGAAAGAAAATCGTCGCTGGATGAAGGTAATATCAATTACCGGTTTATATCGTGGCAGGTGGTTCTTGAGAAGTTTTACGAGCACTTTATTCTCGGTTTTGGGGTAGGCCGCCCTTTGATGTATGCACACAATAATATCTTTTATACCAGTGTGGAACTCTCCTATTTTCAGATACGGGATCTTGCAGGCAATGCCCAGCCCCATAACTCTTATCTCAATATCCTTACGCGGTTTGGTATTCTCCTTTTTCCTTTTTTTGCTGTAGCTGTTTTTAAACCACTGGCTAAAGTGAAGAGGATGGCGGCTCATAAAATGAGAAACGGATTTCATGCCTGCTCCATGCTCCTCTTTCTGGTTGGGTTTTTACTCTTTATGTACGTGCTGGCATTTTTTAATGTGGTTCTTGAGGGGCCTCACCACTCTTTTCCATTCTGGCTTGCAATTGGTATGTTGTTGAGCTTTGAAAGGGCAGGCAACCTTCACCCCAGAAAAATTCGTATCACGCGTCCGAAAAACTACTCACGATGAAAATTTTACAGGTTCACAATCGATATAAGCTGCCGGGAGGAGAGTGGACCGTGGTAAACCAGGAACAGGAGCTGCTGAATGAAAAGCACAAGGCCGACTTATTTTTTGTTGAGAACAGCAAAGAGATCAACAGCCTGTCTGATCGCTTTAAGCTTCTTTTTCGAACACATTACAATAAGGAATCAAAACACAGGGTGAAGGACTTTCTTGCCGGTAAAAATTACGACGTGATGCACGTACATAATTTTTTTCCGATTCTGTCACCATCCATCTTCGACGCTGCAAGAGAGCAGGGTGTTCCATCTGTGATGAGCCTGCATAATTTCAGGCTGATTCACCCCAACGGGCTACTGTTTTATAACGGTAAACCAGACCTCAGAAGTGTAAAGGGAAGCGCCTATCGGTGCGTGCCTGACGGTGTATACCGAAACAGCATGCTTCAGACGGCTGTGGTTGCCCATATGATTGAATATCATCGAAAGAAACAGACCTGGCGACGCGTACCCTCTGCCTTTATAGCCCTTTCTGAATTCTCAAAAGACCTGTTTATAGAGGGAGGATTACCTGAAGACCGGATCTTCATCAAACCCAATTTTATTAAAGACCCCATTCAGAACAATGATACACTTTCACTGAACCAGGAGAAGAAAAATGAATTTCTTTACGTGGGCCGCATCAGTGATGAAAAAGGTGTTGAGCAGATTGTGGAGTGCTGGCTTCGGTTTAAGCCCGATTCGCGCCTTGTAATTGCGGGTGATGGCCCGATGAAGAAACAGCTTGAATCAAAATCGAAAGGGGCAGACAACATCGAGTGGCTGGGGCAGATTTCGCGAGATGATATCCTTGAGCGGTTATCAACAGCAAAAGTGCTGCTTTTTCCAACAAAATGCTACGAGGGCCAGCCGCTTATTCTCCTTGAGGCAATGTCGGTTGGATGTCCTGTTATAACTTCAAGAATCGGCAATCCACGGAATATGATTGATGACGGGGAGACAGGGTTTCATTACAAGCCGGGAGATATCGATGATTTGAACAGAACGTGCAGTATAATCTCTGATAACCCCGACCATACACTGGAAATGGGAAAACGTGCACGATCTGTCTATCTTGAAAAGTACACACCCCAAAAAAATCTCAGCCTGTTAACAGAAATCTATGAAAAGGCAGCGGAGCTTGAGAAGATGTTAAATCGTTCATGAACGACAAAGTACGCATACTGCAGACCGATGTTAGCCGGTACAATCTCTCAGAAACCATGGAGCAGATGAGTTCTGCCATTAAGAAAGGGGAGAGGCTCAGAATCGCTGTTACGCCCGTGAACTGTTTGCTCTGGGCCCGGAAGAACCGGAAACTGAACGAAATATACAACAGTGCAGATATTGTTACTGCCGATGGCGTTCCTGTGGTGTGGGCATCAAAGCTTCTTTCTGAACCTATAAAAGGCCGCGTAACGGGGCTTGATTTACTGCCCGCTTTCTCAGAGTTTGCGGCGGCAAACGGATATTCTTTTTTCTTATTGGGAGCTGCAGAGGGTGTTGCAGATCAACTTTCTGAAAAGCTTAAAAGTAGCTATCCCGGGCTCAGGATCTCCGGAACCTGGTCACCGCCCTACCGGGAACAGTTTACAGAAGAGGAGAATCGTGAGATGATTGAAAGAATCAACCAGTCGGGGGCTGATGTTCTCTGGGTGAGCCTGACCGCTCCAAAGCAGGATCTCTGGATTGCCACACATTTTGATGAGCTTGACGTACAGGTAGCCATTGGAGTGGGGGCTGCATTCGATGTGATTGCAGGGAACATACCACGGGCCCCTCTCTGGATGCAGCGTAACGGGCTCGAATGGTTATACCGGTTGTTAAAAGAGCCGGGAAGGTTATCAAAAAGGTATCTTATTGAAGCTCCGCAGTTTATTCCATTAATTATTAAGCAATTATTGAAATCATATTTTAAAGAAAAAAATTATGAAGAAAAGTAAGGTAATCTATGTTGCAGGGCATAAAGGAATGGTAGGCTCAGCAGTTGTGAGAAAATTGGAAAAAGAAGGTTTTGCAAAGATCATAGCTGCTGATAGCAGTGAGTTAGATCTCAGAGATCAAAAAAAAGTTTACACGTTTTTAAAAGAAAAGAAACCTGATGCCGTGGTTATTGCAGCTGCTAAGGTAGGTGGGATCATGGCAAATGATACGTGGCCCTATACATTTATTCACGAAAATATCTTAATCCAGGATAATCTGATTCACGGTGCCCATATGGCTGATGTTGAGAAGCTAATATTCTTGGGCAGTTCCTGCATCTATCCAAAATTTGCAGAACAGCCAATGAGTGAAGATTCACTGTTAACCGGCCCCCTGGAACCAACAAATCAGTGGTATGCCATTGCGAAAATAGCCGGTGTAAAGAGCTGTCAGGCGCTCAGAAAACAATACGGCAGAGATTATGTATCGTTGATGCCTACCAATCTTTATGGGCCAAATGACAACTTCGATCTGAAAACGTCTCACGTATTACCCGCAATGATTCGTAAATTTTATGAAGCTACAAAAAATGGACACGAAGAAGTTACACTTTGGGGAACGGGATCACCAAAACGAGAATTTCTACACGTAGATGACATAGCTGATGCCGTATTTTTTGCATTGAACAAAACCCTAAATGGCCATCTTTACAATGTAGGAACAGGGAAAGATATTTCTATTAAGGAGTTAGCGGAGCTAATACAACGCTTAACAGGCCACGAAGGTAAAATTAAATGGGATAGCAGTAAACCTGATGGCACCCCTAGAAAGTTGATGGATACATCAAAGATGGCTGAGGAGGGGTGGAAGTCATCAATAAGTCTAAATAAAGGTATAAATGATACCATCCACTGGTATGCCAGACATCGCAAAAATCTGAGAGAGCTACATTACTCATAAAAAAATGTCGGAAGAACGATTCTGTAAGTCAGATTCATTAATCACAAATAAGAAACACTACTATTTTTGTCGAATGTTGAATATGTACTGTTTTATTTATTTTGTAAGCTTTCATTTTTACAATGTGTATACAAATACCGACAGGTTTATAATCAGATATTAAACACGCAGGTTGTGTAAGACGACTAAAAATTAAATTAGCATACCCAGAAACATATAGCTCTTCAGCTAGTATTTCATGTTGTAAGTATTTCATAAAGAAAGTATCTTTGTTATTTAGTTATTTTCGCGAAAAACCAATGTAGCATGAATCAATCAATCAATGACGTTCAGACTGTTCGAGAAAAGCTTAAGAGGCAGTCTAAAATGATTGAAAAAACTGGCACTTTTGAAACAAAAAAGAGTTATACCTTACGTGTTTATAAAAATCTGAAAGTTAATCAATATCGTGGAAAGCGCGCTTTTGATTTATCTATAGGTTTGATTGCCTTACTATTTTGTTTTGTGCTCTTCCCCTTCATTTCGTTGGGTATTAAGTTCTCCTCTAAGGGCCCAATCCTATTCAAGCAAAAAAGAACCGGCAGGAACGGTACCGTCTTTACCTGTTACAAATTTAGAACAATGCGATTAGATGCTGAATATGAGCATAACGGCAAGCCAGATATAACACTTGAAAACGATGAGCGTATTTTTGCATTTGGAAAGCTACTGCGTTTGTTAAACCTTGATGAATTACCACAGATATTTAACGTTATTAAGGGGGATATGAGCCTTGTAGGCCCCAGGCCTTACCCGGTTGAAGAGTGTGCTTACTGGAATTCAATTTTTGATGATTTTTTTTATCGATATGCAGTAAAGCCGGGAATTACTGGCCTGTCTCAAGTGAAGGGGTATAGAGGAGGAACTTATGATGTGAAACATATGCGTAAACGTACCGATTATGATCTTATATATGTACAAAAAAATACTCTCGGTATGGATTTAAGCATCGTTATGAGAACGGTTACCAAAATGATTAACCTCGATACCAACGCGCACTAAATAATTAAAAAAGATACCAAACCAATTTTTCAAAAACTGTTTCAAAGCATATAAGATGAGTAAAAACGTATTACAAGGTTTATTTTTATTAATATTATCAGCGCTCTTTTTCTTCCCGGCTCCGTATGCACAAGCGCAAAATATTAATTTTAGCGAAATCCAAAATGTCAATGTCGATAATCTTACTGATGAACAGGTCTTAAATTTTTACAGACAGATGCAGGCACAGGGTTTTAGTGTTCAGGAGGTGGGTAATATTGCCCGGGCACGCGGAATGCCCCCCTCTGAAGTTTCAAAACTTGCATCAAGATTGAGTCGTATTTCAACGAGAGCCGATGGGGATGGCACTACTGATGGAAGTACAGCAACAAGGTCTGGGCAAGAAGCTTCACTCTTATTTCAAAACGACTCAGATTTACCTCCACTGGAGCAGGAACTACTGGTAAATGAACTAAGGCGATTGGTTCAGGAAAGAGATGCGGATGTTATCCAGGATGAATTAGATAAGATTTTAGAGGAAGGATTTCCGGTTTTTGGGGCAAACTTGTTTGCTGGTTCATCTATGTCGTTCGAACCTTCACTCAATGTTCCCACACCACGCGACTATGTTTTTGGAGTAGGTGACGAAGTACGGATTGATATATGGGGTGCAGCAGAAGCAGAATATACATTAGTCATTGAACCTGATGGCAATATAAGGATTCCCAGTGTAGGGCCGGTACGGGTTGCTGGTCTTGAATACGAAGAGGTAAAGGAAAGAATTCTAATGAACCTGAAGAGTATCTACTCAGGACTGAATTTAGAGAATTCTACTGAAGGAAATACTTACGCCGATGTCTCACTTGGTAATGTTAGAAGTGTAAATGTAAGTATGATTGGGGAAGTCCGTCAACCTGGTTCTTATACCGTATCTTCGCTTGCGACCGTATTTAACATGCTGTACGCCGCAGGTGGTCCAAATCGATCAGGATCCTGGAGAAGCATTCAGGTCATCAGGGGAGATTCGGTTGCCGTTGAATTCGATCTCTATGACTTAATTGTTCATGCAAATCAAAAAGATAACGTGCGGGTTATGGATAATGATATTATCCGCGTTCGCCCATACCTTAATCGCATAAGCCTGAATGGAGAGGTGAAACGTCCGGGATTGTATGAGCTGAAAGATGGTGAAACCCTTGCAGATCTTATGGAATTTTCCGGAGGTTTTGCAGAAAATGCTTATAAAGACAGAATAGTTATTCGTAGGAAAACGAATATCGAACGCAGCCTTTCTGATGTGAAATGGCCCGAAGGCGGCGATATAGTACTTCGAAATGGTGATGAAATTGAAATTACCCCTATCGTGGATCGTTATGAAAACAGGGTTCGGATAGAGGGTGCTGTTTACAGACCGGGTGATTTCGAGTTAACTGAAAGTATGATGCTTTCGGATCTGCTTCGTAAAGCTGAGGGCGTGAAAAAAGACGCTTACCTTGAGAGGGCTTTACTTATTAGGGAAATGGATAACATGCTACTGGAAAGTATTCCTTTTTCAGTGAGGGATATCCTGGAGGGAAATGCACCCGATATCGAGCTTGAAAACGACGACCTGGTAAGAATTTCATCGATATTCGATTTGAGAGAAACCTTTACCATACAAGTCTCCGGGGCTGTTAACAATCCGGAACGCTTTGAATTTCTTGAAGGTATGACACTTGAAGATGCAATATACCTGGCTGATGGCCTTCGCGATGAAGCCGCTGCTTACCGGGTGGATGTGGCAAGAAGGGTGGTGGATGCTGATGTACGAACAAAAGTGAACCAGATAGCTGAGGTATTCGAGTTTGAAATAGATGAGAACTTTCGTTTTACAGACGGTGAAGGTGAATTTATACTTCAGCCATTCGATCGCGTTTTTGTAAGAACAAAGCCCAACTATCAACGTCAATTAACAGTACGAATTGAAGGTGAAGTACAGTTTCCAGGAGAGTACGTGCTTGAAAACAGAGACTCAAGGCTTTCTGATTTGGTTGAACAGGCAGGAGGCCTTTCTCAGTATGCTTTTGTTGAGGGCGCCTCTATGCAGCGAATACTGGAAGTAGTATCCAGAGAACTGGATGAGGAGGAGATGCAGGAACGTTCTGAGCAGCTTGCCGATTTGAATCTCGAAAATGTAAATCTGGATAGTTTCCAAACCGTTAATGATACGGTGTATACGCCTGTAGGTATACGGCTGGGTGATGCGTTGGGAAGCAAGAATGAAGTGAGTGATCTGCGATTACAGGAAGGAGATATCATACGGGTTCCAAGACAGCTCCAAACCGTGAGGGTAGAAGGAGGAGTGCTTTCTCCGGTTACAATGAGATATGTGCCGGGACGCGGACTTCAAAATTATATTGATGCAGCAGGTGGGACAACAGAGCGAGGACAGCGCCACAGAGCCTATATTGTGTATGCTAATGGCGAAGTAGATCGGGTGAAGCGATTTCTTAGAATGAGAAGTAACCCTAATGTAGAAGCTGGAGCTACTATCATTGTACCTGAAAAACCGGCTTCCAGAGAACTTACGCCGCAAGAGCGTATTAGCCTAGCTTCCAGTATTGCGTCTACCGCACTGTTGTTTATTACCATTTTAGACAGAGTTCAAAACAGGTAAGATGTCGAATCCATACATATTGATACCAATAACCAATCAAAATTCTTTAAGAAGTAAATAACCTAATATTGTAAATGGAAAAACGTAAAATAGCTCTTATTACGGGAATTACAGGACAGGACGGTTCATACTTAGCTGAGTTTTTGATCGAAAAAGGATATGAAGTTCATGGTATAAAGCGAAGAGCAAGCTTGTTTAACACCGATAGAATTGATCATCTCTACGAAGATCCACATCAGAAAGACAGGCAGTTATTTTTACATTACGGCGATCTTACAGACTCAATGAACATTACGCGAATTATTCAAGATGTTCAACCCGATGAAATTTATAATTTGGCAGCGATGAGCCACGTTAAGGTTAGTTTTGAAACTCCAGAGTATACAGCGAATACTGACGGAATCGGCACTTTGCGTATCCTCGAAGCCGTGCGGTTGCTTGGTTTGCAGGATAAAACGAGAATTTATCAGGCATCCACATCCGAACTTTATGGCCTGGTGCAGGAGATACCACAAAGCGAAACCACTCCTTTTTATCCGCGTTCCCCATATGCAGTCGCTAAGCTTTACGGGTATTGGATTACCATTAATTACAGAGAAGCCTATAATATGTATGCCTGTAACGGCATACTATTTAATCACGAATCACCGAGAAGAGGAGAAACATTTGTAACACGAAAAATTACTCGTGCAGCATCAAAAATTGCACTTGGTTTGCAAGATAAACTTTACATAGGCAATATGGATGCAAAGCGTGATTGGGGACATGCAAAAGATTATGTTGAAGCCATGTGGTTAATGCTTCAGCAGGATCAACCGGAAGATATCGTCATAGCTACAGGTGTAACGACATCTGTACGTGATTTTATTAAGTTTTCCTTTTTAAAAGCAGGCATCGAGCTTAGATTCGAAGGCAGTGGTGAAGAAGAGGTTGGCATTGTTGAAAATATACAGGTACCTGCAGGTTTTGATACTATACACACAACGATTCAGCCAGGCGATATCGTAGTTCAGGTAGATCCTGCTTATTTCAGGCCAACTGAAGTTGAATTATTGATAGGTGACCCAACAAAAGCAAGAAAACATCTGGGTTGGGAACCTAAATTCGATTTGGAAGCCCTTGTCGATGATATGGTATCAGCCGACCTTCTTCTATTTAAAAAAGATCAAACGCTAAAGGAAAAAGGATATCGCATCTTAAACCAGGCAGAATAGTATGATCGTAATAGATTTTGCACGCTGTTACCCGTTATATGACTGAAATGAAAGATACAATACAAAAATTACTTTCTTTACTTCCAGAAGGGGATCTGGTTAAGCTTGCCATCATTTTTATAATGATGATAGCAGCCTCCCTGCTTGCTTTATTGGGCGTTGGGATGGTTCCTGTATTCGTATTGGCTGTGGTCGATTCCAGTCGCTTATACGATCTTCCAATACTCGGGGAAATGTTAAGTGCTATGGATATTATCAGTACCCGAAAACTGGTAGGACTGGGAGCGGTTATTTTATTATCGATCTATGCTATTAAAAATGCATATATGTTCTTCTATGATTATATAAATACCCGGTTCATGCTCAGGCGGGTTGTTTTACTGCAGAATCGGTTGTTTTCAGCATATATGAACTCCCCATATTTGCTGTCCCTTACACGAAACTCATCAGAGCTTATTCGTAATATAAGCAGTGAATCTTCACGAGCCATTAATCAGACGCTCAAACCGATGCTTGCGATCATGCTTCACTCTATCATGATCGTTGTTATTGCCTCTGCTCTTTTTTACACCGAACCGCTTATCTCGGGTCTCGGCATTTTATTTTTTGGGGGTTTTTCAATCATTTTTTTGAAAATAACCCAAAAAAAAATGACATGGTTTGGAACTCAGGCTTTAAGACACCGACGATCTATGATGCAAGCCATTATACAGGGGCTGGGTGGATTTAAAGACGCAAAAGTTTTAAATCGTGAATCTTTCTTTTTAGGTGTTTTTGGTACCCACGCCAATCGAATACAGCGCTATGAACTATGGAACAATGTTCTTCGAGCGTTACCCATACGCATTATCGAAATGCTTGCATTGGGTGGGGTTCTTTTTATAGCTGTAGCAATGATCTTACAGGGAAGAGATCCTGAAATCATCGTACCAACAATTTCATTGTTCGGTGCAGCAGTAATGAAATTGAAACCCTCTATATTTACATTAATTGACCAGGTTAACAGTATTCGTTTTAATAAGCATTCTATAGAACAAATATGGCTTGACCTGAACAGGCTGGAAAATCGTAAGCAAAACGATCAGTTAGCTTTAAATGGTGATAGTAAGCAGAAGCCCAAACTTAAACTTGGCAAGAGTATTGAATTAAATGACGTTAGTTTTGTTTATCCTGACTCAAATATACCAGCTGTAAAGAATATTTCACTTCGTATCCCCAAAAATAGTGCGGTTGCATTTGTGGGGGAATCCGGCGCAGGAAAAACAACGATTGTCGATGTGATTCTGGGTCTTCTTGAGCCGCAAGAAGGAACAATAGAAGTAGACAACCAAAACGTATATAATTTCACAAAACTTTGGCAAAGAAATATTGGGTATGTACCTCAAGAGATCTTTTTGCTCGATGATACCATAAGAAGAAATATCTGTTTTGGAATACCAGACGATGAAATTGACGAAGAAAGTCTCAGAACAGCAATCTCTGCAGCCCATTTAACCGAGTTAATTAATGACCTTGAAAAGGGAGATAAAACAAGGGTTGGTGAGCGCGGAATTCGCCTTTCGGGGGGGCAAAGGCAGCGTATAGGGATTGCAAGGGCCCTATATCATAATCCGCAGGTTATGGTGATGGATGAGGCAACATCAGCACTTGATAATATTACCGAAAAATATGTAATTGATGCTATTGAAAGGTTGAAAGGTGATAAGACAATAATCATGATTGCTCATCGATTGTCTACAGTTGAAAACTGCGATACCATATATATGATGAAGAACGCTCGTTTAGTTGCCTCAGGAACGTATGATGAACTGCTCAATACAAGTCCGGAATTCAGAGAATTATCTATGATGAATCAAAAAGATGAAGTTTTTTTACACTAAGTGTAAATTTTCACCTTTTAAGCCGGCCCATTATAGACGATTGGAAACAGATAATTATAAATTACGTTTAAACTCAACGTTTTACTTTTTAGGTTAAATTATTTTTTCTAATTGCACATATAGTTTATTTTAACAATCATCATCAATAGCGTGGGGCTGCATATCTTTACATTTATGATAAACTCCATGAACCGGTGTTAGGTAACGCAAGTTAAATATCAAGTAATAATTCAGATGGACCCAAAAAACACAAGCATCAATTCATCAGGGAGTAACAAACACCCGGGGCGTAAAAACGGTTCTTATCGGGGAGAATATTATAACTCTGAACCCTTTCCAAATCCACAATCAGGTGAAAACGACGAAATTGACCTGAAATATCTTTTTAGCGTATTGCTTCGATATAAATACTGGGCTCTGGGCATTATTACACTCACCACTGCCGTTGCGATGATCTACGCATATACACTGCCCCCTGTTTATGAAAGCACGGGAACTGTTTTGATCCAGGAAGAGAGAAACAGCTATTCGTGGGCAGGGAGTGCCGATCTTAACAGTATTCTCTCTAATTCCTTTGGCGTTGGAGCAGGCAGCCGGATTGTTAACGAAATTCAGGTCATGCAGTCACGAAAAGTGGCAGAAGAAATTGCAAAAACTCTTATTGATAACCCAATCATGGAAAATGGGGAAGTTTTACCGATTTTATGGTATAACTACCCGGATGACTCAACACGGGCTTCTCTCGACGCCGTTACAAGACGTATTCAAAATCGAATGCAGATTGAGCGGACTGATCAGGAGACCGATATTATTTCAATCACCTACAGTAGCCCATCCCCATTTGAAGTTGCACGTTTGGTAAATACGACCATCGAAACCTATTCGGATGTATCAGCAAAGCAGAAGCGGTCTGCAGCCTCTGCTGCTTTGGAGTTTCTTGCGGAAGAGAGAGAGAAGGCCCAGGAGGAATTAAGGGAGTCGGAAGAGGCGCTGCGCGATTACATGAGCCGAACAAATCTTGTACAAATTGACGGGCAGACACAAGCTGCTATTGATCGCCTCGCGGAACTGGAATCTCAGCGCCAACAGGTACAGGTAGAACGAGTTTCAGTTAATTCCTCGATTGATTCATATGAAAATCAGCTGGAGCAGATTCGACCCGGCCTGGCCGATCAGCTTGCTGAGAATATCAGCGGTCAACTTGAACGAGCTCAGTTTCGTCTGGCAGAACTTCGTACGGAGAGAGATCTTTTGATTCAGCGTAACCCCAGCCTTAGGCAGAATCCCGAGCTTGAGCCGCAATATGCAAGTCTCATTGAAGAAATTGAAACGGTTCGAACACAAATTCGTGACATTACCAGTAATGTATTGGATGCTGATGACACGGATGTCTACATCGGATTCCTGGATGATGAAGACGGAGGAGTGACTCAGAGAATTATTGAGCTGCGAAGGAACCTGATTGAGCTGCGTATACAACAGTCGCAGCTGGACGCTCAGCAGGACGTATTGGATGAGCGTATTACGGAAGAGAATGCCTTTCTTGATGACCTTCCCGATAATATGATCGATCTCGCAAGGCTCAGGCGCGATACACAGGTAAATGAAGAGCTTTTCTCTGCAATATCAGAACAGTTTACGCAAACTCAGCTTTGGGAACAGACTCAGTATGGATCCGGAAGGACGATAGATGCCGGCCAGGTCCCTGATTTTCCTGCCGGGCCAAATCGTTTACTCATTTCACTGATTGGATTTATGATTGGCGGAGTGGTGAGCGTGGGATTTGTTGTAGGTAAAGAGTCGTTTAACCAGTCGGTTGATGGGTCAGAAAAACTTCGGAAAACGGGGCACCCCGTGTTGGCTACAATACCGGATATGAATCCATATATTAAAAAGAGATTTAATGGAAAAGATCGGGTTGAGGTGGAGGGCCGTCAGGTTTCAACGAGCTGGTCGATTCTCATTGACAGTGTTTCCCCACTTTCTGAATCTTATCGAAGACTTCACAATAACATTATATACGCAGATCCCGATAAGGAGTTCAAGACCATTATTGTTACGAGTCCAAAAATGAGTGAGGGGAAAACGACGGTTTCATCAAACCTGGCGGTAGCATTAGCAGAATCGGGTAAAAAGGTCGTGGTTGTAGACACCGACCTTCGTCGGCCCGCCCTGCATGGCCTTATGGGTGAATCGAGAGAACCGGGACTTGTAGAATTATTTTATGATGATGAGGATCTTTCATCGGTCATTAAACCAACTGCAGCACCGGGTGTGCATGCGATAACGACCGGCCGGAAAATTAACAATCCTGCTGCCGTCATTCAAAGTGCAAAGATGAGGTCTCTGCTCGAAGAGTTGAAGAAAAAATACGACCACGTTGTACTTGATACGGCTCCATATGGTGTGATTACGGACGCAGCGGCATTGATGAAAAATGCGGATGGTGTTGTGCTAACAACCCGATTTAAGGGAACCAAAATGAATGAATTGTTTCATACAATCGAAAACCTGAACCGGATACATGCCAATATTATCGGGTACGTAATTACGGGATATCAACATAGTAAAAGTGCCGATTATTATTACACGGATTACACCTACGACAGCTACCAGGCATACGAGGAATATCATGAGAAAGTGTAGTAAAAATGGGTTTTATAGTTCTGATTCGATAACATCAAATCAGGTTAAGAGGCCTTGCCATAATAATAAAACAGGACCTTATTTTCGGCTATGACGTGAAACGTACTTGGTTCTTTAACCATTGCCCCTTTAAAAGATTTTATAACCATGAAATGGAGCTATCTCAAAACAGTGGCAGCACTTTACGATTTCGATAATTGACTATACATTATAATCAGGGAATATATCAGAATCTTGTACATTTCAGTATGAAAAAAAATGAGTTTAATACAGATGAAGGGCCTCAAGAAAGCGAACATCCTACAAATAATTGGTTCGCATTTTATGTAAAACCTCAGCACGAGAAAAAAATACTAAACCGATTAAAAGATAGCTTCGAAATATTTTGCCCCCTTAAAAAAGAGCGCGTAAAATGGAGTGATCGATGGAAAACTGTTATCAAACCCTATATACCCGGCTATATTTTCGCAAACGTATCTGAGCAGGATCGAATTTCTATCTTAAATGACCCATCTGTATTTCGCACCGTTTGTTTAGGAGGGTATCCCGCTGTAATTCGTGAAGAGGAGATTGATACCGTTAAACGAATTGTTGGACATTCCGGTGTTAAGGATATGCGGTTAGAGTCTATTTCAACAGGTGATCGAGTGCGTATAAAAGGCGGAGAATTGGTAGATGTGAATGGAGTTGTTGTAGCCAAAAAAGGCAACAAGGCTGTATTGCGCCTGGAATCACTGAACTGCAATATCACATTTACTATGCGGCAGGAAATGCTTGACAAGCAGCATTAATGTCCAAATACAGCGTACAAAAAGGCTCGTTCCTTTATAAAAAAGACAGTTTTTTATAAAGGATAAGAAGGGACAACAGTATTCGTCACTGCATAATCAAATAAACTAACATATCTGCTCACAATAAAAGGAAGATCTTCAATGAAAAATTTTGGACTCACCGGGCTCGCGGGATATATCGCACCCCGGCATTTAAAAGCGATAAAAGATACCGGAAACCAACTGGTAGCGGCCGTAGACCCTCACGACTCCGTGGGCATTATAGATAGTTATTTTCCGGAAGCCAGCTTTTTTACCGAGGTAGAGCGCTTCGACCGCCATCTTGAAAAGATTCGCAGGGAAAACAACGGACAGGGTATTGATTACCTTACAATATGTTCACCCAATAATCTTCACGATGCGCATATACGGATGGCTCTGCGTGTTGGAGCAGACGCAATTTGTGAAAAACCACTGGTTCTTAATCCATGGAACCTCGATATGCTTGAGGAACTGGAGTTGGATTATGGACAGCGAGTCTGGACCATACTGCAGATCCGGGTCCATCCGCTTATTCAGCAGCTAAAGGAGAAGCTGGAGCTTGAACCGACAGAGAAACGGCACAAGGTACGCCTTACCTACATCACGAGCCGTGGAATGTGGTATTACTACTCCTGGAAAGGGCAGAAGGAACAGTCCGGCGGCATTGGTACCAATATCGGCATACACTTTTTTGATCTTTTAATGTGGTTGTTTGGCCGGCCTGACACTGTTGAAGTACATTTGCGCGAAAATAACCGAATGGGTGGGTTCATGGAGTTGCCTAACGCCGATGTAGAATGGTTTTTGTCCCTTGAACCTGAGGATATTCCTGATAATGAGGATAGTGCAAAGCGCACTTTTCGCTCAATCACTGTAGACGGCGATGAAGTGGAATTCAGCGGTGGGTTTACCGATCTTCATACAAGAGTATACGAAGAGACACTGGCCGGAAATGGTTTCGGTATTGACGATGCGAGACCCTCCATTGAGCTGGTTCATAAACTGCGAACAATGCCGATGACGGAGAAGATACAGGGCATAGTGCATCCGAGTGTTGAGAAGTTGAAAACTCTCCCCTAACAAGGGGAGAAACAGAGGGGTGTTTGTTGCATGGATTTTGTTTTTGCTATTAAACGTGATGTAAGAAATGATTCGATTCAGCGAGATTCTTCGACTCCGCTTCGCTTCGCTCAGAATGACAGGGCACGTGCCGGGAAATGGGCGGCCTATAAGTTTTCTACAAGGCATAACGTTACGTGTAACGCCGCCAGACAGAATATTCCGCTTTAAAAAAAGGATAGGATATGAAAAACGTAAAAATCCACGAATCAGCCTATGTCGATGAGCCTGTATCTATAGGCGAAGGGACGAAGGTGTGGCATTTTTGTCATATTTCGAAGAATACAGTGATTGGCGAGAACTGCGTATTTGGGCAGAATGTGTTTGTGGCCAATGATGTGAAAATCGGCAGCAGAGTAAAGGTGCAGAATAATGTGTCGATCTACACGGGATGTGAGGTTGAGGATGAGGTATTCCTGGGGCCCAGCTGCGTGTTGACCAACGTCACCAATCCGCGAAGCCAGGTGAACCGGCATTCGCTCTACGAAAAAACGCTGTTTCGAAGAGGATGTAGCATCGGGGCGAATGCGACGATTGTTCCGGGTGTAACCATCGGTCGATACGCTTTTATCGGAGCAGGGGCGGTCGTAACCAAAGACGTACCCGACTATGCGCTGATTCTTGGCAATCCCGGAAAACAAAAAGGCTGGATGAGCCGCCACGGCCATGTTTTGAAGAATAAGGATGATGATGGTAATTATGTTTGTCCCGAGTCGGGGTATCGTTATCGGTTATCGGTTAGTGGTGATCGGGAAACCCTGAAATGCCTCGACCTGGATGAAGAGGAGTCGCTGCCCGACGACTTATCCTCCGGATCGAAGACCTATGATGAATTTAAGAAGGAATAACCGCTAAGGCCGCCAAGATGCGCAAAGAACTCCTTGGCGGTTCTTAGCGCCCTTAGCGGTTAACCCAAAAGGAACTTTACTACGAACTCGAAATGGAATTCATAGACCTCAATACCCAGTACAAAGGGACCCACCCCTTAATCCCCTCCCTACAAGTAGAGAGGGGAAACTTTGCGTACCTTTGCGCCCTTAGCGGTTAACCCAAAAGGAACTTTACTACGAACTCGAAATGGAATTTATA
>Ga0102925_1000394_pt1 | contig 23415 bp, 18 predicted proteins | sample SalPonR1_A_D1_MG_FD_78216 | JGI IMG/M metagenome (GOLD analysis project Ga0102925, IMG submission 78216) | Salt pond soil microbial communities from South San Francisco under conditions of wetland restoration - Salt Pond MetaG R1_A_D1_MG | ecosystem: Environmental > Aquatic > Marine > Intertidal...
AGCCGCACTCGCGACACCAGGCCCGGCAGCCCCCAGAGCAGGGCCACGAGCCCCAGCGCCAATCCTGACGGGACGACCCGGGACGGTAGCGGTCGCCAGAGCGGCAGCCAACTGGCGGCCAGGCTCAGCAGCGCTGCCAGCCCGTCGGCCAGTAGTCCGAAAAGACTCCAGCACAGTGCCGAGAGCGGCGGCAGCCAGGCCGTCAGCCATCCCAGCAGCCCCAGGGGGACCAGCAGGCTGCTGACCAAAGGAACGGCAATCAGGTTGACCAGCGGGGCCGCCGGGGCCAGGCGGTCGAAGGCCAGCAGCACCGCGGCGGCCATCAGCGGCGCCAGCAACAGCTGGGAGCGGATCAGGGCCCACAGCCAGCCGGTGACCCCGCGCGGGCGTGGCCTCCCTTGCCAGATGAGGATCAGCCATGCCACGGCAGCGAACGACAGCCAGAGCCCGGGACGCCACGCCGACAGCGGATCAGCCAGCAATACCAGTGCCAGGGCCAACCACCAGGCCTGCCAGGGCGCGGGGGCGTGGCGCCCGCTGGCCACCCATAGCCCTACCAGGGTCATGATCATGGCACGCAGTGCCGGAGGTTCCAGGCCGGCCAGGCCGGCATAGCCCACCGCCGCGGCCCCCGCGAGCCACCAGGGCCAGACCGCCAGACGCCATGACCCGGGCGTGACCAGGCGGGCCAGCCCCCTTGCCATCCACAGGGCAAAGGCCGCCACCAGCCCCACGTGCAGCCCCGAGATCACCATCAGGTGGGTAGTGCCGGTGGCATTGAGCAGCTCCCAGTCGCGCGTCTCCAGCCGCTCGCTCGCCCCCAGGGTGAGCGCCGCAAGCCAGCGCCGATGGCGCGGCGACAGCGCCTGTTCGTCAAGATGAGCGAGCGCCAGGCGACGCAGCGAGAAAGGGGCACTGGCCAGGCGGCGTGGGGGTGGCTCACGGCGCACATAGCCGCTGGCCTGGACACCCTCCCGCCACAGCCAGCCGCGATAGTCGAAGGTCCCGGGGTTGGCGAAGCCCGACGGTGGACGCAGGCGCACCGTCAATCGCCAACGCTCGCCGAGCACCATGGCCGGGGCATCGAAGAAAGACAGCCGAACCCGCTCGAGATCCCGGCAAGCAGGCAACTGTTCTGCCAGTGGGCGACATTCGGCGACGTCCAGTACCAGTCGTGAAAGACGCGTGTCGCTATCCACAGAGATCAGGCGCCCTTCCAGCCGCAGATCCTGACGGGTCAATCCGGGAGCAAGCTCGCCACCGCGCATCATCAGCAGCTGGGCCGCCACCAGCGCCACCACCGCCAGCGCCATCGCGAGACGCGGCTGGCGACCGCTCACCGCCAACAACAGGCCGACTGCCAGGGCCTCAACGGCCCACGGCATTGGCGCTGCGAGATGGCTCCCCAGCACACCGGCCAAGACGGCGAGTGCCAGGGGTATGGCCAGGCCCAACTGCATGGCATCGCCCCTGAGCGGCATCCAAGCCGACACACCCGCCCCTGCCGTGTCACATGAGGGGCACCATGGCGAGGCGTGCGACTTGTATGGATAATAGCTCGGGTTTGGAAGCCGCGAGCCTTCGCCAATGCCGCGCCGACTACTGCAGCGCTACCTGCCCCATCCCGATGTCGTCAGGCGGCGACGCTCCCTGCGCTTCGTCCGCCACCTGATCGGCAACCCTTCGCTGTGGGTCCTGACGCGACGCAGCGTGGCCAACGCCTTCTCCGTGGGACTGTTCAGCGCCCTGCTGCCGATTCCCTTCCAGATGCTGGTGGCCGCCTTCGGCGCCTGGCTGGTTCGCTGCAACCTGCCGCTCTCCATCGGCCTGGTGTGGATCACCAACCCCCTGACCATGCCGTTGATCTTCTATGGCAACTACCGCCTGGGGGCCTGGCTGCTGGACATGCCGGCTCGCCAGGCGCCGGACCGGATCTCCACCCGCTGGATCGCCGAGAAACTGGTCGATATCCTGCCCACGCTAGCGCTGGGGTCGCTGGTCGCGGCCGTGACGATTGCCGCCCTGGCCAACCTGGCGATCCGCCTCATCTGGCGTTGGCAGGTGTCGCGAAGCTGGAAGGCACGTCGACGCCGGCGACACCGACGGCCCCCTCGCGACGAGTGACCCTCGGCAGCGGCTCTGGTTGGGACGTGGGCCGAGGCCCCGTAAGACTCGCGACGTCTCAGTCGTCGTCCGGCTGTTCCACCAGGCGACCGCCGTCGAGCCGCAGGACGCGATCCTGATGGGCGGCCAATGCCGGGTCATGGGTCACAATCACGAAGGCACAGGCCGCACTGCTGGCGAGCTCGTCCATCAGCGCCAGGATGCTCGCCGCCGTGGACTGGTCGAGGTTGCCGGTGGGCTCATCCATCAGCACCAGACTGGGGTCGGTGACCAGCGCCCGGGCAATCGCCACCCGCTGGCGCTCGCCTCCCGAGAGTTCACCCGGCTTGTGGTCGGCGCGTTCGGCCATGCCGACCCTGGAGAGCAGCGCCCGGGCGCGCTGCTCGGCGACCCGCTTGCGCTGGCCGCGCACGATCAGCGGCAGGGCGGCATTCTCCAGGGCGGTGAATTCCGCGAGCAGGTGGTGAAACTGATAGACGAAGCCGATGTGGCGGTTGCGGAAGCGCCCCAGGTCGGCGTCACCCAGCGCCAGCAGCGACTCGCCGGCGATGCGCACCTCGCCGTGACTCGGGCGGTCCAGCCCCCCCAGCAGGTTGAGCAGCGTGGTCTTGCCGGAGCCGGAACTGCCGACCACCGCCACGCGCTCGCCGGCCAGGACCTGCATCGCCAGGCCATCGAGCACGGTGAGGTCCCGCGGACCCTCGCGATAGACTCGGGTCAGGTCGCGGCATTCGAGCATCACTTGCCCCGCCCGGGAGCCCGCTTCCTGTCGTGGGGTCATGGCCGTTTCACTCATAGCGCAGCACCTCGGCAGGCTGCACCCGGGCCGCACGCCAGGCCGGGTACAGGGTGGAGAGGAAGGTCAGCACGAAGGCCGCCGAGACGATGTTGCCCACATCGCTCCAGATCAGCCGTGACGGCAGATCACTGATGAAGTAGACCCCCGCGTCGAGGAAGTGGATGCCGAAGGTGCTCTCCACCCAGCCGATCAGGTCCGACACGGTCAAGGCGAGCAGCACGCCCAGGGTCACGCCCACCAGGATGCCGATCACGCCGATCGCCAGACCCTGGACGATAAAGATCCCCATGATCGAGCGCGGCGTGGCACCGATGGTGCGCAGGATGGCGATGTCGGCACGCTTGTCGGTGACCACCATCACCAGGGTGGAGACGATGTTGAAGGCGGCCACGGCAATGATCACCGTCAGCAGCAGCGCGATCATGCGCTTCTCCATCTGGATGGCCTGGAAGAGATTGCCGTGCGAGTAGGTCCAATCGAGCCCCCGGAAGCCGGCGCCCAGCTCGTCGATGATATCGCGGGTGACGCTGCTCGCGGCGAACAGGTCGTCCAGTTCCAGGCGCAGGCCGCCCACGGCGTCGCCCAGCCGTGCCAGGGTCTGCATGTCGTCGATATGGGCATAGGCCAGGGAGGCATCCAGATCCGCGCCGACGCTGAAGATGCCGCTCACGGTGAAGCGTTTGAGCCGCGGAAAGACGCCGGCCGGGGTGATCGAAGCCTCGGGCACCAGCAGCGTCACGCGGTCGCCCACGCCGACGCCCAGGCGTCGCGCCAGGAGCGAGCCGAGCACGACGTTCCATTCGCCGGCGGTGAGATCATCCAGGCGACCGCGGCGCATGTTGTCGTCGATGATCGACACCCGGCTTTCCCATTCGGGCTCGATGCCGATGACCATCGCCCCCTCGTTGCGTCCGCCCACCGAGAACATGCCCTGCTGCTCGACATAGGGCGCGGCGCCGACCACCCGCTCGCGCTGCATGAGGCGCTCGGCCAGCGGCCGCCAGTCGGTCAACCCGCCCGGCGCCTCGATCTTGGTGTGCGGCACCATGCCCAGCACCCGGGTACGCAGCTCGTGGTCGAAGCCGTTCATCACCGAAAGCACCAGGATCAGCACCGCGACACCCAGCATGAGCCCCAGCATGGAGGTCAGCGAGATGAAGGAGATGAAGTGATTGCGTCGCTTGGCGCGCACGTAGCGCAGCCCGATCAGGAAGGGGAGACGGTCAAACATGGGCACATTCCTTGTCGGCGGGCGCCCATGGTACGGTTTTTCGGCATCTGCTGCATCGCTGGCACCCGGCGTTTGCGTGATCATTGCATGATTGCCGGCGGCAGCCTACATTGCGCCGGCACGACCCGAGATGACCCGCATGAGACCTGCCCATGGCCCACCGTCTGCTTCCCGAATGGTATCCCCAGGATGCCGTGCAACTCACCTGGCCCAGCCCCGACAGCGACTGGGCCCCGCTGCTCGAGCGTATCGAGGCGACCATGGAAACCCTGGTAGTCGCCATCGCACGCTACCAGACGGTACTGATCGCCGTGCCGGATGCCGCGACCCGCAGCCACCTGACGCATCGCTTCGCCTGCCTGGGTGTCGAGCCCACGCGCCTGACACTGGTGGTCGCGTCTGCCGACGACACCTGGGCTCGTGATCATGGCCCCCTCGGCGTGATGCGAGACGGTTCGCTGCGGCTGCTCGACTATGTCTTTACCGGCTGGGGCGGCAAGTTCGAGGCCGCCCGCGACAACACGCTGACGCGCCGCCTGACGGAGGCCGGTACCTTCGCCTGCCCGGTCGAAGCCCGCGATCTGGTCCTCGAGGGCGGCGCTATCGACACCGATGGCGAGGGTACCCTGCTGACCACCGAGGCCTGCCTGCTCAACCCCAACCGCAATCCCGGTCTCGACAGGACGGCCCTTGAAGCATGCATGAACGCGGACCTCGGGGTCACGCGGGTGCTGTGGCTGGCCAACGGCCATCTCGAGGGTGACGATACCGACAGCCATGTGGATACGCTGGTGCGCTTCTGCGACCCGACCACGCTGGCCTATGTCAGGTGTGATGACCCGGCCGACCCGCACTACCCGGCACTGGTCGCCATGGAGGATGAGCTTCACGCCCTGCGCCGCGCCGACGGTGCACCCTATCGACTGATTCCCCTGCCCTGGCCGGGTGCCTGCCATGATCCGGTCGACGGCCATCGGCTGCCGGCAACCTATGCCAACTTCCTGATCATCAATGGCGCGGTGCTGGTCCCCGTCTATGGCAAGGACGCCGACAGCCGCGCCCTCGCCGCGCTGGGCGAGGCCTTTCCCGACCGCGACATCATTCCCATCGACTGCCTCAGCGTGATCCGCCAGCATGGCAGCCTGCACTGCCTGACCATGCAGCTGCCTCGAGGCAGCCTCAGCATGCAAGCGACTCCCATGACCTGAACAAGAGGCGCCGGGTTAGCCTCGAGTATGACTACACAAGGAAACCTCATCATGTCCCGTCATCTGAAGGTGGGCCTGGTTCAGCAGCCCGCCTGGCCCGACAAGGCCAGAAGTCTCGACGAGAGCGAGGCCGGCATCCGTGAACTGGCCGGCGCCGGCGCCCAGCTGGTGCTGCTTCAGGAGTTGCATGCCACCCACTACTTCTGCCAGACCGAGGAGAGCGAGGTCTTCGACCTGGCCGAACCTCTCGACGGCCCGACCGGCACGCGGCTGGCGGCGCTGGCCGAGGAGCTCGGCATCGTCCTGGTGGGGTCGCTGTTCGAACGTCGTGCGGCCGGTCTCTACCACAATACCGCGGTGGTCTACGATCGCGACCGCGGCCGGGTGGGCCACTACCGCAAGATGCATATCCCCGACGACCCGGGCTTCTATGAGAAGTTCTACTTCACCCCCGGGGATCAGGACGACGCCCGTCATCAGGGCTTCCAGCCGATCGACACCTCGCTCGGCCGCCTGGGCGTGCTGGTGTGCTGGGACCAGTGGTACCCCGAAGCGGCGCGGCTGATGGCCCTGGCCGGCGCGGAGCTTTTGCTCTACCCCACCGCCATCGGCTGGCACCCGCCGGACGACACCCCGGAGAAGCAGCGCCAGAAGGAGGCCTGGACCCTCATCCAGCGCAGCCACGGCGTGGCCAACGGGCTACCGGTGATCGTCGCCAATCGGGTCGGCCACGAGCCGGACCCCTCCGGCGCCACCCCGGGCATCGACTTCTGGGGCGGCAGCTTCATCTGTGGCCCTCAGGGCGAGCTGCTCGCCCATGCCGGCCAGGAAGCGGAGCGGATGCTGGTCACCCTGGACATGGGCAGCAGCGAGGAGGTGCGGCGGATCTGGCCCTACCTGCGGGACCGCCGGATCGACGCCTATGGCGATCTGACGCGACGCTACCGGGACTGATCGCGCTTCGCGCAGAGCTGAAAGCTGAAGAGAGCGTCAAGAAAACCGCCCACATGGCAAGGCCATGGGGCGGTTTTTCTTCCAGCTTCCAGCTGATGGCTTCAAGCGCCGGCGAAGCCGGTCATTTCCAGAAATCGCGGATCGAGGCGATGCCCTGGGCGCCCACGGCACGGGCATGGTGAGCGTCGAAGCGCGTCATGCCACCCAGCGCGAAGACCGGCATGCCGGCGTGCTCGACCAGCTGCTGGAAATCATGCCAGCCGATCGGCGCCACATCCGGATGGGAGGGCGTGGTACGCAGTGGCGACAACGTCACGAAGTCGCAGCCGATGCGACGCGCCTGATCCAACTGCCGACGATCATGGGTCGAGGCGGAGAGCCATTTGCCCTCGGGCAAGGCGCGCCGCTCCAGGCTCATCAGCCGGTCGCTGGTGAGATGAATGCCGTCGGCGGCCACGGCCTCCAGCAGCGAGGGCTCGCCATTGAGCACCAGCCTCGCGCCCCGCTCGTGGCAGAGTGCCAGGGCCCGCTCGGCGCGTTTCAGGTAGTCCAGCTCCCCCAGCGACTTGGCCCGCAGCTGAACCAGGCGGACACCGTCCTCGTCGAGGGCGCGGCCCAGACGCTCCATGAACCGAGCCTCATCGGCCTCTTCCCCGGTGATCAGGAACTCGGTGGGCAGCATGACCGCGCGCAGGATCGGCAGGTTGGCCGCCGGGAAGGGGTAGTTCACCAGTTCCATCATGGGTACCCAGCGTACCGCCTGCCCTTCGCGGCCGAAGGGCTCACCGGCAAAGTCATGCACCTGCCAGACGTCCAGCAGGATGTGCTTGTCGGAGTATTCGTGGTGGATGCGAATCAGCGGCTGTGCCCGCCGGATCTCGACGCCAAGCTCCTCGTGGAGTTCGCGCTTGAGTGCCTCGAGGCCGGTCTCGTAGGGAGCCAGCTTGCCGCCGGGAAACTCCCAGAGCCCTCCGTGATCGACGTTGGAGGGACGACGCGCGAGGAGCACCTCGCGTCCGTCGGCACTGATGATGGCAGCCGCCGCTACATGCACCCTTCTCTTCACCATTGCGTTCATTGACTCCTACCCGCTTGTCCACGCAGCCGCGCGGGGTTGCTGTCTGGCACCGACCACTGACGCCGGTCAGCTACGATAGTCGGCATTGATGGTCACGTAGTCGTGGGACAGGTCCGAGGTCCACACCGTGGCACTCTCCTCACCGCGCCCGAGGGCGATGCGGATAACGATCTCCTCGCGGGACATCACGGCACTACCGGCCTGCTCGGTATAGCCGGAGGCGCGCCCGCCATCCTCGACCAGCCGTACCTCGCCGAGATCGATGGTGACCCGGTTCACGTCGAACGCCTCGACGGGGGCACGCCCCACGGCGGCGAGGATCCGACCCCAGTTGGCGTCACTGGCGTAGAGGGCCGTCTTGACCAGCGGCGAGTGGGCCACGGTGAAGGCGACGTCCAAGGCCTCACGGCGGCTGCACGCCTCATCGACCTGGAGCGTCACGAACTTGGTCGCTCCCTCGCCGTCGCGAATCACCGCCTGGGCCAGCTCGGTCATCACTCGCTGCAGGCCGTTGCGGAAGATCGTCAAATCCGATTCGCCTTCCACCGCGGCGCCACGCCCGGTGCTGATCAGCACGCAGGCATCGTTGGTCGAGGTATCGCTGTCGACGGTGATGCAGTTGAAGGAGCGCTCCACCGCCTCTTGCAGCAGCTGGTCGAGGAGCGCCGGCTCCAGCGCCGCATCGGTGGCCACGAACGCCAGCATGGTCGCCATATCGGGGCGGATCATCCCCGACCCCTTGGCAATGCCGTTGATGGTCACGGTTTCGTTGCCAATCGCCAGGGTCACGCTGGCGCCCTTGGCCCGCGTATCGGTGGTCAGGATGCCCTCGCCGGCGTCACGCCAAGCGTCCGCACCATGGTCGAGGGTCTGCAGGGCCGCGGGCAGGCCCGCCAGGAGGCGCTGCATGGGCAGCGCTTCACCGATTACCCCGGTGGAGAACGGCAGCACGCTCTGCTCGCCCACCCCGGCCAACCGCGCCAGCTCGGCACAGGTCGCCCGCGCGTCCTCGAGACCCGTCTTGCCGGTACCGGCGTTGGCATTGCCGGTATTGATCACCAGGTAACGCGCTCCCTCGCCATGGGACATGCAGGTGGCCAGGTGCTCACGAGCCACCGTCACCGGCGCCGCGCAGAAGGCATTGCGGGTAAAAACGCCGGATACCCGTGCCCCCTCGGGAATCTCGATCACGACCAGGTCACGGCGATCGGGCTTCTTGATACCGGCCATGGCGGTGCCCAACCGTAAACCCTCGATTACCGGCATCGCCGGAAAACGCGTCTCGCCTACTGCCATCGTCTCATCTCCTGTCCTGGCCGGGAGCGCTCCCGACCCATTGCCTCAACTCAGCTTTCCGCAGCACTGCTTGTACTTCTTTCCCGACCCGCAAGGACAGGGATCATTGCGGCCGACCTTGGGGCCTTCGCGGCGCATCGGGCGACCGTCGGCTCCCGGGGCCGGTGCGGACGGGGCATCGTCCTGATCGCCGGCGGCCATCGACGGCGCGTCATGACGGCTCGCCGCACTGGCCTTTTCGCGCTCCAGTGCCTCGCGGCGCTGGCGTTCCAGTGCCTCGACCTCCTCGGGGCGGCGCACCTGGACGTGGCTGAGAATACGCGTCACGTCGGCCTTGATGTTGGTCAGCAGCCCCTGGAACAGCTCGAAAGCCTCGCGCTTGTACTCCTGCTTGGGATTCTTCTGGGCATAGCCCCGCAGGTGAATACCACGGCGCAAATGGTCCATGGACTGCAGGTGCTCTTTCCAGCGGGTGTCGAGCACCTGCAGCATCACCTGCTTTTCGAACCGGCGCATCAGCTCTTCGCCGGCCTCCGCGACCTTGGCCTCATAGGCCTCGCGATGCATCGCCTGCAGCCGCTCGCGCAGCTGCTCCTCGTGGAAGCGCTCGTCCTGCTCGGCCCACTCGACCACCGGCGCATCGAGATTGAACTCGCTCTTCAGGTGGTCCTGCAGGCCGGCCAGGTCCCACTGCTCAGGCAGGCTCTGGGGCGGCACGAACTCGCTGATCGCGAGGTCCAGGACCTCTTCGCGGATACCCATGACGCTGTCGGAGACGTCCTCGGCGGCGAGTATCTCGTTGCGCTGCTCGTAGATGACACGGCGCTGGTCGTTGGCCACGTCGTCGTACTCGAGCAGTTGCTTGCGAATGTCGAAATTGCGGCCCTCGACCTTCTTCTGGGCCCGTTCCACGGCATTGGAGACCATCTTGTGCTCGATCGCCTCGCCATGCTCCAGGCCCAGGGCCTTCATCATGCGCTGCACCCGGTCGGAGCCGAACAGGCGCATCAGGTTGTCTTCCAGCGAGAGGAAGAAGCGTGTCGAGCCGGGATCCCCCTGGCGCCCCGCGCGGCCGCGCAGCTGGTTGTCGATGCGCCGCGACTCGTGGCGCTCGGAGCCGATCACGTGCAGGCCGCCGGCCTCGAGCACCGCCTCGTGGCGGTCCTGCCACTCGGCCTTGAGCTGTTCGATCTGGGCCTCGCTGGGGTTCTCAAGCTTGGCCGCCTCGGCTTCCCAGTTGCCGCCCAGCACGATGTCGGTGCCGCGACCGGCCATGTTGGTGGCAATGGTGACCGCTCCGGGGCGACCGGCCTGGGCGATGATCTCCGCCTCGCTCTGGTGCTGCTTGGCGTTGAGCACATTGAACGTGATCCCGGCCCGCTTCATCAGGTTGGCCAGGTATTCGCTGGTCTCGATGGACGCCGTACCCACCAGCACCGGACGCCCGGCCTCGGTCTGAACCTTGACGTCATCGATGATCGCCTCGAACTTCTCCTCGGCGGTGAGGTAGACCAGATCGTTGAGATCCTGACGGATCAGCGGCCGGTTGGTGGGGATCACCACCACGTCGAGGCCGTAGATCTGGCGGAACTCGAAGGCTTCGGTGTCAGCGGTACCGGTCATCCCGGAAAGCTTGTCGTAGAGGCGGAAGTAGTTCTGGAAGGTGGTAGAGGCGAGCGTCTGGCTCTCGCGCTGCACCGGCACGTTCTCCTTGGCCTCCACGGCCTGATGCAGGCCTTCCGACCAGCGACGCCCCGGCATGGTCCGGCCGGTATGCTCGTCGACGATCACCACCTGGCCATCGCTGACGATATAGTCCACGTCGCGGTGATAGAGATGACGCGCGCGTAGCGCCGAGTGCATGTGCTGGAGCAGATTGAGGTTCTGGGCGGCATAGAGGGAGTCCTCCTCGCCCAGCAGCCCTTCAGCGCGCATCAGCTCCTCGACCTTGCGGTGACCGGCCTCGGTGACCTCCACCTGCTTCTGCTTCTCGTCGAGGATGAAGTCGCCGCTCTCCGGATCCTCCTCGTCGCTGCACGCCGTGAGGTTCGCCGAGAGGCGGTCGACGACCCGATAGAGCTCGGTGTTCTCGTCGACCGCGCCGGAGATGATCAGCGGGGTCCGTGCCTCATCGATCAGGATGGAGTCGACCTCGTCGACGATGGCGAAATGCAGTCCCCGCTGCACCTTCTCCTCCAGCGAGAAGGCCATGTTGTCGCGCAGGTAATCGAAGCCGAACTCGTTATTGGTGCCGTAAGTGATGTCGCAGGCGTAGGCGTGGCGCTTCTCTTCCGGGGTCTGCCCGGCGAAGATGACGCCTACCGAAAGGCCGAGAAATTCATAGAGGGGGCGCATCCATTCGGCATCGCGGCGCGCCAGGTAGTCGTTGACCGTGACCACATGCACGCCCTTTCCCGGCAGGGCATTGAGGTAGACGGCCAGGGTCGCCACCAGCGTCTTGCCCTCGCCGGTCTTCATCTCGGCAATGCGCCCACGGTGCAGAGTAATGCCGCCCACCATCTGCACATCGAAATGCCGCATGCCCATGACGCGCTTGCTGGCCTCGCGCACCGTGGCAAAGGCTTCGGGCATCAGCGCATCGAGGGATTCACCACTTTCCAGTCGCTCGCGCAGTGCCGCCGTGCGAGCCTTCAGGGCCGCCTCATCGAGGCCTTCCAGCTCATTCTCCAGGCCCGTCACATCGGCCACCTGGCGGCTCATGCGCTTGACTTCGCGGTCGTTCTTCGAGCCGACGACCTTGCGTAACATGTTGTTGATCATGAAATGTCCCGTTGCAGCGTATCGCATTGCGTCGCGGGCAGCGGACCCGCGACCTCCCTGGGCGGTCTCGTCATTGCAGGCAGGGAGGGCCACGCCGGGTGAGGACGTCGTGTGCGGCCACCGGCTGACAGTGCACTCGATCCCGGTGGACCACAGCTCGCCAAGAGTTCGGCCAGCGGGCGGCGCGCTGGACCCAGCGCACCAGAGCACGACGACGGGCATGCAGGCGGGAGCGAACGCGCAGCAGCGCCGGCGCGAGGATACTGACCTGAGCGGCACGTTCCACGGGGCGCAGGGATTCTACCTGGGCCAGGCTGACCGGCAACAGACAGCCCACCAGCAACCCGGCCAGCCACCAGCGTGTCGAACGGCGCCGGCACCGCTTCCCGTGGGACCCGGCGCCGTTGTCGGTGATGGTGGCTGGCATGCTGTCGACGGCCTCCTGTGCGTGCTAGGCTCTACTGTTCAACGGCCACCCCTGCTGGGGTGGCCGACGCGTAACGTCAGGGGCACGGCCCCCGAGAACCAAGCAGATGAGTATAAAGGTTAAGCGGTTCAGAGCACAGCCCATGTCCCGACTGCTGGAAGGTCGCGGCGAACTGGGGTCACTGATGCGCATGGCCACGCTGATCGAGCGCGCCCAACGCCACCTGCGAGATCACCTGCCCGAGGATATACAAGATCACCTGTTCGTCGGCGGCTATCACCAGGGGCGGCTGGCGCTGATTACCGATCGCGCCGTCTGGCTGACCCGGCTGCGCTACGAGCAGCCTCGCCTGCTCCAGCTGCTGCACCAGCTTCCCGGCTTCGAGTCAGTGACCGGCTTCACCCTCAAGGTCCGCCCCGTGCGACCGGCACGGCCTCCCCTGCGCCAGGTACGCCACCTGCCGGAGAAAGCGGCCGACGAGATCTCGAGCTGTGCCAAGGATGTCGATGACCCCGGGCTCAAGCATGCCCTGGAGCGGCTGGCGGCCCACGCCGAACGTAAGCCGTAAAGGCAATGAGGGAGGGCAAGGAGCAAGGCAGGAAAGTCGTATCCCATCATGAAACAACCCCGCTGGCAGGCCCGGCGGGGTTGTTGTTCTTACAGCTTCAGGCTTCCAGGCGCAGAGCACCGCTCTTCAAGCTCCAGGTTAGGCCATGGCCGGCGCAGAGTAGGAAATCGGTGCGGTCTCGGTTGCGCCCTCGAAGGTGACGAGCTCCCAGGCCTGTGGCTGAGCCAACAGCGCCCGACAAAGCTGATTGTTGAGGGCATGCCCGGATTTTACGCCGCGGAATTCGCCGATCAGGCTATAGCCGAGCTGGTAGAGGTCGCCGATGGCATCGAGCACCTTGTGCTTGACGAACTCGTCATCGTAGCGAAGCCCCCCTTCGTTGACGATGCGATAGTCGTCGACCACGATGGCGTTGTCGAGGCTACCGCCTAGCGCCAGGTTGTTGGCGCGCAGATACTCCAGATCACGCATGAAGCCGAACGTTCGGGCGCGAGACACTTCCTTGACAAAGGAAGTGGTCGAGAAGTCCACCATGGCCGTCTGCGACTGGTCCTCGAAGACCGGGTGGTCGAAGTCAATGGCGAAGGAGACCTTGAACCCTTGATGGGGCAGGAAGACCGCTTCCTTGTCGTCCTCACGCACCGCGATCTCGCGCTTGATACGGATGAACTTCTTGGCAGCGGACTGCTCGGCAATGCCCGCCGACTGGATCAGGAACACGAAAGGACCCGCACTGCCATCCATGATCGGCACCTCGGGAGCGCTCAGATCGACGTAGGCATTGTCGATACCCAAGCCGGCGAAGGCCGACATCAGATGCTCGACGGTGGCGACCTTCGCCCCGCCGGCAGAGAGCGCGGTGCATAGAGTCGTGTCGGTGACATGCTCGGCCCGCGCCGGAATCTGCACCTCGGGCGTCAAATCGGTACGCACGAACACGATGCCGGTATCCACCGGTGCCGGTCGAAGCGTCAGGTAGACCTTCTTGCCGGAGTGCAGGCCGACGCCGGTGGCGCGGATGACGTTCTTCAGGGTACGTTGTCTGATCATGGTCAGTCGCCAGGCAGTCATTGGTTATCAAACACCGTTCACTATAACACCGAACGGGCGTTTCAACAAAGAAAGCTCACCCGGCGCCCGCTATACCCGAGATAGCCCGGATCAATCGGCCTGCCGTCTCAGGAAGGCCGGAATGTCCAGATAATCATCCAGCTCCTGTGACTTGCGCTTTTCGGACTGCGGCCGTGCCGCCTCCTGGGGCTCAGGCTTGGGCGCCGTGGCCTGACCCCGGCTGACCGCCGCCTGCGGACGCTGGCGATAGCCGCTGGCCTCGGTACGACGCGCGGTCTCTCGGGCTGCGGGCTTCTGCGCCTTGTTGCCCTCGAGCCCTGCCGCCACCACGGTGACGCGCAGCTCGTCGGTCATGTCCATGTCGATGGACGTCCCCACCACGATGGTGGCGTCCTGGGAGGCGAACTCCTGGACAGTGGCACCCACATCATTGAACTCGCCGATGGAGAGGTCCGGACCGGCGGTGATATTGACCAGGATCCCGCGGGCACCGTGCAGGTCGATATCCTCGAGCAGCGGACTGCGGATCGCCTTCTCGGCGGCCTCGCGGGCGCGATTCTCGCCGGTGGCGCCACCGGTGCCCATCATCGCCATGCCCATCTCGGACATCACGGTGCGCACGTCGGCGAAGTCGACGTTGATGATGCCGGGACTGGTGATCAGCTCGGCGATGCCCTGCACGGCCCCGAGCAGCACGTCGTTGGCGGCACTGAAGGCGGTGAGCAGGGTCGCGCTCTTGCCCAGCACCGAGAGCAGCTTCTCGTTAGGGATGGTGATCAGCGAGTCGACGTGTTCGGAGAGCTCCTTCATGCCCTCCTCGGCGGCGCGCATGCGCTTGGGCCCCTCGAAGGGGAAGGGGCGGGTCACCACCGCCACGGTGAGGATGCCAAGTTCCTTGGCCACCTGGGCGACGACGGGTGCGCCACCGGTGCCCGTACCGCCGCCCATGCCGGCGGTGATGAAGACCATGTCGGCGCCGCCGAGCAGTTCCGCGATGCGCTCGCGATCCTCCATGGCGGCCTGACGGCCGACATCGGGGTTGGCGCCGGCCCCAAGGCCCTTGGTGATCTCGCTGCCGAGCTGGAGTACCGTCTTGGCGGCGACCCGCTTGAGGGCCTGGGCATCGGTATTGGCGCAGATGAACTCGACACCCTCGATGTTGCTCTCGACCATGTGATTGACAGCATTGCCGCCACCACCCCCGACACCGATGACCTTGATGACCGCACTACTTGAGGGTGCGCTATCTACCAGTTCGAACATAAGTCCCGTCTCCTGGACCGCGGCCGCGGTCCTGTCAGAAATTTCCTTTGAACCAGCCCTTGATCCTTGCCAGCGCCGGAATCCCTTCCCCTGAATCACGCCGGGTGATGTCGTCACGCCTCGGTTGCGCCGGGATAATGCCGCCAGCCCCCTGGCGGCCATGCCCTTGACGGGTTTCCTGTAGAGCGTAATGCAGCAAACCGACACCCGTCGAATAAATCGGGTTGCGAACCACATCCGCCAAGCCGCGCACGTTCTGCGGACAAGCAATGCGGACCGGCATATGGAAGATCTCCTCGGCCAGTTCCACGACGCCCTCCATGCGCGAGGTGCCACCGGTAAGCACCACGCCAGCGGCCACGAGATCCTCATAGCCGCTGCGTCGCAGTTCGTCACGCACCAGGGTGAAGAGCTCCTCGTAACGCGGCTCCACCACCTCGGCCAGTGACTGGCGAGACAGGTCCCGGGCCGGCCGGTCGCCCACGCTGGGCACCTTGATCATCTCGTCGCTGGCGGCCAACTGCGTCAGCGCACAGGCATACTTGACCTTGATTTCCTCGGCATGCTGGGTAGGCGTGCGCAGCGCCATGGCGATATCGTTGGTGACCTGGTCACCGGCGATGGGGATCACCGAGGTATGACGGATAGCACCCTCGGTGAACACCGCGATATCGGTGGTACCACCGCCGATGTCCACCATGCAGACCCCCAGCTCACGCTCATCCTCGGTGAGGACTGCGTGGCTCGAGGCCAGCTGTTCGAGGATGATCGAATCCACCTCGAGGCCACAGCGGCGCACACACTTTTCGATATTCTGAACGGCATTGAGGGCAGCAGTGACCAGGTGGACACGCGCCTCGAGGCGCACGCCAGACATGCCCAAGGGTTCCCGAATCCCCCCCTGCGTATCGATGGCAAACTCCTGAGGCAGGACATGCAATACACGCTGACCTTCCGAAATCGCTCGCGCACGCGCAGAGTCGATGACGCGCTCGATATCCGAGGGGGCCACTTCGCGCTCCTTGATGGCGACCACACCGTCCGAGTTCATCGAACTGATGTGGCTGCCGGCGATGCCCACGTTGACCGAATGGATGTCACAGCCGGCCATCAATTCGGCTTCTTCCACGGCACGCTGGATGGACTGCACCGTGGACTCGATATTGATCACCACGCCTTTCTTCATGCCGCGTGACGGGTGTGAGCCGATACCGGCAATTTCGATCCCACCATCATCGGTGGGCTGCCCCACGATCGCCACGACCTTGGATGTTCCGATATCCAGCCCGACTACCATATTGGACACATTGGATGGACCTGACATGAGCCGGGAAGTCTCCTCGAACCTGACCCCGAAGGGGAAGAATAATCCTGAATAGCAGGCTCGGACCAATTATAGGAACAACTTTACATGTTCCACCAGCCCGATTGCTGAATCATCCGACACGATACGGCGAATTTGTCACGAAAGAAACACCCGAAATGCCGCCCAGACACCCCTAATGTCGCCAGACCCTTCAGCTGTCCGCCGCACTCTCTTCCCCGGGCGGCTCGGTCTGACCATGCCAGGCGACCGCGACACCATTGGGATAGCGCAGGTCGATGTAGCGAATATGCGATGCCAAGGGCCCCAACTCGCGCTGCCAGGCGGCGGCCAGACGTCCCAGGCGAGCGGCGCGATCATTGCGACCGAGCATCACCCAGACGCCGCTGGCAAGCTGGAAGCGCCAGGCCCCGCGGGGCTCCAGCCGCAGCTGGCGCACCTCGAGCCCCTGGGTGGCAAACTGCGCGGCGAGCCGGGCATGGTAGCCCAGCACTTCGGCCCCGCTGCCGGGTGGGCCGGCAAGGTCCGGCAGGTCCGCGGGCGGTGACACCGGGCCGAAGGTGAAGGGCTCACCCCCGGGGTTGAGCAGCTGCGTGTCGTTCCAGCGCGCCACCGGCACCTGCTCGACCAGCTCGAAGGTCAGCGCATCGGGCCATTCGCGGCTGACGCGCACTTCGGCCAGCCAGCCGATATCCCGGGCCTGCTGGCGCAGCGCGGGCAGGTCCACGGCGAGCCAGGTCTGTCCCTGGATCAGGGGGGCCAGCCGGCTGCGCAGGTAGTCGGCACTGACGTGATGGAGCTCTCCGCCTACCGAAACTCGCTCGATGGGACGGTCGAGCCAGACCCATAGCGCCCGCCCGCCGGCACCCAGCAGCAGGGCAAGCAGCAGCACACCGACGAAGCCTCCACGTGCCGCCATGGGCTAGTGACGCTCCCCTGCCGTGGCGAGGATACGCCGTACCAGGGCATCGAAATCGATGCCGGCGTGTGCCGCCGACTGGGGCACCAGGCTATGGTCGGTCATGCCCGGCACGGTATTGACCTCGATCAGCCAGAAGCGCCCCTCGGCGTCGCGCATGACATCGACCCGCCCCCACCCTTGGGCCCCGATACCCTCGAAAGCCGACCGGCAGAGTGCGGCGAGTTCGGCCTCCTCGTCGGCGGAGAGGCCGCACGGCAGGTGGTAGCGCGTGTCGTTGGAGAGATACTTGGCCTCGTAGTCGTAGAAGCCGCTGGGCACCTCGACGCGGATCGCCGGCAGAACGTCCCCCGCCAGCATCGATACCGTGTACTCCTCTCCCGCGATAAAGCGTTCCGCCATGACCCTGGCGTCGAAGCGAGCGGCATCATGGTAGGCGGCCTCCAGTGCGTCGCGGCTGTCGACGATGCTGATGCCCAGCGTGGACCCTTCGTGCACCGGCTTGACGATCAGCGGCAGGCCGAGGCGCTCGACCACCGCCGACCAGTCGGCCTCGGGGCCGAGCATCACGCTCTCCGGGGTCGGCAGGCCCAGTGCCTGCCAGACCAGCTTGGTGCGCTGCTTGTCCATGCCCAGCGCCGAGGCCAGCACCCCACTGCCGGTGTAGGGAATGCCCAGCAGCTCCAGCGCTCCCTGCAGCGTGCCGTCTTCCCCCCCCCGACCGTGCAAGGCAATGAAGACCCGGTCGGGGGCCAGGGCCTCCAGTCCGACCAGCCCGCCGTCGGCGGGATCGTAGCCGATGGCCTCCACGCCCGACCGGAGCAGGGCCGCCAGCACGGCGGCGCCGCTCTTCAGCGACACCTCGCGCTCGGCGGAGTCCCCACCGAAGAGCACCACCACTCGACCGACATCCTGGCTCATAGTGTCACCTCATCGAGCGTCAGGGCCGCATCGGCCAGGTGCTGGGCGATGCCGCCCACGTCGCCTGCCCCCTGGGTGATCAGGATATCGCCGGAGCGCAGCACCCGCTGGAGAAGTTCCGGCAGCTCACTCTTGTCCTGGACGAAGATCGGGTCGACCGTCCCGCGCTGACGAATCGAGCCCGCCAGGGTACGGCCATCGGCCCCGGGCAGTGGCGCCTCACCGGCGCTGTAGACGTCGAGCAGCAGCAGCGTGTCGACGCCGGCCAGCACCCGCACGAAGTCTTCGTAGAGATCCCGGGTGCGCGAGTAACGGTGCGGCTGATAGACCATGACCAGGCGCCGCTCGGGCCAGCCGGCCCGCACGGCGTCGATCACCATGGCCACCTCGCGAGGATGGTGGCCATAGTCGTCCACCAGCATCACCTCACCGCTGCCGCCGGGCGCCGGGAAGTGGCCATGCACCTGGAAGCGTCGCCCCACCCCCTCGAAGCTCGCCAGGCCCCGCAGGATGGCATCGTCATCGACCCCGGCATCGCTGGCCACGGCGATCGCCGCCAAGGCATTGAGGGCATTATGGCGGCCCGGCATGGCCAAGCGCACCTCGAGCGGCGCCAGCCCTTCGGGGCGCACCGCGCTGAAGTGCACTTCACCGGCCCGCTGAACGAAGCCCTCGATAGGGTAGTCGGCATCGTCGCTGAAGCCATAGGTGACGAACTGGCGGCTGACGCGGTCAAGCAGGCCGCGCACGTGGGCATCGTCGATGCACAGGATCGCCAGGCCGTAGAACGGCAGGTTGTGCAGGAACTCGATGAAGGTGCCCTTGAGCCGCTCGAAGTCACCGCCATAGGTCGCCATATGGTCCGCATCGATGTTGGTCACGATGGCCACCATGGGCTGCAGGTGCAGGAAGGAAGCATCCGACTCGTCGGCCTCTGCCACCAGGTAGTCGCCCTCCCCCAGCCGTGCATTGGTGCCGGCACTGGTCAGACGTCCACCGATCACGAAGGTCGGGTCCAGCCCGCCCTCGCCCAGCAAGGTCGCGGTGAGGCTGGTGGTGGTGGTCTTGCCGTGGGTGCCGGCCACGGCGATGCCGTGACGAAAGCGCATCAGCTCGGCGAGCATCTCGGCGCGGCGCACGACCGGCACGCGATGCTCGTGGGCCCAGCGAATCTCGGGGTTGGTCTCGTCCACCGCGGTGGAGACCACCACCACATCCGCGCCTTCGGCATGCTCGGCGGCATGACCGATGGCCACGCGGATGCCGCATTGGCGCAGGCGGGCAACGACCGGGGAGGCCTTGAGGTCGCTGCCACTGATCGTATAGCCCTGGTTGGCCAACACTTCGGCGATGCCGCACATGCCGGCCCCCCCGATACCCACGAAGTGGATGCGTCGGATACGACGCATGCCCATCCCCCGCCCGGGATGGGTAGGCGTCACCTGACCGGGAACCGGTCCGAGAGTCTCATCGCTCAAAACCTGTCTCCATGCAACCGGCCACCAGGCGCTCGACGGCATCCAGATGGGCACAGCCACGTGCCCTGGCTGCCATGGTGGCGAGAGTGTCGGGATCCAGCAGCGACGCTAGGCACTCGGCCAGCGCCGCCGCGCTCATTTCCTGCTGGGGCATCAGTCGCGCCGCCTGTCCATCCACAAGGACCCGGGCGTTGGCCGTCTGATGGTCGTCCACCGCGTGGGGAAAGGGCACGAACAGCGCCGGTTTGGCCGCGGCAGCCAGCTCCGCCACGGTCAGGGCCCCGGCCCGACATACCACCAGGTCGGCCCAGGCATAGGCGCCGGCCATGTCGTCGATGAAGGCCGTCACCTCGGCGACGACCCCCTGCCCGTCGTAGGCATGGCGGGTCGCCGCCTCCTTGTCGCGGCCGGCCTGGTGCCAGACCTCGGGACGATGCGCCTCGGGCAACCGGGCGAGCGCCTCGGGCAGTCGTGCGTTGAGGGCCTGTGCCCCCAGGGAACCGCCCACGACCAGTAACCGCAGGCGCCGTCCGGCCATCTCACCGGCGCGTCGCGGGGCTTCGCCCAGCCGTGCGATCTCATCACGCACCGGGTTGCCGATCACTTCGGCCCGGCCGGGGAAGGCCTGGGGGAAGGCCGCATAGACGCGGCGCGCCAAGCGTGACAGCACCCGGTTGGTCAGCCCCGCCACGGCGTTCTGCTCGTGGATCACCAGCGGACGGCGGACCAGCCAGGCCGCCAGACCGCCGGGGCCGCTGGCGAAGCCGCCCAGCCCGACCACCAGCTGAGGGTCGACGTCGCGGATGACCCGCCCCGCCTGCCATACCGCCCGGACCAGGTTGAAAGGGGCCAGCAGCCAGCCAGTCAGGCCATTGCCACGCAGCCCGCTCACCGCGATGCGGTGCAGCGGAATGCCGGCCTCGGGCACCAGGCGATTCTCGATGCCGCGCGGGCTGCCCAGCCAGGCAACCTCGACACCCTCGGCCACCAGGCCGCGGGCCAGCGACAGGGCCGGGATGACGTGGCCACCGGTCCCCCCGGCCATGATCAGTGCGCGGTGTCCCTCGCGTCGGCTCATGTTGCGCGTCCTTGTGTGCTGTCGGGCGATGGCGCCCGGGAAGCCGTGGGCCTGGCGCGGCGCTGGACCAGCCGCGTCTCGATGTCGGCGCGCAGCAGCAGCGCCACCATCGTGCAGCTCACCACCAGGCTCGAGCCCCCGTAGCTGAGCAGCGGCAGGGTCAGCCCCTTGGTCGGCAGCATGCCAGTGCTCACGGCGATGTTGATGAAGGCCTGGGCGCCCAGGACCAGGGCAAAACCGTAACTGAGGTAGGCGGCGAAGCACAGGCCGGCCAGTTCGGCCCGCCGCCCCACCGCCATGGCGCGCCAGATCAGCAGGGCAAAGAGCCCCACCACAGCGATGGCGCCCAGCAGACCGAGCTCTTCGGCCAGCACCGCGAAGACGAAGTCCGTGTGGGCCTCGGGCAGGTAGAACAGCTTCTGCACGCTGTTGCCGAGCCCCATGCCCAGCCAGTGCCCGCGCCCGAAGGCGATCAGCGCCTGAGTCAGCTGGTAGCCGCTGGCAAACTGGTCGGCCCAGGGGTCGGCGAAACTGGTCAGGCGTGCCATCCGGTAGGGTTCGGCGACGGCGGCCAGCAGCCCGAGGGCCCCCACCACCAGCAGCAGCGCCAGGAAACGCCCCCAGGGGGCACCGGCCATCAGTAACATGCCCATCACCGCACCGGTCATCACCACCACGGCACCGTAGTCGGGTTCGAGGATCAGCAAGCCGGCGATCACCGCCATCACCGCCAGGGGCCGCAGGAAGGCGCCCCACTGACGACGCACCTGGGGCAGGAAGCGTTCCAGGTAGCCGGCCAGATAGACGACCAGGCAGAACTTGGCGACCTCGGAGGCCTGAAGGTTGAACGGCACCCCGGGCAGCGAGAGCCAGCGCCGGCTGCCGTTGACCTCGCGTCCGACCAGCAGTACCAGCAGCAGCAGGGACAGCCCTACCAGCAGCAGCAGCGGGCCATTGACCTTCCACCAGGCGAGAGGCACGCGCAAGGCCAGTGCTCCGACTCCCAGCGCCCCCAGCAGGAAGATGCCGTGGCGAAGGCTGAAATACCAGGCATTGCCGGTAAGGCTCGAGGCCACCTCGCTGGACGCCGAGGTCACCATGATCCAGCCAATCAGCAACAGGGCAAAGGCCGCCAACACCAGCCAGCCATCGAAAGCCTGTTCGGCGGTGCTCAGTCGCTGGGCCAGGCGGGAGAGTCGCTGCGTCATGTCACCTCCCCGGCCAGTCGCCTCACTGCCCCGCAGAAGGCCGCGCCACGCGCCTGATAGTCGCTGAACTGGTCCAGGCTGGCACAGGCCGGGGACAACAGCACACAGTCCCCGGCCATGGCGATGTCTGCTGCCCTTGCCACCGCGGCCTGCAGATCATCGACCCGGGTCACCGGTAGCCGGCCACGCAGGGCATCCTCCAAACGCCCGGCATCCCGGCCGAAGAGGATCGCCCCACGACCGTAGCGCGCCAGGGGCGCCGCCAGCGGGCGAAAGTCGGCCCCCTTGCCCACGCCACCGGCCAGCAGGATCAGGCGCCCCTCGAGGGTCGGCCCGAGTCCGTCAATGGCGGCCAGGGTCGCACCGACATTGGTGCCCTTGGAGTCGTTGATCCAGCGCACGCCGTCGACCTCGGCCACCAATTCGCCGCGATGGGGCAGGCCAGGGAAGCGGCGCAGCACCGCGACCATCGCCGCCAGCGGCAGCCCCAGGTGGTGGCCCATGGCCAGCGCCGCCAGGGCGTTGGCCTGGTTGTGGCGTCCCGGCAGGCGCATCTCGTCGGCCGGCATCAGCGGCGTGTCGCCGTGCATCAGCCAGTCACGACCATCGCGCCGCGCGATGCCCCATTCATCGCCCTCGGGAAGGCGGGTGGTGAAACGATCCTGGGCCGGTAACGCCGTCGCCGGCCAGGTCGAGGGGTCCTCGGCATTGACCACCGCGTGCCGCGCGCCGCGGAAGATGCCCCGCTTCGCGGCCCGATAGCCCGCCATGTCGCCATGGCGGTCCAGGTGGTCCTCCGAGAGATTGAGAAAGGCAGCTGTCTCGGCCCCCAGACATGGCGTGGTCTCGAGCTGGAAGCTGGAAAGCTCCAGCACGAAGAGCTCGGCGTCAGGTGTCGTCGCGAGCAGGTCGAGCGCCGGCGTCCCGAGGTTGCCGCCCACGGCGACGCGCACCCCGGCCTCGCGAGCCATCTCGCCGACCAGGGTAGTCACGGTGGACTTGGCGTTGGAGCCGGTGATGGCCGCAATGGGCGCCCGTGCCGCGCGAACGAACAGCGCGATCTCCCCTACCAGAACCGGCTCGCCGGTGGCGTCGCGCGTGCGCCCCGCGAGGGCTTCGAGCCCCGGCGTTTGCGGATCGACGCCGGGGCTCACCACCGCCTCCTCCACCTCGGCGAGGTCCAGGTCGGTGAGCGGGCCGCAGTGAATCACGACGCCAGGATGAGCCGCCCGGACGTCATCCAGGCCGGGCGGCCTCTCGCGCGTATCGGCGACCATGAAGGGCACGCCGAGACGGCCGAGGTGACGGCAGATGGCCCGCCCGGAGAGCCCGAGCCCGACCACCAGCGTCGTTCCCTTCGGCACCTTGACCATGTTGAGCTCCTTGCGGATGGCGACTCGGCGCCCGGGAATCAGCGGACCTTGAGCGTGGCCAGGCCGATCAGCACCAGCACCACGGTGATGATCCAGAAGCGCACGATGACCCGTGGCTCCGGCCAGCCCTTGAGCTCGTAGTGGTGGTGCAGCGGCGCCATGCGGAAGATGCGCCGCCCGGTGAGCTTGTAGGAGCCCACCTGCAGGATCACCGAGACGGTCTCCATGACGAAAATGCCGCCCATGATGAACAGCACGACCTCCTGGCGAACGATGACCGCCACCACGCCCAGCGCAGCCCCCAGTGCCAGGGC
>Ga0102925_1000397_pt1 | contig 23348 bp, 21 predicted proteins | sample SalPonR1_A_D1_MG_FD_78216 | JGI IMG/M metagenome (GOLD analysis project Ga0102925, IMG submission 78216) | Salt pond soil microbial communities from South San Francisco under conditions of wetland restoration - Salt Pond MetaG R1_A_D1_MG | ecosystem: Environmental > Aquatic > Marine > Intertidal...
GTGCCAGCCGAGGCCGACGTGGGCGACGTACACCCAGATTGAAGCAAGTGACAACCCGACGAACACGGGCAGGTTCGATCTGGCGAGCGCGAGGAACCGGCGGAAGAACGGGGTGAAGACGAGGACGACGAAGGCGGCGACGACCGAGAACGTGACGGGGACGACGATGAAGCGGGGCCGGGACGGGGCTCCCGAGAGTAGTTCTCACGACGCCGGGGCCGTCACGGATCCGGACGACGTCTCGACTCGGAACGTTTTTGGTCCGGACTTACCGTCGAACGAACATGACGGAGGACACCGAGGCACGCGACGCGGGAGCGGTTCCATCGTTCGCGAGACTGATCGGCTACGGGTTGCTCTTCGCGATCGGGTTCGTGATCCTGATCGCCGGCGGTCGAACGGCGTTCGGGTACTTCGCCGGGACCCTCGACGCGCCGTACCCCGCGATCCGACTCGGGATCGGGGTCATGTACGCCTGGATCGGTTCGTCGCTCCTGCTCGCTGGACTGTACGGACCGATCCGGATCGCGGTCGCCAGGACGGTCGAGTGAGTGTTTGTCACCCTCGTTTTACGTGGCCTAGTCTTTCCGACCAGTAAACGTGTACATGACTTCGGGTGCCGCCCCTTCGATCGAGAAAACGGTCACCAGGTCGCCCGCTTCGATCTCCGTGTCACCGCGCGGTCGGATAACCTCCTCGCCGCGTTCGACGGCGACGATGAGTTCGCCGTGGCCGAGCAATCCCTCCTCGTCCGCCTGGCGAATGGTGTGATCGGTGATCGGTGCGCTGTCGACGACCGTCACCTCGAACACCTCGGCGTCCCCGGCGAGATCCATGAAGTCCTTGACAGAGGGGCGCTGCACGGCCCGGACAAGGTACTCGGCGATGAGTCGCTGGGGGTTTTCCAGGACGTTCGCGCCGACCTGCCGGAAGACGTTCATGTGGTCCGGGTTCTGGACGACGCTCACCAGCGAGGGGATGTCCAGTTCCTTCGCCAGCAGGAGGATCATGATGTTCGTCGCGTCCTGGTCGGTCGTACAGATGATGGCGTCGGCCCGTTCGGCCCCGGCGTCCAGCAGCGTCTCCCGCTTGGTCGCGTCGTCGTTGATGACGAGACAGTCGTAGTTTCGGCTGGCTTCCTCGGCGACCTCCGGGTCGCTTTCGATGACGACGATCTCGTACTGGGACTTCGTCAGCAGATCGATCACCTGCGACCCGATCTGGCCCGCCCCGACGACGATCACGTACATGGTTGCAACCGGGACGTGGCCCCACGTGAGTGTTTTGACCTGGTCCCGGAACCGGTTACGTCCGTTTTCTTCCTTCGCGGACGTGCTTGGCGACGACGTAGGACAGGAACGTGAGGAGATAGAGCCCCACCAGCACCCGGGTCACGAGGCCTCGACCGACGGCGCGGATCACGAGCACCAACAGCGGCGCTGCGATCATGAGGAGGTCGTAAATCGGGTCGGTCGATCCGGCGGCGAAGATCCCGCCGACGAGCGGTACCTCCCCGAGCGAGTTTTCGATCCATTCGAGCCGTTGGTCGGTCATGGGTACACCTCGAATCGGGTGAAGAGGGCCCGAAGGAGCACGAGGACGGGGATGATCTCGAGCCGGCCGATCCACGTGTTGAACACGAGCATGAGTTTCGGAACCGTCGGCATTCCGGGGCCGGTGATGCCGGTCGAGAGCCCGACGTTGCCCTGGGCGCTCGCCACCTCGAAGACCACGTTCTCCAGGGTGAACGAGGCGGGGACCGTCAACAGCAGGACGACCAGGCCGAGGCCGAGAGTGATGACCCAGAGGAACGCGATGATCGCGGCCTCCTCGAACTCTCGGGTGGCCTCCTCCTCGTTCAGGGCGCGCCCGTCGAGCCTGAAGGTCCGGATCGCGTTGTCGGGATAGAACACGCCCCGAATCCGGAAGACAGTCCCCTTCACGAGCGTCAGGGCGCGGATCAGCTTGATTCCGCCGACCGTCGACCCGGCGGCCGCGCCGACGACCATTGCGAGGACGACGGTGAGTTGCCCCTCGGCCGACCAGGCCGTCCCGAGGTTGGTGGCGGTCTGGAAGCCCGTACAGGAGGCCGCCGAGACGAACTGGAAGAGGCCGTACCGGGCGGCCGTGAACGCTTCGGCCATCCCGCCGTCAAGAACGACCGTTCCGGCGAACAGCGAGATCGTTTCGGGGGCGTACGATCTCCCGGGTGCGTAGACGCCGTTGCCCAGCAGGAATCCGACCAGAACGACCGTGCCGAGCGCGAAAAAGCCGAACACCCAGCGGGTCTGCAGGTCCTCGTATAGGTGCCGGAGGTCGCCCTGCAACACGAGATAGTGGATCGGGAAGGCGATCGAGCCCAGGATCATGACCGGGATCAGCGCCAGGTCGATCGCCACGCTGTCGTAGGTGGCGATGGACGCGTCCGTGACGGAGAACCCGCCCGTCGCGAGGCCGGTCATGGCGTGGTTGATCGCGTGCCAGAGTGGCATCCCCGCGACCCACAGCAGCAGAATCGAGAAGAACGTGAACAGGAGGAAGATCCACCAGATGGTCCGCACCGTCGAGACGATGCTCGGGTGGATCTTCTCCGAACGCGCCTCGCTCTCGTAGAGCGTGAGCGATCCGCTGCCGGGCCGGGCCAGGATGGCCGTCGTCAGGACGATCACGCCGACGCCACCGACCCACTCGGTGAACGAGCGCCACCACTGGAGGGTGTGCGGGAGGACGCTCTCGTCGTCGGTCATCGTCAGGCCGGTTCCAGTAAAACCGCTCATGCTTTCGAAGAACGCGTTGATGGGTTCGCGGAAGGCCGCCAGAGTCGTAGAATCGATGCGCGTCGGGATCGAAAAGACGGACGGATCCGCCGCGACGGTCCAGGCGACCAGGAGGAACGGGAGACTGCCGAAGGTGCCGACGAGCAGCCACCCGGAAGCGGCGATCATCATCCCGTGGAGCTTCCCCGGTTCGGGAGCGTCCTCGAACCGGCGTGCGAGCCCGGCCCCGATCGCGAAGGGAATCGCCCCGGAAACGAGCAGGGCCGGGATCGCGTAAAACTCGCCCCAGACGATCGGGACGAGGAGGGAGACGAAGACGAGCCCGCCGAGCGCCTGGAGCATACGCCCCAGGTCGCGGGCGATAGTGGCAAACCGGCCGTTCATCTATACACCTCTGTCCGCGGTGACCACATAAACGCCCTGCATTTGGGACTTGCTACGCCATTCCGTGACGATATCGCACGCCGGAAACCCCGTCAGTCCCCGGTCTGCAGCCGTTCGACGAGCGCTTCGCGGATGGACCGCGGCGACTCCTCCGGGCCGCGAGCGATGGCGACGGTCCCGTCCGTTCGTTCGCCGATGGTTTCGGGGATCGATCCGAACAGTGCCTGGGACACTGCCCCGGACCGGGTCGCGCCGATGCAGACCGTGTCGTAGTCCTCCACGGCTCCCAGGAGCGTTTCCTCGACGTCGTCGCCCACGACGACCCGGGCCTCGTAGTCGATTCCCTCGAGAGTCAGGTGATCGGCGACGCCTTCGATTATCTCGTGGCCACGAGCCTCCAGGTCCTCTTCCGCTTCGCCGTCGTTGTCCCCGGGAATCTGGACGTTGAGCAAGGTGAGCGACGTCTCCGACGGGGCGATCCGGGCGAACTCGGCGGCCCGGCGGGCCGCGAATGGGGCATGGGGACCCTCCCCGACCAGGACGACCATGTCGCCGCGACCGCGGGTCTCCCTGGGGCCCATTTTGACCAGCGTCACGTCGCAATCGGCCCGGGACGCGATCGGGTCGATCGTGGATCCGAGGACGTGTTCCCGCCTGCTCCGGGCACCCCGCCAGCCGAGCAGGACGTGATCGGCCCCTTCCTCGTCGATCACGTCCAGGATAGTCTCCCCGGCGTTGCGACCGACGATGGCTCGCGTTCTGATCCCGACGTCGAGGTTCTCGGCGACGCCACGGGCCTGCTCGAGAAGTTCCCGCTGGTTCTCGATACGTTCCTCCTCGAAGCTGACGTCCTGGGAGAGGGACGTCTGCTGGGGGACTTCGATGACGTTGACGGCGATCAACTCCGCCTCCTCGTCGGCGTTGACGTGTGCGCTGGCAGCCGCCAGCCTGATCAGGTCCGCGCCAGTTTCGGGGTTCGCCACGGGGACGACGACCCGATACCGCCCGGTCCCGTCGGCGGACGTGGTCGGTTCGGGGGCGATCGCCTCGCCGAGCAGGGTCTCGGCGGGTGCCCGGTCCCGGGCGTACCCGAAGTACCAGACGACCCCCGCGACCACGATGACGGCGCCGATACCCTGGACGAGGGGGTTCATACTGATGAGAACGCCCAGCGTCGCGAGGAATCCGGCCACCGGAGCGACCGGGTAGAGCACGCCCGGGATTCGAAACGACGGCTCGTAGTCGGCGGGGTCTGCCCGCCGGAGGACGACGACCGCCACGTGGACCAGCGCGTAGGTGACCAGGTACATGAAACTCGCCACTTCGGCGAGCGTCCCGATCCCGACGCCGACTGCGATGAGCACCAACGTGATGATCCCGGTGACGGTGATCGACCGGTAGGGCGTCCGGAAGCGGTCGTGGACCTCGTTGAGCCAGTTGACGAGGATCCGGTCTCGGCCCATCGCGAAGTTCACTCGGGCCGCCGAGAGGATGCTCGCGTTCGCGCTCGATATCGTGGCGAAAACGGCCCCGAGGATCATCATCAGCGCACCGAGCGATCCGACGAACTCCGAGGCCACGTCGGCGACGGGGATCTTCGAGGTGGCCAGCGCGTCGATCGAGAGCGTGCCCGTCGAGACGAACATTACGCCGACGTACATCAGCGTCGGCGTGACGACGGCGGCGATCATCGACAGCGGGAGGTTCCGGCTCGGGTTCTTGATTTCCTCCGCGCTGGTGGCGATGACCTCGAAGCCGATGAACGACACGTACACCGTACCGACCGTGGCCGCGACGCTGGGCCAGCCGTAGGGGTTGAACTCGCCGATCCCCGGTCCGCTCACGATTCCCAGGCCGAGGAACGCGACGATGAGCGCAACCAGCGAGAGGACGATGACGTTCTGGAGCGCCCCGGTCTCCTTCACGCCGTAGTAGTTGACGCCCGTCAACAGGACCGCCATCGCCAGTGCCGCGACGGTGATTCCGAGTTCGCCCCAGCCCGCCAGAAAGCCGACGTAACTCCCGAGCCCCGGGAGGAGGTACTGGCCGAACCCGATCATGTAGAACGCGCTGGCGAAGGTCAATCCGGCCCACATCCCCCACCCGACGATGCTGCCGAAGAACGGACCGAGAGCGCGGTTGACGTAGTAGTAACTGCCGCCGGCACGGGGCATCCCCGTCGCGAGTTCCGACAGCGACAGCGCGGCGAGCAAGGAGACGACCCCGCCGAGGGCGAACGATACCATGCTCGCTGGCCCGGCCTGCTCGGCGGCGATGCTCGGCAGGACGAAGATACCTGCACCGATCATCGTTCCGAGGCCGATCGTGTAGGCCTCGAGAAAGCCGAGGTCGCGCGCCAGTTCCTGGTCGGCCTCGCTCATTCTGCGTTCACCACCCGTTCGATCGGGTCAGCCGACCTCGATGATCGAACGGATCGATGGGGCAGTTCCGGAGGCGGTGCCTGGGCGATTCCACTGTCCATGTCCGAGGCGTCGATCAGCGTCCCCTTAACTAATTCGAACGACGCGAGCGCCGTGGCGGGTTACGACCGCTGGTTCCGGAACCAGCGCGACAACCGCGACCTGATCCCGAGATGGCGCTTGGCCATGATGACCGTGCTCGCGGCTCGTCGGCCAACTTCTTCGGGGATGGCCCCGAAGACGAGTTGCTTGAGGAGGCCCTCCCGTGAGGACCCGATGATCGTGATGTCGTGATCGGCCGTGCGCTCGACGATCGCGTCGGCGACGTCGTCGCCCTCGACGACTTCGGACGATGCGTCGACGTCGTCGTCGATGAGGCCGACGGTCCTGTCGAGGATCTCGGCCGCTCTCTCGCCGTTTTCTGCCCCCGGCGTCTGCACGTATATCACCTCGACGTGGGCGTCGTTCGGGCGGGCGATCGCCCGCGCGATTTCGGCGGCGAACTCGGCGTGTGGCCCGCCCGCGGTCGGCACCAGGATCGATTCCACGTTCCTGGTCGGGCCAATCCGTTCGACGAGGACGTCACAGCGGGCCTTCGTGACCACCTCGTCGACGTTGCTGCCGAGGACGTAATCGCGGCGGCGACCGCGCCCGCGCCAGCCCATCAACACGAGGTCGGCATCGTCCTGTTCGATCGTGTTCAGGATGGCCTGGGAGACGTCGTGCCCGATCCGGATCTTGCCGCTGACCGGGACGTCGGGGTTCTCCTCGTTCGCGACCTCGATGGCCTCGTCGAGGACCGCCCGTTGCTGGTCGACGAACCGCCGGCCTTCTGAGAGGGGCGTCTGCTGAGGGACGGCCACGACGCTCATGACCTCGACGTCGGCGTTCCGGTCCGCGGCGACGTCGAGCGCCGTGTGCATCAACTGTTCGACGCTCTCCGGGTTCGCGATGGGAACCAGGACCCGTCCCTCGCGCTCGGCGCGCTCCGGTGCGGGTGCCTGCTCGGTCGCCACGGTCGGCGTCTCCTCCTCGATCTTTTCCTCCTCCTTCGGCGCGGAGTAGCCGTAGTAGAGGAGGATGCCCAGGCCCATCCAGATGGCCGTCGTGATCAGCGCGATGAACCCGTGCGAATCGGGGCCGAGACCGATTTCGAGGCCCAGCGCCGACAGCAGGAACGGCGTGAGCATGAACTGCAGGACGATGCCGATCAGCGGCGGCCAGGGCATGTAGGGGACCTCGTAGGTCCGCGGGAGGTCCGGGTGGGTCTTGCGCATCCTGACGAGCGTCCAGTTGACCTGGACGAACAGCAGGATGAACATGATGTCCGCCGAGGCGGCGACGGCCTCGATGGGGAGGATGACGGCCATCGCGGCGATGAGGATGGCCGAGAGGAAGATGGCGACGTGGGGCGTCCGCTTGTCGGTGTGGACCCGACTGAAAATGGGCGGCAGGGATCGGTCGCGGCCCATCGCGAACGAGACGCGACTGGAGGAATAGATCGTCGCGTTGAGCGCACTCATCGTGGCCGTCAGGCCCGCAATAAGCAGGAGCGGGACGCCGTACGGGACGAACTGTCCGGCGGCCTCGATGATCCCGAGTTCGCCGAGGTTGCCGAGGGCCTCCCAGGTCGGGACCCCGCCCGGCGTTGCCGTGTCGGGAATCCCGCCCGGGCGATCGATGAGGTGCTGTGTCACCTCGATCCCGCCGATGGAGGCGAACGCGACCAGGATGTAGATGGGGACGACGATGGCCAGCGAGTAGAACACCGCCTTCGGGATGTTCTCGCCGGGGTTGACCACTTCTTCACCGGACTGGACGATGATCTCGTAGCCCTCGAACGCGATGTAGGTGAACCCCATCGCCCCGATGACGCCGATGATGCCGTTCGGGGCGAAGCGGGGACTCCCCACGAACTTCTGGGGCCAGTTCGGGGTGTTGATCGTCGCGAGAATCCCGAAGACGACAAAGACGCCGAGAATGATCACCTTGATCCCGGTGACGACGACGCCCGCCTTCCCGGTCTCCTCGGCCCCGCGGTAGTTGATGTACGCGAACAGCGAGACCATCAGGACGGCCAGAATCTTATCGAGGAGCAGTCGGTCGATCACGCCGAACAGGGCGAATTCGCCGGAAAGAACGCCGCCGAAAACGAGAAACTCGGTGAGGAACACGCCGAAGGTGACGGCGTACAGGGAACAGGCCACGGCGTGGGCGAACCAGCTCATCCACCCGGCGTAGAACCCGTTGGGGTCCACGAGCGCCTCCTTGACCCAGAGATACCCGCCACCGGCCTCGGGGAATGCCGCCCCGAGTTCGGCATAGGAGACGGCTGTGAACAGCGCGACGATTCCGTTCAGGAAAAACGCCAGGGTGAGAGCCGGTCCGGCCAGTCCGGCGGCGAACCCCGTCAGGGCGAAGACGCCGGCGCCAATCATCGCCCCGACGCCGATGAACGTGATGTCGAAGAGGCTCATATCGCGCGAGAGTTCAGTTTCGACCTCGCCCGGCCCGGAACCGGGCGACTTCGACGCATTTGAAGGTCCCGTCATCGTTTCAAACTCCGTCGGCGTTCGTCCTAAAGGTATGGTACCAGGTGGCCCGGAAAATCGAGCCATTCGTCTCCAGCAACACCGTGCGAGGGAACCTCACCAACGATTTCAGCGGTTTCGGCGAGTCCCATCGAAGGCAGACCCGGCTCCTGTGGCCGTGAACAGCGGCCAGTTCCCGTTACGGACGTTTGCTACCCAACAGTCGTTCCCGCAAGGTTCGGTCACGGGCCTTCTCGGCGAGCAACACCGGACACTCGACGTCGTTGATCACTTCGTGTACCAGCGAGTCGCGCAAGAGGCGGCCGAGGAGGCCCTTCTGGGTGGCCCCGATGACCATCATCGAACAGGATTCCGCGGCGGATTCGATTGCCGCCTCGATGTCGCCGGTTTCGACCAGCAGTTCGGCGTCCTCGAGGCCCTGGTCCTCTGCCCAGGACGCCAGGAACTCCCGTCCGCCTGCTTCGTCGCCCTCGTCGGCGACGTGCAGCAGGGTCACCTCGGAGTCGTACTCGTCTTTGAGGTTCCGAACCATGGCCGCCCCGAGTTCGGCGTTCGGCCCACCGGACGTCGGCAACAGGAGGCGTTCAGGTTTGGCATCGCGACCCTTCAGTACGAGGAAGTCACAGGGGATGTCCTCGGTGAGTTCGTCGATCCGGCTTTCCGCCCGCCCGTGGGAGTGCGGACCCCAGCCCATGACGACGAGGTCGGCCTCGTGGGTTCGTGCAGCGTCGAAGATCTCCTCGAACGACCGGTGCGAGAGGATCGTGTGCGTCTCGACGTCGACGCCGAAGGTCTCGGCGTCCCGTTCGGCGGCGTCGAGGACGCCGTGGTAGTCCGCTTCGAGTTCCTCCACGTGGTCGGCGGCATAGCTGAGCGACGTCTGGTCCGGAACCGTGACGATGTGGACCGCGTCGACGGTCCCGCCCCGCTGTTTCGCGATGGCGCTCGCGAGCGTGATCAGGTCCTTCTCGTGTTCGGGGTTCGCGAGCGGGACCATCACCGTGTATTCCCCGCCGTCGGGTTTGGCCGCTCCCGCGGCCGACACCGCGAAATCGGGCATCTCCTCGGACCGGTTGAGCACGAACTCGCTCAGGATACCCTGTTTCTCGGTAACGCCTCGGGCGTACACGAAGTACCAGAGGATGCCCCCCGCGACGAAGAGGATTGCCAGACCGATATACAGGGGCTTCATGAAGAATATCAGCCCGAACGACGAGAAGGCCCCCACCACCGGGACTGCGGGGTACAGTGGCGTTTTCCATTCCGGCTGGTACTCGGCCACGTCGGCCTCTCGCATGACGATCAGGGAGACGTTCAACAGTCCGTAGACGACGAGGTGCAGGACGCTTCCGGCCTTTGCCAGGGGTTTGACGTTGCCGACGACGATGAACAGGAGGATGAGACCGCCCGTCACCGCGATGCTCCGGTACGGCGTCGCGAACGTCGGGTGAATGTCGTTGAGTTTGGCGCTGATGAGTTTGTCCCGACCCATGGCGAAGTTGATGCGGGAGGACGCGAGGATGCTCGCGTTCGCGCTGGAGGCCGTGGCGAGCAATCCGGCGAAGGTCAACAGACCGACGCCGATACCCGCGATGCCGATCGCGCCGAAGGATACCTCCGCGACGTCCAGAACGGGGGTTTTGGTGAACTCCGGACCGAGTTGCCGCCAGTTGATCACGCCCATCAGGACGACCATGATGACGGCGTACATCGCGGTCACGATGACGACGCTCCCGACCACTGCCCGCGGCAGGTTGCGGCCGGGGTTCTTGAGTTCCTCCGCAACGGTCGTGATCTTGGCGAACCCCAGGAACGAGACGAAGACGAGACCGGTTGCCGGAAGGACGGCAGAGACGCCCCCGGCATCCTCCGGGAAGAAGGGACGGATCGTCGAGACGTCGGCCTGTAGCAGTCCCAGAATGGAGAAAACGGTCAGGATACCGACGAGCGTGACGACGATGACGATCTGCACGCCACCCGTCTCTTTCGCCCCGACGTAATTGATCGCGATGAAGGCGAGGCCCGCGATCAGGGCCCCGACCTGGAACGCCGACAGGCCCACCGGGCCCAGCGCGATGGCCGGGATCGGCACGAACGTCGCGAGATACTCGCCGAACCCGAGCGTGTAGAACGCGCTCGCGAACGCCAGCCCCATCCAGTTTCCCCACCCGGCGATCGACCCGAAGAGCGGGCCGAGCGCGTGGTTGACGTAGTAGTAGCTCCCGCCGGCCTTGGGCATGGCCGTCCCGAGTTCCGAGGCCGACAGCGCGGTGAACAGCGAGATGACGCCGCCGACCACGAACGAGAGCGCGACCGCCGGTCCGGCGGCCGCCGCGGCCTGCCCCGGCAGCACGAAGATGCCGGCCCCGATCATCGTCCCGATCCCGATCGTGAGCGCCGCGAGGAGCGAAAGGTCCTTCGCGAGTTCCTCGTCGTCGCCGCTCATTCGTCGATCTCACCCGGCAGGGCAATCACTGGTCGATCCGCCTCGATGATCAGTCGGAGCGAGCGATCGCCGGCGAGCAACTGGCGGATCCGGCCACCGCCGCGGGGCCGGAAGGCGATGGCGCTGGCCTCGACGTCCGCGGCGACGTCGATGACGGCGTCCACGACGTCTCGCCGGTAGGCCGTCTCGTCCTCGGCCGCCGGGAACGTTTCTCGGAAAGTATCGAACGCTTCCGTCGCGATGTCCTCGGACTGTTCGACGGGCGTTTTGTCCGGCACTCCCTCGCCCTTTTCGACGACGTAGACGACCGTGATGCGCTCGGGCCCGTACGGAACGAGCGCGTCCGCCGTAACCCTCGCGTCCTCGTCGTCCGCCACTGGCACGAGCACGTGCCCAAGCAGGTCCCGGGACGGCTCCGGGGAGCTCGATTGCATGTCCGTACGATTCGCCCTCCGGCTTAAAACGGTTTGCAGTGCGGTCAAATTGTTCTATTTCGCTGACTAGATGCGCGCCAGTCGTTCAGCAGCCTTCACCGGCGCGTGCTCCCGTCGAAGAGTCCGGAGAGCAACCGACGAACGCCTGAACCGGCGGACCCGCCGCCCGAACGGCGTGCGATGATGAAGTGCCCCGACGCGCCGCGCGCCACCTTTGCCGTCACCGAGTCGAAGAGGAGGTCCTCCAGTGATCCCGTTCCGGTGGCCCCCATCACGGTCAGGTCGTAGTTCCTGGACTCGACGACGATGGTTTCGGCGATGCTCTCGCCATCCAGCAGTCTCGCCTCGACCGGGACGTCGTCGACGTCTGCCGTGGCCTCCTCGAGCATCTCGGCGTACGAGTCTCGCTCGTCGGGCGTCGCTCCGGGACCGACGACGGTCCCGACGGTGAGGGTGGCATCCGCGGCGAGTGCCAGGTCGCGGGCCGTCGAGACCGCCAGACTCGAATGGACGCCACCCGCGATGGGAACCAGAATCGAATCGACGGGCGTAATGCCGCCGCCGACTCGCTCGACCAGCAGGTCACGATCGGTCCGCTCGCTCACGTCGTCTACCACGTTTCCGATGATGACGTCCGTCTCACTCGATCGACCGCCGTGCCACCCCAGCAGGAGACAGTCGACGTCGCACTCCTCGGCGGTCTCGTGAATCCCGGTCGCGGGCGATTCGGCGGCGCGGAGTAACCCTCTCACCGGGATCTCGTCCTCGCCGTCTTCGGCCACGGCCAGTGCACGATCGAGCACTTCCCGCCGCGATTCGGCGTCCGGATCGCCGGCGTCGACGCTCCGGGGATCGTCCGAAACGACGACGCTCAGGGCGAGCAGTTCGCCGTCGTGCGCCGCGGCGAGGGCTCGCCCCGTCCGAATCAGCGTTTCGCAGGTGGCGGGGTTGGCGATCGAAACGAGGATTCGATACTCCCGCTCGCTGTTGGCGTTCCCGAGGTCGGCGAGCGTCGTCACCGACCCGGAATCCTCGACCATGCGTTCCATTCGTTCGGCGAGGCAAATGAAGGTTGAAGAAACGGCGCGAGAGTGTCCGGATCAGTCGTCGGCGGCCGCGGGTTGCAATGGCGACTCGGTCCCGATGTACTTCTCGTTGACCTCCCACTCGCCGTCCTCGTTTTTGATCATGTATTCGCCGTAGTAGGGGACGCGGTTGCGGACGGTCTCACGGAACGTCTCGCGGATCTCGTCTTTGGTCATCTCCCCCATCGACCGGAGGTCGTCGTTGCGGTTGAGACACCCCTTGAGGTATCCCTCGTGAGTGACCCGGACGCGGTGGCAGTTCGAGCAGAACTCGTCGTTCTCGACGGGATCGACGATTTCGACCATCCCGCCCTTTACCCAGTACCGGCGGCGGTCGTGCATCTCGCGGTGTTCGATCTCGTCGGCCTGCTCGGCCAGCCAGTCGTGGACGCGCTGGATGTCCACGTTCCACTCGGGATGGCCGGTCAGTTCGGGCATGTACTCGATGAGCTGGAGGCGGAGGCCGTCGTTCTCGGCCACGTGGTCGACCATCTCGGGGACGTAGCCGGCGGTCTTCTCGAAGACGACCATGTTCAACTTGACCGGCGTGAGCCCGGCGTCCACGGCTGCCTGGACCCCCTCCAGGACGCGGTCGTACGCGCCGCTTTTGGTCAACTCGGCGAAGGCGTCCCGGTCGAGCGCGTCCTGGGAGATGTTGACGCGCTCGAGTCCGGCCTCCTTCAGGGCCTCCGCGCGGTCGGGAAGGAAGGTCCCGTTCGTGGTAAGTGACGTCTCCATCGAGTCCGGGGTCCGGCGGACGATCTCCTCCAGGTCGTCACGAAGCATCGGTTCGCCGCCGGTGAACTTCACCGCCTCGACGTCGAACTCCTCGGCGACCTCGAGGAACCGCACCACGTCGTCGGTGTTCATCTCGTGGTCTCGGGCGTCCATGGGGCCCCGCGTGTCCCCCAACCCCTCGTTGTGACAGTAAACGCAGTCGAAGTTACAGCGATCCGTCAACGAGATCCGGACCCCAGTTACCTCCCGCCCGAACCCATCACTCAACATACCCGTCCCTGACGGCCGCGAGTTCTTAAAGCCTCGGACAGAATCCCGACAGATGTAACTGTTTACGGTTTCTCCTCTCGAGAGATGAGCCGCGCTGGGCCTAGATTACCCGAAGGAAATTGGTCTATTTCGGTTCTCCGTTCTTGCAAGTAACCAGGTGCGGTTTCATCCGGGGTTCCGGCCCACCGGGGCGCGGTTCGCTCTACGCCACCAGATCGGTATCGGGTGTTTCGAAACCCACCGCGTTCACAACCCTTTTCGTCAGGTAACTTCCAACGGTTCGTATGGACGCTGATGACATTCGTGACATGCTCCGGGACGTCGAGGACCCCGACCTCGGGGACGACATCGTTTCCCTGAACCTGGTCAACGAGATCGAGGTCGACGGTGACCGGGTCCACGTCGATCTGGCGCTCGGGGCCCCGTTCGCGCCCCACGAGACCGAGATCGCCGACCAGGTCCGGGACGTTCTGGAAGACGCGGGCTTCGAACCGGAACTCTCCGCCAGCATCGAGCGCGACGTGTCCCGGGCCGAGGACGTGCTCCCGGACGTGACGAACATCATCGCGGTCGCGTCGGGCAAGGGTGGCGTCGGCAAGAGTACGATCGCCGTCAACATCGCCGCCGGCCTCGCCGACAGGGGCGCGAAGGTGGCACTGTTCGACGCCGACATCTACGGCCCCAACGTCCCGACGATGGTCGGGGCCGACGAACCGCCGGAGGCGACGCCCGACGAGACCCTCATTCCGCCGGAGAAGTACGGCATGAAACTGATGAGCATGGCGTTCCTGATCGGCGAGGAGGACCCGGTCATCTGGCGCGGGCCGATGGTCGACAAGATGCTCACCCAGTTCTGGGACATCGTCGAGTGGGGCGAACTCGACTACATGATCGTCGACCTCCCGCCGGGCACGGGCGACACCCAGCTTTCGCTCCTGCAGAGCGTCCCCGTCACGGGTGCCGTCATCGTCACGACGCCCCAGGACGTCGCGCTGCACGACGCCCGGAAGGGACTGGAGATGTTCGGCAGCCACGAGACGCCGGTCATCGGCATCGCGGAGAACATGGGTACCTTCGTCTGTCCCGACTGCGGTGCGGAACACGCCATCTTCAGCGAGGGCGGTGGACAGCGCTTCGCGAAGGAACACGAGATGCCGTTCCTCGGGTCGATCCCGCTCGATCCCGCGGTCCGGACGGGCGGCGACGAGGGGACCCCGATCGTCCTCGACGGGGATTCGGAGACCGGGGCCGCCTTCCGGGAACTGACCGACAACGTCGCCAACAACGTCGGGATCATCAACCGGCGGCGACAGTCCCAAAAGTAGGCATGTCGCGGTTCGAACCGGACGCGGAGCGAGTCGCCGCACTCAGGGAAATCGCCGACGACGTCCGCGGCGAGAGTTCCGAGAGCAAGCAACTCGCGAACGTCCTTTACCGCGTCAGCGACCTCTACGACGAGGACGAGGAAACCAGTCCCGAGGAGATCTACCTCGCCGTCCGGAACATCATGAACGTCAAAGCCCGAGGTGGATTGAGCGACCGCGACGGCGGCGGGTAACCCAAACCGTCACTCGTCGTTCCCGCCGTCCGGCGCGTAGCGTTCGACGTTTTCCCAGACGTCCGTCATCAGGTCTCCCGTCATCTCGACAAGCGCCTCGACGGCGACCGGGTCGCCAGGTGCGGCCCCCAGGTCTCGGATGGCCTTCGTCGTCGAAAGGTGGTGGACGTGAACCGTGCCCGCTTCGTCTTCGTACACCCCGGTGACGCAGGGGAGCATCGCCGCCAGCGTCTGGTCGATCTCGATTGCCTGCTTTGCGATTTCGGCGTGACAGACGACGAGCAGTGCCGTCCGTGGGACTTCTTCCCCAAGGACGCCTTCGATCATCCGGTCGACTCGGGAGACGGTCACCGTCTCGAAGCCCGCGAGTTCGTGTTCGAGCTGGACGTGCGGAACGGCGTCCTCGAAGGGCACGTCGAGCGTGGTGTGTAGCGCCTCCGTGATGGTCGGCGCGCTGTCGGACGGTCCGCCTTCCGGCGAATCGGTGTTTGTCATGGCATCGCATAGGTCCCCGAGAGAGAAAAGGCCGTGCCGGGTACTGTCCCGCCTGACTCACCAGTAGGACGTCGACAGGCCGCCCGACCAGCGCGTTCCGGCGAGAATCGCGACGACGACGAACCCGGCCGACAGCGCCAGGACGAGGATCGGACTCGCCCCGTCGAGCGTTCGCGTCGCCATCGTCACCAGGCCGCCGAGCGTGACGAGGGCGACCAGCAGTGCCGCAAGCCATCCCAGGGGTCGCAGCCAGTCCATACGCGAGGTGACGGTCGGGGTGCATAAAAAACGGCGGCTTCAAGGGCGTCGCTGCCCGAGGGCGTTCCATGACCGTCCTGGCCGTACTGGCGACGCCGCCACGGGAAGGGATCGTGCTCGAAGACCTGCCGGAGACCGCGCCCGTGTCCGCCGGCGAGGCCGCCACGCTCTACGAGGCGTTCCTGAAGGACACGTTCCGGGCCATCGAGGCGAGCGGGGGCGACCTCCTGGTGAACTACCGCACTGCGGCAGACCTCCCGGACGACGCGGGGGTCGAAAGCTCCGAGACCGAACTCCGCAAGGTCGTCGCCGACGCACTCGACGATCCAGCGTCGACACGATTCGAGCGACAGGTGGGCTCGACGGTCTCGGCGCGGGTCGGCAACACGATCACCCACCTGCTCCGCGAGGAGGACGAGGTGCAAACGGCCGCTGCCCTGCCGGGGACCGCGCCGATGCTCGGGCGGGCCATCGTCGACAGCGCCGCGATGAAACTCCGGAGTAGCGACGTCGTCCTCGGTGCTGCCGGCGACGGTCGGGTTTACTACGCCGGATTCTCGGAGCCGATCGACTTCGAGGACGCGTACGAGCCGCCCGAAATCCTCACGCTGACCCGACGAGCGCGTGACGCGGGCCACGACGTCGACTTCCTGGAAACCCTTCCGCTGGTCGAAACCGGGGCGGACCTCCGCGAACTCGTCGCGATTCTCGAGGCTCGGCAACTGGCCGACCGGATGGTGCCGGAATACACGACGGCAGCGATCCAGGATCTGGACCTCCGGACGGTGGCCGGCGAGGACGGCCCCGAACTCGTTCGCGAGTGATCGACAACTCTTAAAATACGGACCGAGAAGGGAAAATCGAGGTGGGGTGGCGGAGCGGACTATCGCGCCTGCCTTGAGAGCAGGTGGCCCTTGAGGCCTCCTGGGTTCGAATCCCAGCCCCACCGTCGCTCCGAACACTTTCGTGAGGAGCGACGGCTTTCTGCTGGGACTCGAATGAGAGAAGTCGCAGCCAGCGCAGTGAGCGAGGCGAACGAGCAGGACCGTCTTCGCGTGGTTCGAATCCCAGCCCCACCGTCGCTCTGAACACTTTCGTGAGGAGCGACGGGTATACGCCGGGATTCGAGCAGACGAGTCGCAGCGCTCGAACGGTGCGAACGGTGAAACCGTGAGCGGAGAGAGGGCGACCGTCTCGGCGAGTTCGAATCCCAGCCCCACCGCTTTTGCTCCGAGCGAGCACGCGAGGGGCGGAGACGGAGAAGTGACAGAGATGACAGCCGGATTTTATTTCCTTGCACTACATATTTAAGTATTTATGTGTCTTACGGGACCCGATGAAACACTCGGCCATCGCGGGAGAGAACAGCGACGACGCAGCGACGATGGATGACCGACCGTGGACCCGCCGCCGGATCCTCGCCGGCAGTGGTGCCGTGGGACTCGCCCTGCTCGCGGGGTGCAGTGACGATGGAGGTGGCGGCGACGGTGACGGTGGCGACGGCGGAAACGGCGACGGTGGCGATGGTGGTGGGAATGGCGGAGGCGGAAACGGTGGGGGCGGGGACGGTGGCGGTGGTGGCGACGGGGGTGGCAACGACGTCGGATCCGGCGATGCTACTGGTCGGATCGGGAGAGTACTGACCGGCGAGACGATTGCCTGGGGCATCGAGTACGTTCGTCCCCTGGAGTCGGTCGTGGACTATCAGTCGGTTCCCCGGACGACGGACGCCAAACGGTACGGCGAACGACGGATGATCGACTACTATCGCGGCGTCGGCCTGGCATCGGACGAGGACTCGTTTTACGCCGTGGGGGTAGCGATGCGAAACACCTACGACCGCCCGATCGACGTCCTCACAGCGTTCCTCCAGGAGGGGGACGACATCGTCACGTTCGGCTTCTTCCCGTCGGAGTCCCAGCGCCTCGCGACGGTCTTCGACGATCGCCAGGCCGGCGATACGCTGGCCCCCGGCGAACTCCGACGCGGGGAACTGGTGTTCGCGCTCCCGCAGGAACCGGAGAACTACGCGTTCAGGTTCGAACCGTACTCCGTCGACGGGACGGCGCGGGAGCGGTTCGACGTCGACCTGGGTGCCGGTTCGGCGGCGACCGTCGACCTCCCGCAGGGTCCGGCGGCCGCGCCCCTCGGCGAGACGATCACTGTGGGAGATTTCGAGGTGACGCTCCACTCTGTCGAGTTCGTCGACAGCATCGCGGACAGTCCCTACCAGGACCTGTACGGAGCCCGGGACGGGTTCCGGTATCTCCGCCTCGATCTCTCGGCGACCCGAAACAGCGACGTCACCATCGGCCAGCAGTGGTCCTTCGGCGTCGTGGACGGAGCGGGTTACGAGTTCGCCTGGGGTGGCAGTTATCAGGACGCCCTGGATCTGGACCGCCCGACGCTCGACCGCCTCGGGATCGGCGAATCGATCGAGCACACGATCCTGGCGTTCCCCCTCGAAGACGGGTTCGAACCCTCGTACATCGGTATGAACGCGTCCGGTCCCTTCGAGAACCCGCCGCAGTTCGGCCCCCAGAACGGAATGCACCGGGGGCTCTGGTCGCTCGACTAACGCGAAATCGACCCAGTTGAACCGCCTACCCCCGGAGGTAGTACCCGAAGACGAGCGGGGCGACCAGCACCGTCAGGGGAATGAAGATCCACACGTATCCGGCGAGGAGGTCGTACTGTTCGAGGATGCTCGACCAGCTATTGCCCGCGACGTAGTGTCCGAACAGGAACTCGAAGGCGACGGTCAGGCCGAGCCAGAGGACGCCGACGCCGACCAGTTCTGCCCGGGTGTGTTCGAACGCCCAGCGCGTGAAGTAGGCGTACGAGAGCAGGGCGATCAGGACGATCAGGGTGACCGTGCTGAGCTGGTGGGCGAGGAGTTCGGACGTCGAGGGAGCGATGATCGTCTCGCGGAAGCCAGCGTTCGCGATGGCGAGCACAACCGTCAGGACCCAGACGCCGAGGGCATAGGTGAAGACCTTCGGACGAAGTCTCCCGCCCGTTTTCGAACCGGAGGCAGTCGACCGAGTGGAAGCGGTACTCATGAGCGGAGAGAGGCGTCGCGAGGAATTATAGCTTTGTAAACACGTGTTCGCACGAGTCGGTCCTGTCCGGGAGTAGTGATCGAATCCGAATCTATAAATGAGACATATGGGAAAAGCGATCCATGTCCGCAACCGATCCGGACGAGGGTACAGGACAACGTGGCGGGTGGTTCGCCGACTTCTTCGGGTTCGACGAACACGACACCGACCTGCGAACGGAGGTCCTCGCGGGGATAACCACGTTCCTCACGATGTCGTACATCGTGGTGGTCAACCCCGCGATCATGACCGACCAATACGAGGAGGGCACCACCCAGTTGGGGTTCTCGGACGGGATCGCAATCCAGGGATACACGCCTGGCGAAGTCCAGCAGATGCTCGCCGTCGTGACGATCATCTCGGCGGCCGTGGCTATCTTCATCATGGCCTTCTACGCGAACAGACCGTTCGCGCAGGCACCGGGACTGGGCCTCAACGCGTTCTTCGCGTTCACGGTCGTCGGGGCACTGGGAATCCCGTGGCAGACGGCGCTCGCCGCGGTCGTCGTCGAGGGGCTCATCTTCATCGCCCTGACCGCCGTGGGCGCCCGGAGTTACATCATCGAACTGTTCCCGGAACCGGTGAAGTTCTCGGTCGGGACGGGGATCGGGCTCTTCCTGGCGGTAATCGGCTTCCAGGAAATGCGGATCATCGTCGCCGACCCGGAGACGCTCGTGACGATCGGCGCGGTCGCCTCCAACCCGGTCGCGATACTCTCCGTCGTCGGCCTGTTTTTCACCCTGATGCTCTACGTCCGGGACGTCCGGGGGTCGATCATCGTCGGCATCCTCGCCACCACTATCGTCGGGTGGGCGTTGACGGCCGGTAACGTCACCGAGCCCGGCGTCCTCTTCGCCGAGCAACTGCCGAAAGCCCAGTACGACATCACGCCCCTCGCGGGCGCGTTCGTCGAGGGCTTCCAGAACGTCGAAGCGTTCTCGTTCGCCCTTGTCGTGTTCACGTTCTTCTTCGTGGACTTCTTCGACACGGCGGGGACGCTGACGGGCGTCTCACAGATCGCCGGCTTCCTCGACGAGAACGGTGACCTGCCCGAGATCGAGAAACCGCTCATGGCCGACGCCATCGGGACGACCGTGGGCGGCATGCTCGGCACCTCGACGGTGACGACCTACATCGAATCCTCGACCGGCGTGGAGGAGGGCGGCCGGACCGGGATGACCGCGCTGGTCGTCGGCGTCCTGTTCCTGGCCTCGCTGGTCGTCGTTCCGCTGGCGGCCGCGATCCCGCTGTACGCCTCCCACATCGCGCTGGTGGTCGTGGGGCTGATCATGTTGACCAACGTGACCGACATCGACTGGAGCGACCGCGCCCACGCCATTCCGGCCGGCATGACCATCCTCATCATGCCGCTGACGTTCTCCATCGCGTACGGGATCGCCGCCGGCATCCTCACGTACCCGCTCGTTCGAGCGGCCCAGGGCGAGTTCGACAAGGTGACGATCGGACAGTGGCTCCTCGCCGCAGCCTTCGTCGTGTACTTCGTCGTCCGGACGGGCGGCGTGCTGGAAGCGACGGTGTAGGCCTCAGTCGGCCCTATTTTCCCGTCAGGCGATCACGTCGACGTACTCCATCGTTCGTACGTCGACGAGGCCGTTGTTCGTGATCCGGTACTCGGGGATGACCTCCAGCGGGAGGAAGGACAGTTCCATGAGACCCGCTTCGCCCTCGACGCCGATGGCCGCTGCCGCTTTCTCGACCGCCCGGAACGCCTCGGCCACGTCGTCCAGGGGTCGGTCGGCGATGAGGCCCGCGGCCGGCAGGGAGAGCGAGGTCACGGCGTCGTCGATGGGATCGTAGGCTGCCACCCCGCCGTCGATCTCCCGGAGGTGGTTCGCCACGGTCGCCATCGCGTCGTGGGTCGTGCCGGCGACGACGAGGTTGTGGGCGTCGTGAGCGATGGTGCTCCCGATGGCACCCCGGTCCAGGCCGAGGCCGTGGACGAAGCCGTTGCCCACGTCCTTCGTCCCGGAGTGCCGTTCGGCGACCGCGATCGGGAGGACGTCGGCGTCGAGGTCCGCGCGGAGAGTGCCGTCCTCGACGGGGACCGTCGCCTCCATGGCCGCCGTCTGCAGGCCACCCAGGGAGTCGATGACGCGGACCGTCACCGGACCGTCGGCTACGGCGGGCGCTTCGATGGCGAAGTCGTCCGGATCGAGCGGCGGGACGCGGACGGTATCGGTGTCGAGCGCCGTCGCGGGCGGTTCGCCCTGCCCCTCGGTCGGGTCGATCTCGCCGTCGATCAGCACGTGCTCGACGTCCCAGGTTTCCAGGTCCGAGAGGAGCACGAGGTCGGCCGGCGATCCGGGTCGCACTCGGCCGAACGGAAGACCGTAGCTCTCGGCGGTGTTGAGCGAGCCCATCTGGACCGCCGTCGCGGGATCGACGCCGCCGTCGATCGCCTTTCGGAGCGCGAAGTCGACGCCGCCTTCCTCCACGACGTCCACCACGTCGCGATCGTCGGTACACAGCGACAGGTATCGCGAGTCGACCCGATCGACGAGGGGGACGAGATCGGCGAGGTTCTTGCTCGAGGATCCTTCCCGGAGGTACACGCGCAACCCGGCGTCGGCCTTTGCCCGGGCCTCTTCGAGGGTGATGCTCTCGTGATCGTTGTCGAGGAATCGGGCGGCCTCCTGGAGGTCGTCGCCACGGACCTGCGGCATGTGGCCGTCCACGGTCAGCCCTCGCTCTCGGGCCGCTCGGATCTTGGCGTGGACCGTCCCGTCGCCCGCGACGACGCCGGGGACGTTCATCACTTCGCCGAGGGCAACGACCGACTCCTCGTCGAGGAGGCGCTCGACTGCGTCCGGACCGACCGTCGCGCCGGCGTCCTGCAACGGCGAGGCCGGAACCGAGGACGGGACCGTGAAGCGAACCTTGAGCGGCGTGTTCCCGGCGTCCTCGATGACCGACCGGACGCCGTCCTCGCCCAGGACGTTCGCGATCTCGTGTGGGTCGTGGATCACGCCCACCACGCCCTTCGGAACCACGGCCTGACCGTACCGGGGCGGCGTCACCATGCTCGACTCGACGTGCACGTGAGCGTCGATCAGCCCCGGGGCGACGTAGCCGGTCTCGATTTCGCGGTCGGCGTCCCGTTCCGCCAGAGCGACGATCTCGCCGTCGTCGATCGCGACTGCCGCGTCCTCCTCCAGCTGTCCGGTGTGGACGTTCACGAGCGTCCCCCGTAGCAAAAGATCGACCGTCACGCTACACTCGCCTCCGTCGAGCGACCGATTAGCATGTCCCCTCAACGTCGGACGGAGAGGACCAAGTTCCTTTCGCAGACGGCCGACCCCCACGACGTCAGTCGAGCGGCTGAATTGGACGAGCGATCCTCGTCCAGGTGTATCGACGTCCGCGCGAGGGGAATCGGCGGGGAGCACACGCTCGATTTATGGTGTTTCCCAGCGTACACGTTTCGGGGAATTTCGATGCTCACAACGTTCAAAAGCGCCGTGCGGCGCCTGCCGGCAAGCGACGCGGACCTCGTCCTCGACCGCCACCTTCCGACCTTCGACGAGACGGTTCGACGTCACGTCGTGATCGACGCCGACCCGAAGACGGTCCACGAGGCCGTCTGGACCGCCGACATGCTCGACACTGGTCCGGTGGTCACGGGACTGAGCCAACTCCGGGTCCTGCCCGAATTCGCCGCGAAAGCCTTCGGTCGGGACCGACCGTCGGAACCCGTCGAGATGGAGTCCATGACCCTCGAGGACATCGTGGACACGGAGTGGTTCCTCCTCGAGGACCGCGAGGGTTCGGAAGTCGTGTTCGGGGCGATCGGCAAATTCTGGCAGCCGGTCATCGAGTGGCGCGAGATCGATCCGGACGACTTCGATGCCTTCGACGAGCCAGGATGGGGCAAACTGGCCGCGAGTATCTCGCTCCGACCCTACGGCGAGGGACGAACGCTGGCGACCTACGAGGCCCGTACGCTGACGACCGACGCCGGGTCCCGACGGAAGTTCCGGCGGTACTGGACGCTCATCGGTCCCTTCGCCGGGTACGTGATGAAGCAAGCGCTTCGCCGGATCAAATCGGACGCGGAGCGCGCTGCCCGGACGACCGACGTCCCGGTGGAGACTGACGACCCGTCGTCGGCGGGGGCGCCATGAGTCGCGTCCTCGTGTACTACGGGACGACCGAAGGCCAGACCGAGAAAGTCGCGACCCGGATCGCGGACGTGCTCCGCGGTCGGGAGTTCGAGGTCGATCTGCTGCACGGCAAGGATGTCCCCGACGGCTTCACGCTGGAGGGGTACGACGGCACGGTCGTCGGCGCGTCGGTCCACGTCGGGAAACACCAGGACTACGTCGTCGAGTTCGTCAACCGGCACCGGAGCGCGCTCGCCGAACTCCCCTCGGCGTTCTTCTCTGTGAGTCTCACGGCGTCCGTCGAGGACGAGGCGGAGCGCGAAGTGGCCGAGGACGTCGTCGAGGCGTTCCTGGTCGACACCGGCTGGCACCCGAACCTGACCGCGGCCGTGCCGGGGGCGGTCCAGTACTCGAAGTACGGGCTGATCAAGCGGTTCGTGATGAAGCGAATCAGCAAGCGGGCCGGGAAGGACACCGATACCTCGCGGGATCACGAGTACACCGACTGGGAGGACGTCGAGGACTTCGCCGAATCGATCGCCGACGTGATCGAAGGGGCGTAGGGACGATTTTCGGCCACCCGGTACCGGCCGACCCGACCGGCGGGCCAAGCTATTACTCTGCGGGACGGGATCTCACCACATGGACGACCGCCCTCTCCGGAGGCGACCCTGAATGGATCTCGCGATCGAGAACACCACGCTGCTCA
>Ga0102925_1000399_pt1 | contig 23306 bp, 27 predicted proteins | sample SalPonR1_A_D1_MG_FD_78216 | JGI IMG/M metagenome (GOLD analysis project Ga0102925, IMG submission 78216) | Salt pond soil microbial communities from South San Francisco under conditions of wetland restoration - Salt Pond MetaG R1_A_D1_MG | ecosystem: Environmental > Aquatic > Marine > Intertidal...
CCTTGAGGCACTCCAGATAGGCGGCCTCGTCGGGGGCCCGGCCGTTGCGCTGGGCCTCCCACAGGGCCTGGCCCAGGCACTCCATCATGCGGTGTTCGGCCTCGTGCTCGTCGCCCAGGCGGCTGGCCAGCCGGGCATGGAGGGGGCGGATCCCGGTGGGCCGGTCGGTCCCCACCTGCTCCCGCAGGGCCAGGTGCAGCCCCATGTGCAGGAAGGGATTGGCCTCCCCCTGTTCGGGGGTATAGTCCTTCGCCAGGGCGGTTTCGGGATCCGTGAGCAGCGCCTGGTACTCCGGATGCGCCTCCACCACCTCGGCGATGGCGCGCTGGGTGGGGTCGAGCGCCTCGCCGGCCTGGGCCTTCTGCCAGGCGGTGAGGTAGCTCTGGCGGATCTCGTCGCGGTCCTGGCCGAACATGGTCAGACCTCCTCGCTCTTGTCGGGGTATTCGCAGAGGTCGGCGATGACGCAGGCCCCGCAGCGGGGCTTGCGGGCAACGCAGACGTAGCGGCCGTGCAGGATGAGCCAGTGGTGGGCCCCGTGGAGGTACGCCTCGGGCACCACCTCCATGAGCCGGTCCTCAACCTCGCGGACCGTCTTCCCCGGGGCGAGCCCGGTGCGGTTGGAGACCCGGAAGATATGGGTGTCCACGGCGATGGTGGGTTCGCCGAAGGCGGTGTTGAGCACCACGTTGGCCGTCTTGCGCCCCACGCCGGGCAGGGCCTCCAGCGCCCTGCGTTCCCGCGGGACCTCGCCGCCGTGCTGTTCCACCAGCATCCGGCACGCCTGGATGACGTTCTTCGCCTTGGAATTGTAGAGGCCGATGGTGTTGATGTAGCCCTTCAGCCCCCCCTCGCCCAGGTCGAGGATGGCCTGCGGCGTGTTGGCCACGGGGAAGAGCTTCGCCGTGGCCTTGTTCACGCCACGGTCGGTGGCCTGCGCGGAGAGGATGACCGCGATGAGCAGCTCGAAGGGGGAGTCGTAGTGCAGCTCCGAGTCGGGAGCGGGGTTCTCGGCGGCCAGGCGCTGGAACAGCGTCTCGACGGTGGCGGGATCCAAGTTGCGAGTCTCCGGGGTGCGGGTCTCCGGCGAGCGCCGCCGGGGCCGGCGGCGCGGAAAGGGCTCAGGTGTGGCGGAAGAAGCCGATATCCGGGGCGGCCTCCCGCGGATTCGCCTCGGCCTCCTTGCGCAGGCCCTCGACCATCTTCTTGTGCTCTTCCTCGAGCTTGTGCATGGCGTCCTCGGACTGGCGGGGGAAGACCACGCCCTTGAGGAAGTCGCCGAGGTCGGCCAGGGCCACGGCCCACGCCTTGTCGTTCAAGTGGAAGTTGTGGTGCGCGTGATGGCCGAAGGGGTACTCCTTGAACTCATGGGCCTTGGTGACCTTGAGCTCGGAGTCGTTCTCGACCATCTCCTTCGCCTGGTTGTACCACCACTGGTAGTACTTCTCCTGGAGGTCGGCGTTGAAGCCCTCGGCCTCGAAGAAGGCGTTGGTGGAAGCGCGACCACCGCGGCCGCTGAAGGGGAAATGTCCAGCCATCTTCCTGACTCCTCGTGGTTTTCTTGATGGGACTGTGGGCCATGGCCACAGCCTGGGAATTCCGCCGCGAGGATACCGCAGCCGGGGGCGGTGGTACAGTCATCCTCGCCGGTCCCGGGCCGGATATCCCTACCCCTGAGCCGCCTCCGGTTCCGGCTCGGTGGCCGGTGCCGGGCGGGTGGCGGTGCGGGCGTCGACGATGTTCTTCACGGCGATGAGCAGGCCCAGGCCGATGAAGGCCCCGGGCGGCAGGATGGCCAGCAGAAAGCCCTCGTAGGCCTCCCATTCCAGGGCCAGGCCCCGCGCCGCCTCGCCGAACATCAGGTGGGCGTCGGCAAACAGTGTCCCCTGGCCGATCATCTCCCGCAGGGCCCCCAGCACCACCAGAACGGCGGCGAAGCCGAGGCCCATCATCAGGGCGTCGTACATCGACGGCAGGATGGGGTTGCGCGAGGCAAAGCCCTCGGCGCGGCCGATGATGCCGCAGTTGGTCACGATGAGCGGGATGAAGATCCCGAGGATGCCGTAGAGTTCGTGGAACCAGGCATTCATGGCCAGCTCGATGGCGGTCACCGCCGAGGCGATGATAAGGACGAAGGTGGGCAACCGGATCTCCGGCCGGACCACATTGCGGATGACCGAGACCAGGGTGCTGGAGATGAGCAGCACCAGCAGGGTGGCCAGCCCCAGGCCCAGACCGTTGATGGCGCTGGTGGTCACCGCCAGGAGCGGGCAGAGCCCCAGCAGCTGGACCAGGGCGACGTTGTTGTTCCAGAGGCCGTCGTCGCGGATGGTGCGATAGTCGTCGCTCATGACTCGTCCTCCTCACGGGGCTCGCCGAAGAGTTCGCGGCGATGTCCCTCGTAGTATTGCAGCGTCCGGCGCACCGCGGCCACCACGGCCCGCGGCGTGATGGTGGCCCCGGTGAACTGGTCGAAGACGCCGCCATCCTTCTCCACCCGCCAGTCCTCCAGCGGGGGGGTGCCCAGGCTGCGGCCCCGGAACTCGCGGATCCAGTCGGAGCGTTCGGCCTCGATGGCATCGCCGAGGCCCGGGGTCTCGCTGTGATTGACCACGCGGACCCCGGCCAGGGTGCCGTCGTGGTTGATGGCGACCAGCAGCCGGATGGGGCCGCCGTAGCCGTCGGGGGCCACGACCGTGAGCACGGCGGCCACCGGTTCGCCGTCCCGGCGGGCGCGGTAGACGGTAAGCGGCCCCTGGCTGCCCAGCCGGCGGTTCGTGACCGTGGTGGTATCGGCCACCGGGTCGTTGTCGTAGCGCGACTCGGGCACCAGCTCGTGCAGGGTCGCCAGGGTGGCCGCGCGCTGGTTGGCGGCGATGCGCTCGTCGGTGGCCTCGTGGGTGAGCGCTACCAGCCCGGTGCCAACCACGGCGAAGAGCGCCAGGATCCCCCCGGCCAGGGCGATGTGGCGAAGGTTGGCGGTCATTGGCCACCCCCGTGGCCGAAGGTCCGCGGCTGGATGTAGTAGTCCAGGGTCGGGGCGGCGGTGTTCATGAGCAGCACGGCGAAGGCGACGCCGTCGGGGTAGCCGCCCCACGTGCGGATGATGTAGATGAAGGCCCCGATCCCGATGCCGTACCAGAGCCGCGCCCGGGGCGCCGAGGGCGCGCTCACCGGGTCGGTGGCGATGAAGAAGGCGCCCAGGATGGTGGCCCCGGAGAGGATGTGGAACGCCGGCGAGCCGTAGGCGCCGGGGTCCAGGGCGTAGAAGATCAGGGCAGGGATGCCGACGCCGAGGATTACCCCGGCCGGTGTCTGCCACGGGATGGTCCTCCGGAAGACCAGCCACAGCCCGCCCAGAAGGAACAGGGTGTTGACCCATTCCCAGCCGATGCCGGCGAGATCGCCGAAGATCGGATTCCCTTGCCAGACCTCCGGGATGGTCCGGTTCTGGCCCAGGGCCGTCTTGATCTGATCCAGCGGCGTCGCCCGGGTGACGGCGTCCAGATCGGCCGCTGCCGGCAGCGAACCGGTGAGGAAGAACTGCCAGTGGGCGCCCAGGTCCACCGCCCCGCTCGGTGGCAGCCAGGCGGTCATCTCCCGCGGGAAGGAGACCAGCAGGATGACGTAGCCCACCATGGCCGGGTTGAAGGGGTTGTGGCCCAGTCCGCCGTAGAGGTGCTTGCCCAGGGCCATGCCCAGGGCGGTTCCCAGCATGGGTAGCCACCAGGGCGCCAGGGGGGGCAGCGCCAGGGCCAGCAGCCAGGCGGTGAGCACCGCCGACCCGTCGCCCAGGAAGGGCGCGACGGACCGGTGGCGCAGGCGCAGCAGGACGGCCTCGGTAGCCAGCGCTGCCGCCACGGCGGCGGCGAGGTTGAAGGCGATACCGGGGCCGAAGTACCAGAGGTGGGCCAGGGTACCCGGGATCAGGGCGGCACAGACGGTGAGCATGACCCGTCGCACGCTGCTGCGGCCGGGATGGAAGTGGGGGGAGCTGCGGACCAGTTCGAACACGGCTACTCCCCCTTGCCCGCGGTGTCGCCGGTATCGGTCTCTTCCCCGGTGCCCTCACCGCGCCGGGCTTCCGCCTCGGCGACCTTGCGCTGCTGTTCCTCGGTGAGTTCCGACTCGTCGGTATTCTTCGGCTGCACGCCCTGCTCTTCCTTCTTCTGCTGGGCCCGCTTGCGGGCGGCCTCGATGGCGGCCTTCTTCTGATCATCGCCCTTGTTGACCTGCTTCTTCTTCTCGGCCTGGCGGGCGGCCTTTTCCGCCTTCTCGCGCTCCAGCCGCTCGTTACGGAACTCGTAGCGGGCGCGGGCGATGTCGGACTTCTTCTTCTCGCGCTCGGCGGCCCAGATCTCGGTCTTGGCGAAGCGGTAGTACTGCACCAGCGGCAGGTGGCTGGGGCAGACGTAGGCACAGCAGCCGCACTCGATGCAGTCGAAGAGGTTGTAGTCCTGGACCTTGTCGAAGTCCTTGTCCCGGGCGTGCCAGTAGAGCTGCTGGGGCAGCAGCCGGGCGGGACAGACCTCCTGGCAGGCGCCGCAGCGGATGCAGGGCATGGGATCGGGGGCCGGGGTCAGCTCCTCGGCGGCGGGGACCAGCAGGCAGTTGCTGGTCTTGGCCACCGGCGCCTCGTGGTGGAAGAGGCGGAAGCCCATCATGGGGCCGCCGACGATGATCTCCCCGATCTCCCCCCAGTCCCGCACCCGCTCCTCCAGCAGGTCGCCCACCGGCGTGCCCAGCCGCACCCGCCAGACCCGCGGCTCGGCGACGGCGCTGCCGGTGACGGTGACGAGCCGGTCCACCAGGGGACGGCCCTCGCTGATGGCCCGCTCCACGGCCGTAGCGGTGCCGACGTTGTGGCAGACCACACCCACCTGGATGGGCAGGCCATCGCTGGGGACCTCCTTGCCGGTGAGGGTGTAGATGAGCTGCTTCTCGCCCCCGGCCGGGTAGCGGGTGGGAACGGTGGTGATCTCCACCGCGGCGGCGGCGGGGTCCGTGCCGGCCAGTTCGTCCCGGGCGGCGGTGAGGGCGGCGATGGCCGCGGGCTTGTTGTCCTCCACGCCGATGATGCAGCGCTGGGCCTGCAGGGCGTGGCGCATGATGAGCATGCCGCGGAGGATCCGCGCCGGCTCCTCCTGCATGAGCCGGTCATCGCAGGTGATGTAGGGCTCGCACTCGGCGCCGTTGAGGATGAGCGTTTCCACCGGGCGGCCGCCGGGGTTGAGCTTCACCGCGCTGGGGAAGCCGGCGCCCCCCAGGCCGACGATCCCGGCCTCGCGGATGCGATTGCGCAGGTCCGACGCCGCCTCGGCGGTGTAGTCCGGGGTCGGGGTCAGCTCGGTCCAGCTATCGGTGCCGTCGCTGGCGATGACCACGCAGGGGGCGGAGAGGCCCGAGGGGTGGGCGATGGGCCGGTCCTCCACTGCCTGCACGGTCCCGGAGACGCTGGCGTGGACGGGGGCGCTGACGAAGTCCCGGGCGCGGGCGATGCGCTCGCCGGTGCGCACGTACTGGCCCGGCTCCACCTCGGCCTCCGCCGGGGCGCCGATGTGCTGCTGCAGGGGCAGGACCACCTCGGCGGGCAGGGTGGCGGTGCCGCTCTCCCGTTCGCAGGATTCGGTCTTGTGGCCGGGGAGTTCCAGCCCGCCGGGAAAGCGCCAGAGCCTAGCGGTCATGGGTGGCCTCCGTCGCCTCGTCCGCTTCTTCCCGCTCCACCTGGGCCAGGCCGCGCCGGGCATCCTCGGAGTAGAGCTCCGGGAAGGGCCAGCGCCAGGTCTGGGGCGTGTCCGGCACCGGCACCATGTAGATGCAGTCCACCGGGCAGGGCTCGATGCAGAGTTCGCAGCCGGTGCACTCGGCCTCGATGACGGTGTGCATCTGCTTGGCGGCGCCGACGATGGCGTCCACCGGGCAGGCCTGGACGCAGAGCGTGCAGCCGATGCAGATGTTCTCGTCGATGATGGCGACCTCGGGGGTCTCCTCCTCCTCGCCGTGTTCGGGATTCAGCGGCTTGGGCTCGCGCCCCAGGAGGTCAGCGAGCTGCTGGATGGTCTGCTCACCCCCGGGCGGGCACTGGTTGATGTCCGCCTCGCCGGCGGCGATGGCCTGGGCGTAGGGGCGGCAGCCGGGATAGCCGCACTGGCCGCACTGGGTCTGGGGGAGGATGGCGTCGATCTGGTCCACCACCGGGTCCCCCTCCACCTTGAAGCGGATGGAGGCGTAGCCCAGCAGGAGGCCGAAGGCGAGGGCGAGGCCGGCAAGGGCGAGGATGGCTGCCAGCATGGCCTAGAGCCGCACCAGACCGGAGAAGCCCATGAAGGCCAGGGACATGAGGCCGGCGGTCACCAGCCCCACGGCCGCCCCCTGGAAGGGGACCGGCACGTCGGCGGCCGCGATGCGCTCGCGGATGGCGGCGAACAGGATGAGCACCAGGGAGAAGCCCACTGCCGCGCCGAAGCCGTAGACCGCCGATTCCAGGAAGCCGTGGGCCTCCTTGACGTTGAGCAGGGCAACGCCGAGGACGGCGCAGTTGGTGGTGATGAGCGGCAGGAAGATCCCCAGCACCTGGTAGAGCAGGGGCGAGGTCTTCTGCACCACCATCTCGGTGAACTGCACCACCACCGCGATGACCAGGATGAAGGCGATGGTCCGCAGGTACTCCAGCCCTAGCGGCGCCAGCAGGTACTCGTTGACGAGATAGCTGCAGATCGCCGAGAGGGTGAGTACAAAGGTGGTGGCCAGCCCCATGCCGGTGGCGGTCTCGAGCTTGCGCGACACCCCCATGAAGGGGCACAGCCCGAGGAACTTCACCAGCACGAAGTTGTTCACCAGGATGGTGCTCACCAGGATGAGCAGGTACTCACTCATGGGACCGCCCGTCCATCAGGAACTGATGAAAAAGTATGACGCCGCCCCCGGGGGTACTCAACCCCGCGCGGGACGGGTCATAAGGGTTACTTGATCCGCATCCCGGGCTGGGCGCCGTTGTCCGGCGCCATCAGGAAGGGGCCCTCGCCTCCGCCGCTGGCGGCCAGGACCATGCCCTCGGAGACGCCGAAGCGCATCTTGCGCGCCGGCAGGTTGGCCACCATGACCGTCAGCCGGCCCTCCAGGTCCGAGGGGTCGTAGGCCGCCTTGATACCGGCGAAGACCTGGCGGTTCTCGCCGCCCAGGTCCAGCTGCAGGCGCAGGAGCTTGTCCGCCCCCTCCACGTGCTCGGCGCGCTCGATCCGGGCCACCCGCAGATCGACGCCGACAAAGTCGTCGAAGGCGATCTCGTCGGCGATGGGCTCCTCGGCCAGCAGGCCGGTGGGGGCGGTCTCGGTCATGGCAGCGGTCTCCTGTCGGGACGCCTCCAGCATGGCGTCCACGTGGCTTTGTTCGATCCGGGTGAGCAGGGGCTTGAAGCGGTTGATGGCGCCGTCCAGCGGGTTCGCGAGGTCGTCCCAGGTCAGCTCGCGGCCCAGGAAGGCCTCGCTGCGGTGGGCCAGCCCCGGCACCACCGGCTTGAGATAGGTCATCACGACGCGGAAGGCATCCAGGACCATGGCGCAGATCGCCTGGAGCTCCGGCTCGCGCCCGGCCTCCTTGGCCACCACCCAGGGCTGGAGCTCGTCGAAGAGGCGGTTGGCCTCGTCGGCCAGCTCCATGAGTTCCCGCATGAGCCGGCTGTATTCGCGATTCTCGTAGAGTTCGGCGAGGGTCGCGCGACGCTCCTCGCCGGCGAAGTCGGCGTGCACGGTACGCCAGCGCTCGGCCAGCCGGTCGCGTTCGGCCAGGGACTCGGCGCTCGCCCCCTCGAAGCGCTCCGCCTCCCACCAGAGTTCGCCGCCGAAGCGCTTGTTGATAAAGCCGGCGGAGCGGCTGGCCAGGTTGACCACCTTGCCGACGAGGTCGCTGTTCACCCGGGCGATGAAGTCGTCGGTGTTGAGGTCCAGGTCGTCGATGCCGTCATCCAGCTTGGCCGCCAGGTAGTAGCGCAGGTAGTCGGGGTCCAGATGGTCCAGGTAGGTGCGGGCGTTGAGGAAGGTGCCCCGGGACTTGGACATCTTGGCGCCGTTGACCGTCAGGAAGCCGTGGCAGAAGACGGCGCTGGGTACCCGGTAGCCGGCGCCGCGCAGCAGGGCCGGCCAGAACAGGGTGTGGAAGTAGGCGATGTCCTTGCCGATGAAGTGGTAGAGCTCGGCATCGCTGTCGGCGCCCCACCAGGCGTCGAAGTCCAGGTCGCGCCGCTCGGCCAGGTTCAGGAAGCTCGCCATGTAGCCGATGGGCGCGTCCACCCAGACGTAGAAGTACTTGCCCGGGGCGTCGGGGATCTCGAAGCCGAAGTAGGGGGCATCCCGGGAGATGTCCCAGTCGCGCAGCCCGTCCTCCAGCCACTCGCCCAGCTTGTGGGCGATGGCCGGCTGGACCCGGGGGCGGCCGGAGGTATCGGTCTCCGCCATCCACTCGCGCAGGAAGCCCTCGAAGTCCTGCAGCCGGAAGAAGTAGTGCTCCGAGTCGCGCTCCTCCGGCGCGGCGCCGGAGACCGCCGAGACCGGATTCAGCAGCTCCGTGGGCTGGTAGGTAGCCCCGCACGCCTCGCAGGCGTCGCCGTACTGGTCCTCGGCGTGGCAGCGCGGGCAGGTGCCCTTGACGTAGCGGTCGGGGAGGAACATCCCCGCCTCGGGATCGTAGGCCTGGCGGATGGTGCGCCGGTCGATGTGGCCGGCGGCCTCCAGCCGCTGGTAGAGGGTCTCCACCAGCCGCCGGTTCTCCACCGAGTGGGTGGAGTGGTAGTTGTCGAAGGCGACGTGGAAGTCGCCCAGGTCGCGCCGGTGTTCCTCGCCCACCCGTTCGATGAGCGCCTCGGGGGCGATCCCCTCGCTCTGCGCCCGCAGCATGATGGGGGTGCCGTGGGCATCATCGGCGCAGACGTAGCAGCACTCGTGGCCGCGCAGGCGCTGGTAGCGGACCCAGATGTCGGTCTGGACGTACTCCACCAGGTGGCCCAGGTGGATGCTGCCGTTGGCGTAGGGCAGGGCGCTGGTAACCAGGATGCGGCGGTGGCCTTCGGACATGGGACTCGCGGCTCGACGGTGGTGGGACGGAAACGGCCTGCCATGGTACTAGCCGGGCGGGGGGAGGGCCAGTTGCGGGCCTCTTCACCGGGCGCTCCCGGGGCGCCTCCGGGGAAGAGGTGGCCGGCAGCAGAAAAGGCCCGTTCCCTTCGGGTAGAATATCCGACCCATCCGTCCCACAATAGCCGACCAGATAGCGCCGGGTCGCCGTTGTGGCGATCCGGCAGGCAACCGTCCGAGGAGTGCGAACGTCATGGCGAACGTTTCCGAGCAGCAGGTGGAGACCGCCCTCAAGGGGTATGTGGATCCCTACATGGACCGGGACCCGGTCTCGGCGAAGATCGTCGACGGCATCCGTGTCGACGGCGACCGGGTGACCGTGAACCTCAAGGTGGGCTTCCCGGTGGAGGGCTACCGGGAGGCGCTGTCCGAGGCCGTGCGCGACGCGGTGAAGAAGGGGACCGACGCCAGCGACGTCACCGTGAACATCGAGCAGCAGATCGGGACCCACTCGGTGCAGCAGGGTGTCTCCCCCATCTCCGGGGTCAAGAACATCATCGCCGTGGCCTCCGGCAAGGGCGGCGTGGGCAAGTCCACCACCGCAGTGAACCTGGCCCTGGCCCTGGCTTCCGAGGGCGCCAGGGTCGGCCTGCTGGACGCCGACATCTACGGCCCCAGCACCCCGCGGATGATGGGGCTCTCCGACAAGCCCGACTCCAAGGACGGCAAGACCCTGGAGCCCATGGTCAACTATGGCGTGCAGACCATGTCCATCGGCTACCTCATCGATGAGGACACCCCCATGGTCTGGCGCGGCCCCATGGTCACCCAGGCCCTGGAGCAGCTCCTCAACGACACCAACTGGGACGATGTCGACTACCTGGTCATCGACCTGCCGCCGGGCACCGGCGATATCCAGTTGACCCTGGCGCAGAAGGTGCCGGTCTCCGGCTCCCTTATCGTGACCACGCCCCAGGACATCTCCCTGCTGGATGCGCGCAAGGCGCACAAGATGTTCGAGAAGGTGTCGGTGGATACGCTGGGGATCGTGGAGAACATGTCCATCCACATCTGCTCCAACTGCGGCCACGAGGAGCACATCTTCGGCGAGGGCGGTGGCCAGTCCATGGCGGACGAGTACGGCCTCGACCTGCTGGGCTCGCTGCCCCTGGATATCCACATCCGTGAGCAGGCCGATGGCGGCAAGCCCACCGTGGTCGCCGACCCCGATAGCCGGCTCACCGAGATCTATCGCCAGATCGCCCGGCGGACCGCGGCCCGGCTCTCCCTCAAGGGGCGGGAGTACAGCCACAAGTTCCCGAACATCGTCATTCAGGACAGCTGAGCCCCGCTCAGCCCGGCCACTGGGGTGGTGGTCGTCGCCGTGCTACCCTCCCGGTTTTCCGGGAGGCACGGCGACGAGGGGCCCGAGCATGAGTATCAAATCCGACCACTGGATCCGGCGCATGGCCACCGAAGAGGGAATGATCGCCCCCTTCGAGCCGGAGCAGGTGCGCACCGCCGAGGATGGCTCCCCGCTCATCTCCTACGGCACCTCGAGCTACGGCTACGACATCCGCTGTGCCGACGAATTCAAGATCTTCACCAATATCAACTCGGCCATCGTCGACCCCAAGGCCTTCACCGACGAGAGCTTCGTCAGCTTCAAGGGCGATGTCTGCATCATCCCGCCCAACTCCTTCGCCCTGGCGCGGACGGTGGAGTACTTCCGGATCCCGCGGTCGGTGCTGACCATCTGTCTGGGCAAGTCCACCTACGCCCGCTGCGGGATCATCGTCAACGTCACCCCGCTGGAGCCGGAGTGGGAGGGCCATGTGACCCTGGAGTTCTCCAACACCACGCCGCTGCCGGCCAAGGTCTATGCCAACGAGGGCGTGGCCCAGCTCCTCTTCCTGGAGTCCGACGAGGTCTGCGGGACCTCCTACGGGGATCGCGGCGGCAAGTACCAGGGGCAGCAGGGGGTGACGCTGCCCCGTTCCTGAGGGAGCGGTCGTTCCCGCGCACGCGGGAAGCTCGACAACGCCGCCCCCGGCCCGGAACGACGCGGACTTATCCCTGAATCGCGGAGAAGTCCGCCTCCGGCTCCTTCTCGAGTTCCAGCAGGCCCTCGCGGTCGCCGTCCTTGCGCTGCTCCACCGCCACGGGGAGGTAGCCGAACTCCGGTGCCAGCCAGAAGACGGTGCGGCGCTTGCCGCGACTGTCGCGGATCCGCTCCACGCGGACCGTGCGGTAGGTCCCGGCCGGCGTCTCGCGCTCCTCGAAACCGACCATGCGGTAGCGGTGGATCTCGGACCCCTTCTCGTCCACCACGGGGAAGCGGAACTCCGTCTGCCCCGCCGCGATCCCGCGCATGACGGCGAACTGGGCGCTCACCAGGTCCTGGGCGCCGGCCTCCAGCGACCATTCCCGGTCGCGCAGGGTCTCCCGGATCACGCCCTCGTCGTAGTCGAAGTCCAGGCGGACCTCCTTCTCCTTGCCGGTGCGCTGGTCGTAGTGGTAGGCCAGCGGCTGGATGCCGTCGGCCTCCCAGCGGAAGCGGCTGCTCTCCCGGGTCTTGCCGCTGAATAGCAGGCTGGCGATGCCGCCGGGGCGGGCCACCGATTCCACCCGGTATTCGTGGCCGGTCTCCTCGGCCAGCGCCCCCCGCTGGATGGTGCGCTCCAGGGTCCCGATCCGGAACCCGCTGCGCTCCACCCGGTATTCAAGCTCGACCCGGTCGGGGAAGGGGGCTGCCGCCGCTGCCGTCGCCGCGAGGCTCAACAGCAGCGCCGGCAGGAGGCCCGCAAGCAGGCGCGGGGCCCGGATCATCCCGCCGCTCCTGCCGGCTCCGCCTCCGGCGGCAGCGGGGCCTCCAGGGGGGCACCGTCCAGGAGGACCGTGTCGCCGTCCAGTCGGAGCCGGCCCTCGGCGAAGAGCCGGACGGCCTGGGGGAGGATGACGTATTCCCAGGGCCGGACCCGCTCCTCGACGGCCTCGGGGCTGTCGTCGGCGGCCACCGGGACGCGGGCCTGGACCACCACCGGGCCGTCGTCCACGCCGGGGGTGACGAAGTGGACGCTGGAGCCGTGCTCCCGGTCGCCGGCCTCCAGGGCGCGGCGGTGGGTATCCAGCCCCTTGTGGCGCGGCAGCAGGGAGGGGTGGACGTTGAGCATGCGGCCGGTGTAGCGGGTAACGAAGTCGTCGGTGAGGATCCGCATGAAGCCGGCCAGGACCACCAGGGCGGGTTCGTGGGCGTCGATGCGTCGGGCCAGCTCGGTGTCGAAGGCGGCGCGATCCGGGTAGTCCCGGTGGTTGATGACCTCGGTGGGCACGCCGGCGGCCCGGGCGCGCTCCAGCCCGCGGGCATCGGCGCGGTTGCTGATCACCGCCCGGACCTCCACCGGCAGCGTTCCGGCGGTGGCGCGGTCCAGGATGGCCTGGAGGTTGGTCCCGCCGCCGGAGATGAGGACGACGATGGGCAGGGGCGACTCGGGGGGATGCCCGGTCATGCGATGGTCACCCGGGGGCCGTCCCCGGCGGTGGTGAGCTCGCCGATGGCGGTCACCGTCTCGCCGGCCTCGCGCAGGGTGGCGGCCACGGCGTCGGCCTGGTCGGCGGCCACGGCTACCACCATGCCGATGCCGTAATTGAAGGTACGGAACATCTCCGCCGACTCGATGCGACCGCTCTCGCGGATCCACTCGAAGACCGGCGCCGCCTGCCAGCGGTCGCTCTCCACGTGGGCGGCCAGGCCGTCGGGCAGGACCCGCGGGAGGTTCTCCGGCAGGCCGCCGCCGGTGATGTGGGCCAGGGCGTGGATGGCGCCGGGATGGGCGGAGAGCGCCTCCAGCAGCGCGCGGACGTAGATCCGCGTGGGAGTCAGCAGGGCCTCGCCCAGAGTGGTCTCGCCGCAGGGAGACTCCAGGTCGGCGCCGGTGGTGTCCAGCAGCCGCCGGATGAGGGAATAGCCATTGGAGTGCGGGCCGGAGGAGGCGAGCCCCAGCAGGACGTCCCCCGCCCGGCAGCTCGTCCCGTCCAGGAGCCGGTCGCGCTCCGCCACGCCGACACAGAAGCCCGCCAGGTCGTAACGGCCGGGCTCGTAGAAGCCGGGCATCTCCGCCGTCTCGCCACCCACCAGGGCGCAGCCCGCCTCCTCGCAGCCGGCGGCGATCCCGGTGACCACGTCGCCCGCGGTGTCCACCTCCAGCTTGCCGGTGGCGTAGTAGTCCAGGAAGAAGAGCGGTTCGGCCCCCTGGACGATGAGGTCATTGACGCACATGGCCACCAGGTCGCGACCGATGGTGTCGTGGCGGCCCAGGCGTTCGGCCAGGGCGAGCTTGGTGCCCACGCCGTCGGTCCCGGCCACCAGGACCGGGTCGCGATAGCCGGCGGGGAGGTCCACCAGGGCGCCGAAGCCGCCCAGCCCGCCCCGCACCTCGGGCCGCCGGGTGCGGTCCACGGCGGGGCGGATGCGGTCCACCAGGTCGTTGCCGGCGTCGATGTCCACGCCGGCGTCGCGATAGGTGAGGCCGGAGCCGGTCTCGGTGTCGTCGGCGCTCAAGGGGGTTCTCCTCGGGGGGTGGGCGGATGGCCCAATTGTAATGAGTCCCCGGGGGGCATGGAACCGCGCCCGGTGGTGGGCCATAATCCGGGACCATGATGCCCGCACTCACTCCCTTGCGCCGACTCCTCCTGCTCGTCCTCCTGGTTGCGACCGGGGGGGCGTCGGCAGCGACCGTGGAGGGCCTCTACGAGACCCGGGTCGAGGTGGAGAGTCAGGCTACGGAGGAGCGCCAGCGCGCCCTCCGCGCCGGCCTTCGCCAGGTACTGGTGCGCGTATCCGGTAGTACCGGTAGCGGGGCGCTGCCCGGTATCGCCGCGGCCGTGGCCGAGCCCGGGCGCTATCTCCAGCAGTACCGCTACACCGAGGAAGAAGACCGCCTGACCCTCTGGATGCGCTTCCAGCCCGTGGCGGTACGCCAGCTGCTGGAGTCCGAGGAACTCCCGGTCTGGGGGCGGATGCGTCCGGCCACCCTGGTCTGGCTCGCGGTGGAGGAAGAGGGCGAACGTCGTCTGCTGGGGCCGGAGAGTCGTCACCCCGTCTACCGCGCCGTGGCCGAGCGGGCGCGGCTGCGGGGCCTCCCCCTGCGCTGGCCGCTGCGCGACCTGCGCGACCGCCGGGCGGTGGCGGCAGGGGATGTGGCCGCCGGCTTCGTCGAACCGGTGCGCGCCGCCTCGGCCCGCTACGCCACCGACGCCGTGCTCATGGGGCGGGTGCGCCAGGAGGCCAGCGGGGAATGGGTGGCGGACTGGACGCTGCTCCGGGGGGGGCAGACCAGCCGCTGGTCGGCCGCCGGGGACCTCCTCATCGAGGTGACCGATGCCGGCATCGACGGTACGGCCGAGACCCTGGCGGCCGCCTATGCGGGCGGTAGCGGCGAGGGGGGGAGTGTCACCCTCGCCGTGACCGGGGTGCGGGACCTGGGCAGTTATGTCGGGGTGCGGGACTACCTGGCCGGGCTCTCGGCCGTGCGTCGGGTGCATGTCCACAGCGTGACCGGGGACCAGCTGCGTCTGGAGATCGCGCTGCGCGGCGGGGCCGATGGCCTCATCCAGGCCATCGGCCTGGGGGATACCCTGGTCCGGACCCGGCGGCCGACCGGCGCGGGAGAGGTCCTCCACTACCGCCATCTCCAATGAGTCTGGCCTGGCTGCCCAATGCCATCAGCATCCTCCGGATCCTCCTGATCCCGCCCGCGGTGGCGGCGATGGTTACCGGCGCCTTCGGCATCGCCCTGGGCCTGGTCCTTGCAGCCGCCCTCTCCGACGGTGTGGATGGCTGGCTGGCGCGGCACAAGGGCTGGGGCAGTGCCCTGGGGGCTGTCCTCGATCCGGCGGCGGACAAGCTCCTCATGGTGGCCGCCTATGTCACCCTGGGTACGCTGGGATCGATTCCCGCCTGGCTGGCAGTGCTGGTCATCGGCCGCGATGCACTCATCGCCGCCGGGGCCGCGTGGTTGCGATGGCGGTACGGCGCCTACCGCGTTGCCGCCCGGCGGATCAGCAAGCTCAACACCATTGTCCAGGCCGGCTACCTGCTGCTGGTGCTGGCGGCGCTGGTCCCGCTGCCCGTTCCGGCTGTCGCCGTGGCCGGCGGGACCCTGCTGGTGGTAGTGACCACCCTGGGCTCCGGCCTGGACTACCTGTACGTCTTTTTCCGGATGGCCGCCTCCGGAAATGCCTCGAAGGAGAATGAATCGTGATGGAGAACCGGGTCCTGGTTCCCCTGGCCATCGCCCTGGTCCTCGCCGGCCTCCTCTGGCTCCTGGCGCCGGTGCTGACCCCCTTTGCCGCGGCCGCCCTCCTGGCCTATCTGGGGGATCCGCTGGTGGATCGGCTGGAGGCCCGACGGGTGCCGCGGACCCTCGGCGTGGTGCTGGTCTTCCTGCTGCTGGCGGGGGCGGTGCTGGCGGCCGTCATGGTGATCCTGCCCCTGGCCGGCGAGCAGCTGTGGCACCTGCTGGAGCGGCTTCCGGGCTGGCTCGGGCAGGCCCAGGCGCGCTTCCCCATCCTGGCCGAGCTGGATCTGACCCGGCTGGTCGACCTTGCCCGGGAGCACTGGCAGGCAGCCGGCGGCTGGGCGCAGACGGTGCTGGCCTCCGCCTCCCGTTCCGGCCTGGCCCTGCTGGCCTGGCTAGTGACCGGGCTGCTCATCCCGGTGCTGACCTTCTACCTCCTGCGGGACTGGGACACCCTGGTGGTGCGGATCCGGGAACTCCTGCCGCGCTCCTGGGAGCCCACCATCGTTGAACTGGCCCGGGATGCCGACGAGGCCCTGGGTGCCTTCCTGCGCGGCCAGCTCTCGGTGATGCTGGCCCTGGCGGGGGTCTATGCCGCCGGGCTCTGGGCGATGGGCATCAACGCGCCGATCCTCATCGGCCTGCTGGCCGGGCTGGTCAGCTTCATCCCCTATCTCGGCCTGGTGGTGGGTATCACTGTGGCCGGCCTGGTGGCCTGGTTCCAGTTCCAGGAGCTGTGGGCCCTGCTGGGCGTGGTGGCGGTCTTCGGGATCGGCCAGGTGCTGGAGACCGCCCTCTTCACCCCCTGGTTCGTGGGAGACCGGATCGGGCTCCACCCGGTGGCGGTGATCTTCGCCGTCCTGGCCGGCGGCCAGCTCTTCGGCTTCGTGGGCATGCTTCTGGCGCTGCCGGCGGCGGCCATCATCGCCGTGCTGCTGCGCCACGCCCATCAGCGGTACCTGGATAGCGAGGCCTACGCGGGACCCTAGATGGCGGCCGGTAACGACCAGCTCATTCTCCCGGTGGGGTTCCACGAGGCGGCGGACCTGGAGGGCTTCGAGCCCGGCGCCAATGCCGCCGCGGTGGCCGCAGTGAGCGCGTGCCAGCCCGGCCCGCTCTTCCTCTGGGGCGGGCCCGGGCGGGGCAAGACCCACCTGCTCCAGGCCGCCTGCGTGGCCGCCGGCCGGGCCGGCGAGCCGGCGGCCTACCTCCCCCTGGGGACGGAGGGTCTGACCCCGGATGCCCTCCAGGGGCTGGAGGGGATGGCCGTGGTGGCGGTGGACGATCTCGATGCCGTGGCCGGTGACCGCGCCTGGGAGGAGGCCCTGTTCCATCTCTTCAACCGGGCCAATGAGACCGGCGTCCCCTTCCTGGCGGCCGCCAGTGCGGCGCCGGCGGCGCTGCCGCTGGTGCTGGAGGACCTGCGCAGCCGGCTGGCCTGGGGCCTGGTCTTCCACCTCCAGCCCCTGGATGACGAGGGCCTGCGGACGGCCCTCATGGACCGGGCCCGCCGCCGCGGCATGGAGCTTCCGGAGGCGGTGGCCAGCTACCTCCTGAGCCGGATCAGCCGCGACCCGGCGGAGGTCTTCGGCTGGCTGGAACGGCTGGATCGCGCCACCCTGGCCGCCCAGCGACGGCTGACCATCCCCTTCGTGCGCGAGCTCATTTCGGCGGACGGAGGTTGAGTTCCTTGCCGCGCCAGCGGGCGTAGAACATGGCGCTGGTGAACAGCGTCACCGACAGGACGATCTCGATCCAGGCCAGGATCCGGGCATCGGGGCTGGCCATGGCCTCGGTCACGCCGTGGGCGAAGTAGAGCAGGACCAGCAGCGTGGTCCAGGCGTGGGTGTAGGCCCTTCCGGCCAGCAGGCCCCGCAGCGGGAAGAGTAACGGCCCCACCACGACCACGAGGACCACGGAGGGGTGGAAGGCCGTGGCGGGCGCCAGCCACAGATACCAGGCCAGTAACAGGAAGAAGAGGGCGAACCAGGCGGCCAGGGTGACCACCCGCGCGATGTAGGTCTTTCTAGCCACGGGTATTCTCCCGGCCGCGTTGAAGGGTAAGGGCGATCTCCGCCACGCGAGCTCCCAGGGCGCGGCAGAGGTGGGCCTCGTCGGCATCCACCGGCCGACCGGCATCGGCGCCGGCGACGTGGCTGGCGCCGTACGGGGTGCCGCCGGAGGTCGTCGTCGACAGCCGCTCCTCGGTGTAGGGCAGGCCGCAGAAGAGCAGGCCGTGGTGGAGCAGGGGCAGGGCCATGGTGAGCAGTGTGGACTCCTGGCCGCCGTGTAGCGAGGCCGTGGAGGTGAAGACCGCGCCCGGCTTCCCGGCCAGGGCGCCGCCGAGCCACTGGGCGCTGGTTCCATCCAGGAAGTACTTCAGCGGCGCGGCCATGTTGCCGAAGCGCGTGGGGCTGCCCATGACCAGCCCGTCACACTCGGCCAGGTCCTCCGGGCGGGCGTACGGCGGGCCGTCGTCGGGTACCGGCGGTGCCACCGCCTCCGAGGTGGGGGAGACCGGGGCCACGGTGCGCAGGCGGGCCGCCATCCCGGCGACGCCATCCACCCCGGCGGCGATCTCCCGGGCCATGGTGGCTGTAGCGCCATGGCGGCTGTAGTAGAGCACCAGGACCTCGCGCGGGTTCATCCCGCCGGCACTCATTCCAGGATCTCCAGAACGCGTTCCGGCGGGCGGCCGATGGCCGCCCGGTCGCCGTTGACCACGATGGGGCGCTCCAGCAGCCGGGGATGGTCGGCAACGGCCTGCAGCAGGGCCGCGCGTCCCAGATTCGGGTCATCCAGCCCCAGTTCCCGGTACTCCGACTCGCCGTGGCGCATCATCTCGCGGGGCTCCACCCCCAGCAGGGTGACCAGATGATCCAGGGTCGCCGTCGAGGGCGGTTCCTTCAGATATTCCACCAGCTCGGGTTCGATGCCGCGCTCGCGCAGCAGCGCGACCGTCTGGCGCGATTTCGAGCAGCGCGGGTTGTGATACACAGTGATCGCCATGGGGGCCTCGAGAGGGAGTTGTGAAATGGCGAACAGTCTAACCGGAGTCGCGTTGACAGCCCATGGGGGGGGTGCTAGCTTCAAACAGCAGCATTTTCGGGGAAATATGGGACTTCATCCGCATTGTCGCCGCTTTTCCGGATGGTTCGGCCTGCTGACCGTTCTCATGGTGGTCGCGCTGGCCGGCTGTGCCGGTTCACCGCCGGTTCAGGCGATGAGCGATGCGCGCCAGGCAGTCCGAGCCGCGGAGGACCACATGCCCCCGACCACCCGCGAGCAGGCCGAGCGTTTGCTTGACGAGGCGCGCATCGCGCTGGAGGCCGGTGACTACGGGCATGCCCGGGAACGGGCCGAGGAGGCCCGGAAACTGGCGCAGGAGGCCGGGAAGTCGTAGCAACCCGGGGGGGCGACGTTTGCCACCGTAGGGGATTCGTTTAGAATCCGGGGTGTAGAGAGAGCAACAGGCAGGGCGTCCCGGGCGGGCGCCGGTGAACACCGCAAAGACTTGGAGTCGAAGCGATGAAAATGCGCATGTGGAAGTATGCGGGACTGACCGCTGCCATCCTGCTGGCCGCCGGCTGTGCCGGCTCTCCCTCGGACGGGGGTGACTCCGGTGCCACCGGTGCCGAGGGTGCCGCCGATCGGGCCATCAGCGAGGCCCGGGCCGCTATCGAGAAGGCGGGGGACCGGGGCTGCCTGTGGCGGGATGCCGAGTCCATCCTGCAGGAGGCCGAGGATGCCGCCGACGCCAACGAGTACGCCGAGGCGGAAGAACTCGCCAACGAGGCGCTCTTCCAGGCCGAGCAGGGCATGGAACAGTGCGACGAGCAGGATCGCCTCTTCGAGGATGGCACCACCGTTACGACCGAGGGGGCCGCGGATGGCGTCTCCGGTGAGGTGATGGGTCCGGCGATTGCCGCCACCGGTGGCGGCTCCGGCGCCTACACCGTGGAGCGCGGTGACACCCTCTGGGGAATCGCCGGCATGGCCACCATCTACGACAACCCCTACCAGTGGCCGCTGATCTTCAAGGCCAACCGGGACCGTATCGAGGACGCCGACCTCATCTACCCGGGGCAGCAGTTCTCCATCCGGCGTGACCATTCCCGCGCCGAGGTCGAGGCTGCCGTGGAGCATGCGCGGACCCGCGGCGAGTGGAGCCTGGGTCGGACCGAGCAGTCCGACATGCGCTACCTGCGCCGGTAGGATCCCCCGGGCCCGCGCCTCGGTGCGGGTCGCGGTCAGGGATTGAAGAGGGGCCTCCGGGCCCCTTTTTCGTGTCCGGTCCCTTTCCGGGCTGCGGGGAACCTGGCTGCCAATGGCCGGTCGAAGTCCCCGAGAACAAGAGAATGGACCGTCAGGTCCACCCACGACCAAGGAGAGAGGAGGAGCGCCATGCGCTGGTGGATCGCCGCCCTGGTGATCGCCGGGTTGTTCGTGGCCGCCCCGGCGGCTGCCGAGAAAGACCCGGACGAGCACTTCTTCAACGATACCTGGAACGAGTTCGATCAGGAGCTTCAGCGGGCTCGTGACGAGGGGAAGGAGGGGATATTCATCTTCTTCGAGATGGATGAATGCCCCTTCTGCCACTGGATGCGCGAGAACGTCCTCAACCAGACCGAAGTGCAGGAGTACTTCCGCGAGCACTTCCTGAGCTTCACCGTGGATATCGAAGGCGACATCCCGGTGAAGGCCTTCGACGGCGAGTCCATGTCCCAGAAGGACTTTGCCTTCGAGCGCAATCGCGTCCGGGCCACCCCCGTCCTCGCCTTCTTCGACCTGGAGGGGGAGCGGATCTACCGCTATACCGGCAAGACCTCCGGGGTCGAGGAATTCCTGACCATGGGCCGCTATGTGGTCGAGGACGCCTATCGGGAACAGCCCTTCCCGAAGTATCGGCAGAGCCAGCAGGACGCCGGCGGTGATGACGGCGGCGCCAGCTATTACTGACGTCCTCCGCCGGCTCCCCGACTCGATCCTGCTCGCCCTCCTGGCACTGTTGGCAGTGCCGGGGATGGCCGAGGGGGAGCCGGCGGCCGAACCCGAGCCGCTCCCCGAGCCCCTGACCCTGGAACGGGCCCTGGCCGAGGCGGATGTCGATCATCCCGACCTGGTCGCCGCCCGTGCCCGTCTGGAGGGTGCGCGCGCCGACCAGCGGCGGGCGGCCAGCGGCAAGGGCTGGGAGGCCGGCGTGGAGGCGCGCGCTGCCGAGGTAGGGCTGCCCTCGGACTATTACGATCGCGCCTCCACCGGCGACCACTACGCCCGGGCCTACCTCACCCGGACGCTCTACGACTCCGGCGCCACCGAGGCCGCCAGGGAGGCGAGTGCGGCACAGGCCCGGGCCGCGGAGAATCGGCTCCTGACCACGCGCCAGTCGCGCCGGCTGACCATCATGCGGCGCTACTTCGACGTCCTGCTGGCGGATCTCGAGGCCAATCGGGCCGACGAGCGCATGGCCATCGTCTTCATCGAGGTGGACCGCATGCGCGATCGCCACGAGCTCGGCCAGGCCTCCGACGTGGAGCTGGCGGAGAAGGAGGCCGAGTATCAGCAGGCCCTGGCGGAGCGCAACATCGCGCGCAGCCACAAGCGCCGGACCCGCGCCCGCCTGGCCAACGCCCTGAACCGCCCCGGGGAACTCTCCTCCGATCTCCGCCCGCCACCGCTCCCCGAGCTCGGCCGCGAGGTCCCGGACCTGGCCGAACTGCGCGCGACCGTACGGGCGGAGAATCCGGAACTGGCGGCGTTGCGGCGCGAGGTGGCCGCAGCCCGGGCGGGGATCCGCCAGGCGCGGTCGCTGAACGACCCCAGCCTGGACCTGGAACTCTCCACCTACGCCTGGTCGCGTACGCTGAAGTCCCGCTACGACTGGGAGGCCGCCCTGCGCCTGGACGTCCCCTTTTACCAGGGGGGCGAGGTGGGCGCCGCCGAGGATGCGGCCCGGGCGCGCCTGCGCGAGGCCCGGGCGCGCCTGCGCCGGACCGAGATGGAGCTGGAGCAGGCGACCCTGGAGGCCTGGCAGGACCTGTCGAACCTGGCCGGTTCCCGCGAGGCGGCCAATGCCGAGCGGGACTACCGCGAGAAATACCTCTCCTACGCCCGCGCCCTCTACGAGATGGAGGTCCAGGCCGACCTCGGCGACTCCATGGTCAACCTGACCGCTACCCAGCGCCGACAGGCCGAGGCGGCCTTCAGCATCGCCATGGCCTGGGCCCGCATCGATGCCCTGCGCGGCCGGCTACCCCGAACCGATTCCCGGGAGGAGGCACCATGAACCGGATCTTCGCCCTCGCTACCATCCTGCTGCCGGTGGTGATCGCACCGGCCGCGGGATTTGCCGCCGACCATCCCGGCCGTCTGACCGGGGCCGAGCAGAGCCTCGGCGTACCGCTTTCCGGGGTGGTTACCGAGGTCCACGTCGCCCCCGGTGATCGCGTCGAGGCCGGCGAAGAGCTTTTACGGCTGGAGCAGTCCGGCCTGGCGGCCACCGTCGCCGCCACCCGCGCCCGCATGGAGGCCGAGAAGCTCGCCCGGGATGAGGCCCGGCGGGAACAGGAGCGGGCGCAGACGCTGTTCGACCGGACGGAGCTCTCCGAGCACGACCTCCAGCTCGCCATCAACGACGCAGCCCTGGCCGAGGCCACCTACCGGGAGGCGGTCGCGGCGCATGAACAGGCCCGCCTGGACCGCACCTACAGCCGCCTGGAGGCCCCGGTGGCGGGCACGGTCCTCGCGGTGGCGGCCCATCCCGGCATGGCGGTGGCCAATCGCGACCGGGTGCGCACGCTGGTGCGGTTGCGTCCGGCCGGCGGCCACCTGGCCGTCGAGGCCCGCATCGGGTCCGATTATCGCGGGGACCTGGCCCGGGGCGCGACCGTGCCGGTCGCCCGGGCGGGTGCCCGGGCGGAGGGCGTGATCCGGGCGCTGGAGGCCGTGGATGGCGGCTGGCGGGTGCGGCTGGCGCTCACGGGGGAGGTCCCGGAGGGCTGGCGCGCCGGTCAGGCGGTGACCCTGGAGCTGCCCGACTAGCGGGCCGCCACCTGCTGTGCCACCCTCGGAAGGTTCGCAAGCCGCAGGGGAGGAGCCACGATGTCGACGCACGGGAATACCTGCCAGCGCTGCGTGGTCCGTGGCCATGTGCAGGGGGTCTTTTTCCGCACCTCCGCCTCCGACCAGGCCGATCGGCTGGGCCTGACCGGCCACGCCCGCAATCGCGACGACGGTAGCGTGGAGGTGCTGATCTGCGGGCCGGAGGCGGCCCGGGACGAGATGGTCTCCTGGCTCTGGAAGGGGCCGTCCGGCGCCCGGGTCGAGGATGTGCGCTGCGAGCTGCGAGACGGGGACGTGGCGCCGGCGCGCTTCTCCACCGGCTAGCCCCGAAGCTAGCCCCGGAGCCGCTCCAGCAGGGAGGCCGCCGCCTCCGCCACCGGGATCTCGCCGGTGTCGTCCCCGCCGCGCGACTGATACTCCACTACTCCGCGCTCGAGTCCCTTGCCGCCGATGGTGACGCGGTGGGGGATGCCGATGAGTTCCATATCGGCGAACATCACCCCCGGCCGCTCGCCGCGGTCGTCCAGCAGGACCTCGATGCCCGCCTCGGTGAGTTCGCGGTAGAGGCGCTCGGCGGTCTCGGCCACCTCGGCGTTGCGGCCGGGCTGGATGGGGCAGAGGGCGACCCGGAAGGGCGCCAGCTCGTCCGGCCAGGCGATGCCGCGCTCGTCGTGGTTCTGTTCGATGGCGGCGGCCACCACGCGGGAGACGCCGATGCCGTAGCAGCCCATGGTCAGGGTCCGCTGCCGGCCCTCCTCGTCCAGGACCGTGGCACCCAGCGCCTCGCTGTACTTGCTGCCGAGCTGGAAGATGTGGCCCACCTCGATGCCGCGGCGGATCTGCAGTCGTCCGTCGCCGGCCGGGCTGGGATCGCCGGC
>Ga0102925_1000400_pt1 | contig 23280 bp, 25 predicted proteins | sample SalPonR1_A_D1_MG_FD_78216 | JGI IMG/M metagenome (GOLD analysis project Ga0102925, IMG submission 78216) | Salt pond soil microbial communities from South San Francisco under conditions of wetland restoration - Salt Pond MetaG R1_A_D1_MG | ecosystem: Environmental > Aquatic > Marine > Intertidal...
CGCGAGCGTCTGGAACGACGCCCTGAGAAGGCGGGCGTCGTCGACGCTTCCGTGGTCGATCGCGAGGCGGAGAAAGACGGTCGTCGCCCCGAGACTGAGGATCATGACCGCGACGGCGATGGGACCCACGTTCATGGCTGCGAGGGTAGCGTCGTCGTCATGGTGGTCAGGGAGCGAGGAGGTACAGCGCGGCGATCGCAGTCACGATACCGAGGCCTTTGCGAACCGTGAGCGCCTCGTCGAGAACCAGCACCGAGAGCAGGACGGCCACGAGGACGTTCAGCCGCCTGATCGGGTCGACGAGACTCACGTCGTACACCGAGAGGGAGACCCGGGTAGCGATGATGCCGACGCCGAGGATGGTGCCGGCCACGGCCCCATGGACCAGTCCACGATTGCGTTCCAGGGGCGACTGGCGTCGCCACAGGACGAACCCGGCCACCAGCGGGAAGAAGACGACCGACCGGACGAGGGCGGCCGTCCATGGCCCGACCGAGGTCACCGCGACCTTCGACACGAACGATCCCACGCCCCAGAGGAGGGCCGCGACCAGTACCAGCACGATCCCGTTCATTCGATTCGGCGGTTCGCAACCCCGGACCAAAACGGCCCCTGAATCGGCACGGTGCGGGGGGTTCGACCGTTTGTTTCGACTGCCGCCGCTGGGACGCGACCGAGAGGCACATACCCCCGTGCGTGCAAGATTCGAGCATGCACGTGGTCTTCGACCTCGACGGCGTCCTGCTCGATTCGGAGTCCGACCTCTCCTGGCTCGACCGGGCGCTCGATCGGACGCTCGCGGAGTTCGACCTCCCGCAAACCGACGAGAACCGCCGGAAGATCTATCCCGCCAACGTTCCGGACTTCACGGAGGCGGCCAGATCGTTCGGCGTCGACGCCGAGGAACTCTGGCGAACGCGCGACGACTTCTACACCGACGAGAAACTCGCCGCCATCGAGCGTGGCGACCTCCGCCCGTTCGACGACGTGGGTCGGCTGTACGACTTCCGCGAGGGATCGGACCTCGAACACAACCTGCACGTGCTCAGCAACTCGCCCGAAGTCGTCGTCGAGACGTTTGTCCGGACGTACGACTTCGAGGACCTCTTCGAGATAACGATCGGGCGAGGTCACGCACTCGAAGACCTCGATGACCTCAAGCCCTCGACCGAGCCGTTCGACAGGTTGCGCCACCGTCTGGGCAACCGCGGCGACGACCCCCGGTTCGGATACGTCTACGTCGGCGACACGGACTCCGACCGCGAGTTCGCCGACCGCGTCGGGATGAAATATCTCCACCTCGACCGCCACGGGACGGACGAGGACCCCGACGCCGAGCGGACCATGGATGGCGTTTGCACCCGCCTGCGAGGCCACGCCGGGGACGACCCGTCGGACGCCGAATAGTCGGTGGGACGCGGTTTGCCTTCGGCGTTGGCAATCCCGGTCGGGTCCACCTCGACGAATATTTCCGCCGGTTCGTGGCGAATCGCGGGAGTAGCATAAAGCAGTAGGCCGCCCAATAGGTCGGTATGACGACCCTCATGACGCCCGGGCCGACGGAGGTCCCGCCCGACGTCCGGGAGGCGATGGGCCGCCAGATCCAGAACCCCGACGTCGACCCCGAGTTCAACGTTCTCTACGACGAACTGACCGGCGAACTCGCCCGCGTGTACGACACCGACGACGAGGTCGTCGTCCTCGGGGGCGAGGGGATGCTCGGCCTGGAAGCGAGCGTCGCGTCCCTCGTCGATCCCGGCGACGAGGTGCTCTGCCTGGCGAACGGCCCGTTCGGCGAGGGGTTCGCGGACTTCGTCGAACTGTACGACGGCGAACCGATCGTCTACGAGGCGTCGTGGCGGGCCGGGTTCGACGTGGACGTCGTGAAGGACTACCTGGAAGCCAACGATATCGACGTCGCGACGATGGTCCACTGCGAAACGCCGACCGGGCTGCTGAACGACCTCGACGAGATCCTCGACGTTCTGTCGGACGCGGGCGTGATCACCGTCGTCGACGCCGTCTCCTCGCTCGGTGGAACCCCGGTCCCGACGACTGCCGACGTCGTCATCGGGGCCTCCCAGAAGTGTTTCAGCGCCCCGCCCGGCCTCACCACCCTCTCGATCAGCGACGAGGCGTGGGCGAAGATCGAGGCGACCGGGACGCGATCGTTCTACGCGGACCTGGAACTCTGGCACGATCCGGACCTGGACGAGCCCCAGGCGTTCCCCTACACGCACCTGGTTTCGAACTGCTACGGACTCGAGGTGGCCCTCGAGCGACTGCTGGAGGAGGGCCTCGCCTCGGTCTATCACCGCCACGAGACAGTCGCCGAGGAGTGCCGGGAGATGGGGGCGGAAATCGGTCTCGACCCCTATCCGGCCGAGGAGTCGCTGTACTCCCCGACCGTGACCGCGTTCGAGATCGACTCGAACGCCTCCCAGGTCGTCGAGGAAGTGCTGACCGAACACGACATCCGACTCGCGACGGGACTGGGCGAAATCGCGGACGACGTGATCCGGGTCGGGCACATGGGCTACGCCGCCGACGGCGAGCGCGTGGCGGAGACGATGGACGCGCTCGCCGACGTGCTCGGGGACTGAACCGGGCGAGAAATCGAAATCGGCCGCGTTACTCCGACGGGTCGCGAGAGAGCGTGGCGTTCGGGGCGTCGTGTCCTTCGCGGTTCCGAAGGAAGGCGACGATGGCGTAGGCGAAGGGCGTGTCGATCAGGGCGACGAAGACCTTGAACACGTACTGGCCGACGAGCAGCTGGAGGATGACGTCGTCCGGGAGGGCGGTCCCGAAACCCAGCAGTTTCGGCGCGATCAGGAAGCCGACCGTGACGAAGATGACCGTGTCGAGCAACTGGCTGGTCGCCGTCGATCCGATGTTTCGGAGCCACAGCGCCCGGCCGTCGGTGGCGTCACGGATCTTGTGGAAGACGATCACGTCCCAGTTCTGGCTGACCAGGTACGCGAGCATGCTCGCGATGACGATGTTCGTGGACGAGGCGAGCACGGTCCGGAAGGTTGCGGGGTCAACGCTCGACCCCGCCGCCGGGGCCGCGATGGTGCTCCAGACCAGCGCCAGCAGGACGAAATTCATCCCGAACGCGACGTTCACCACGACCTGTGCCGCCCGCCGTCCGTAGAGTTCGGCGTAACAATCGCTCGCCAGGAACGTGAGCGCGTACGCCAGGGCCGCGCCCGGGAGGACCAGCGTGGACCCCGTGACCGGGAGCGAGAACGGGAGATCGAACGCCAGCACCTTCGAGGCCGTCACCTGCGCCGTCACGAGCGCCGTCACGAACAAGCCGATGAGGGCCACCTGTCCGATCGTCGGCGTACCGGGGGACCGCGTGTCGTTCATCGAGCGATAGCTGACGACCCAGGGTTACGTAGGTTTCGATCGATATTCGCTGGAGAGCCTTCCGAGAGTCCCGAGGGCAGTGGTCGATCGTATCCGTCACGATTCTCCCGGACCGCACCCATCGATGGATCAGTCGACGGGTATTATCGGCCGAGTCGGCCCCGCAGAATCCCACCGTAGAGCGAGAGCATTCGGCTGCGAGACCCCCGCAACGCGTTCGCCAGTTCGCCGGCCGCGTCGGTCAGGATTCCCTCGCCGTGGCCGACGAGGAGACGCTCCGGGTCGAGGTTCCCGAGGGCGTCCCGCGGCGGGAACGCCCGTAGCATGGGGTGGACGCCAAGCATCTCGCCCGGTGCGCAGTAGTAGTCTACTGTCCCCACGGCCTCCGGCACGACGAGGGTCTTCTCGTCGGGATCGAACAGTGCCACCTCCCGCCAGAGGGGATTCTTGTGGATCGTGATCTGCTGGAGGCCCGCGATCGATCCGGCCGTGACCTCCACGGGTGCGTCGAAGTCGTCGCGGATGGCCCGCAGCGCTCGCGGGAGGACGACCGGCACGTCGTGGCGGTTCGCGATCGCCGCCGCGTCGCGCTTGTGCCGGTCCAGCAGGACGGCCACGCCCGCCACCTCGCCGAGTTCGGCCAGGAAGTCGTCGAGGTCGGGTACGTCGACCGGATCGACCAGCCAGACCTCGTCGTCCTCGACGAGCGCGTGACTCGCCCGCTGCATCTCCTCGTCGGGGTGGGCCAGCCACCCGACGCCGTCGTCGTATCGGTCGATTTCGCGCCAGTCGGCCGCCGGGCCGGAGCCTTTCATCGGCATGGGTGATGACAGGGGTCCCACAGAAATAAACGTGCGCTCGCCTCGGCCCGGACATCAACGCTTAGGGCCTCGCGGGCAGAAGGACGCCCATGCTCGATTCGCTGGCCTGGCTGGCACTCGAGACGAAGGACCTCGGCCGGGCACGGACGTTCTACGCCGACCACCTGGACCTCCAGGTGCGTGCGGCGACGGATTCGGCACTCAGGTTCGCGGCCGGGGACGTGGATTTCGTCGTCCGTCGCCCGACGACGGTCCCTCGTGGCGGTGTCCACACCCACTTCGCCTTCTCGATCCCCGCCGGCGAGTACGACGACTGGTGGAACCGCCTCGATGCGGACTTCGACCTGGAGGAGCATCGCTTCGGCAGCGTCCGGTCGCTGTACCTGTACGATCCGGACGGCCACTGCGTCGAACTCGGCCAGCGCGACGTGGCCGGCCCGGGGATCGACGGCATCTTCGAAATCGTCCTCGAGGTGGCCGACCTCGACCGTGCCGAGGCCTTCTACCGCGATCTGGGCCTGTCGGTGATGGACCGTGGCGACGGCCGCCGGCGGGTCCGGTTGACCGGCCCGGTGGATCTCGAACTCTGGGAACCGCAACTCGGGATCGCCGACGCCCGCGGTGGCGTTCACGTCGACGTCGGGTTCACGTCCCCCGATCCGGACGCCGCGGTGGACGCACTCGCTGACCGCGTGCAGTCGGTGGAGACCGTCGATGGCGGGCGTCGATTCCGCGACCCCGACGGACACGTCGTGACGCTCCGGCCCTCGGAGTAGCGTCGCGGACGCCTCAGAGTCGGTCCGTATCGATCGTCACGCCGGTCGGCGCGATAATCAGAAAGCCCCGGAAGTGCACCAATTCGCCACCCTGGTCTTTGATGTCCCGCGCGAACCCGGCCGCCAGTTCGTTCACCTCGCCGTCCACGTTGAGGACGAGGACGTGTTCCTGCTCGATCACGGCGTCGACCCACTCCTCGGACGGGGTCGTCCCGTCCAGGACGCCGAGTTCGATCCGGATCGAGCCGTCGTCGTCCTCGTCATCGAGGTGGTCCTCGACCGCCTGGAGGTCCAGATCGAAGTCACCCATATGGCCGTGGTCGTGACGTGCCGAGAAAAATCCTCTCCATCGGGTCGGCGCGGAACGTCAGGTTCTTGGTCCGAACCGTGATAGGCGGCAACGAGCGCGGGTAGCCGAGCCAGGCCAAAGGCGCAGCGCTTAGGACGCTGTCCCGTAGGGGTCCGCCGGTTCAAATCCGGTCCCGCGCACTGAGGAGCGAAGCGACGAGGGAGCAGGACCGATTTGAACCCTGGAAGGCGCGCGCAACGAAGTGAGCACGTCTTCATCCGGTTCAAATCCGGTCCCGCGCCTTCTCCGTGAAAAGTTTCGTGAGCGGTGAATCCGGCCCACCAGGTGAGCACCACCGGAACCCCCAGTATCACGGCCTATTCGAAAGAACCCCGGACCAACAGTTACGATCGACCAGTGGTACACCGGGGAATACTCGCGAATCCCGACCACGAATTGCCAACGAAACTGACCATTCTCAACCCCCAATATCGGGGGAAAGGGTAATGTTCGCTGAAACCTCACTGGCGAGCATGAGTGGTGGGATACGCGCCGAGGTGACAGTCGAGGCAGCAGAAGCGTGCCCCATTGCGAGGGCCACTGCCGACCGTGGCGATGCGATCACGGACATCTCGCGGAACGTTTCGACCGGAGACGATGGCGTCGTCGAGGAGTTCACGGCCGGTGCCGAAACGGAAATCGAGGACGAGCGAATGTATCCGGTGTTCTCGTACGACTCGCGAATCACCTACCGGTTCGATCGCGAAGACGACCCCGAGTGTCCGTGCCAGATGATCGAACAGCACGGCGTTCCCGTGTCCGACACGACCATCAGGAACGGATCGCTCGTTCTGATCTTCCACGTCGCGGACCTCGACGAACTCGGGACGATCATCGAGGACCTGCGCGAGCGCTATGCAGTCTCGATCGAACGCCTGGTGCAATCCGGTGGGGACGGCGACGCCGACGACCTGGTGTTCGTCGACCGCGGGCAACTCACCGACCGCCAGCTGGAGGTCCTGCAGACCGCCCACGAGATGGGATATTTCGACTACGCGAAACGATCGAACGCCGGCGAAGTGGCCGAGGAACTGGGCATCTCGACCTCGACGTTCTCCGAGCACCTGGCGGCCGCCCAGCGCAAACTCTTCGCCAGCCTCGTCGAGGAGTAACCGAATCCGCCGACGGCCCTCGATAACCATTTCTAATGCCCGCATATTCGGGGCGGTAGCTTTTGCTCGCCACAGCCGAACATTTCACCCGTCCAAGAGGAATGAACGAAGAATTCGAGTTCGTCTGCCCCGAGTGTGGCGAACGGATCACCGTCAACGGGGGCGTTCGCGAAGCGTTGCTCGAGAACGGTTGCCTCCTCTGTGATGCCGATCTGTCGGCGAGTGACTTCCGCCCAGTCTCCGGCCCCGTCCAGTGAACTGCCCTCGAACGGCGAGGGTTCCGTCGATCCGCATCACGTCGCTCCTCCACTGACTGCTCGACGAAGAGTGGTGCGCATCCCGAACTGTGGAACCTCCCACAATACGGGTACGGAGCGGGAAATCGACGGATGCATAACGTTTAGGACACCGCCGGTCGTTGGTCAGGCCGTCATCATGACCGACATCCTGATCGAAACCACCTCGGAGGACGGGTACGCGTCGCGAAGCATCGTGGGTGACTTCGAACTCAAGCTCGATGGCGACGGTGAAGACGGTCCGCGGACGACCCCCACGCTGGTCGCCACCTACGCAGGCTGCTGGATTCCGGCGTTCCGGGCGGCTGCCAAGGAGTGGGACGTCGAGGACCTGGGCCGGGTCGAAATCGACTCGGAAGCCGACCTGGACGACGACGGCGACCTCGAGGCGATCCGGTTCAAGGTCAAGGCCGAGGCGGCCCTCGGCGAGGACAAAGACGAGATCGTCGAGCAGGCCCACGAGTTCTGTCACGTCGACGCGGCGCTTCGCGACGACCTCCGGGCCGACGTGGTCGTCGAGGACGACGTGTTCTGAGACGGGACCCTTTTCTTTTCGCTTCGATCCCCGATATTGACACGTGGATCAGTACCCCCTGATTCGAGAACGAGTCCGTGAGCCTGTTCCAGTCACGGAAGCGCCTGACGACCGTCGCGGTTTCGACGGCCTCGTCCGCCGATATCCGTCGGGATCGATCGACGCGACGCCTACTGATCACAGGCGGAACGCTGAAGCCACCGGGCGGCGATCTTGGGATATGAGCGACTGGACGGACCAGATCGTCGGCGAGCGGATGGCCGTCGACAACGAGTTCTCCCAGCGAGTGGTCGCCTCGGAGTTCTCGAACCAGGAGTGGAGCCTGATCATGACCGCGGTCGAGTTCGAGATCGAGGATGCCGACGACCCGGACCGCGCCCGGATCGTCGCCGACACGAGCAAGCTCGACGCGATCATGCCGGAACTGGAGAACATCCGCACCCAGATGGGTGGCGTCCCGGGTGCCCCCGGGGCCGGCCAGGACCGATCGAAAGGGGGCGGTGGGCTCTTCGACGGCATCAAGAACGCGCTCGGCCTCGACGGGGACGATGAGGAATCGGACGACAAGCGAAAGGAAGCGGCCGCCGAACTGGCTCAGGAGTACGCGACTGCCCTGCAGGAACACCTCGAAGAGAAGGGTCGGTGGGACGAGGTCCGGACGATCGGGACGACCGACTAGCCGTCCCCGGACCGGTGCATGGTGAGTTCTTCGGCCTCGTAGATGTTGAGCAACTCTGTGATGAGTTCGTCGTACGATTCGTCGTCGACGCGGAGTCGATCGAGCCGTTCGATGGTCTCCTCCTCGAGGTGGATTTCGGGCATCACTGAGACGTACGCCGGGAACTCACTTAATCGTCCGGTCGTTTCGCTGCCGTGGCGATGATTCGATTCCCGAGGATGGCGGCTCGTCTCGTTCGAAATCCTCCCGTTGGTCACTACGGCCTCGCTGCTCGCGGGTCGTTCCTCCCCGCTCGCTTGTTCGAGACCCTCCCTACGGTCGGATCTCGCTACTCTCCAAACAGAAACGACCCGTTCCGCTGGACGACCTCGCCGTCCACCTCGATTCGTGAATCCTCGCTCACGTCGACGAGGAGGTCCGCGTGGATCGCGCTCTCGTTGAACTCGCGATCCGCCGGCACGCACTCTTCCATCGCGTTCCCGAGTGCGACGTGGACGGTGTCGCCCATCTTCTCGTCGAACAGAATATTGCCGGTTACCCGGTCGATACCCCGGTTCATTCCGATGCCGAGTTCGCCGACCCGACGGGCTCCCGGATCGGTCTCCAGCAGGTTCGTCAGCGCCGCCTCGTTCCGACTCGCCTCGTGATCGACCACCACACCGTCTTCGAACGCGAGGCGGACGTCGCGGATCTTCCGCCCGCGACGGTGCAGGGGCAGGTCGAAAGCGATCTCTCCGACCACCGAATCGATCACCGGAACGGTCGCCACTTCGCCGCCGGGCATGTTCTCACGGCCGGCGTCGTTGAGGGTATCCATGCCAGAGACGGAGAGTCGAAGGTCAGTATCTTCGCCCGAGACGATTCGGACGGTCTCGGCGGGCTCCAGAACGTCGACCAGTTGCGCCTGGAATTCGCGCTGGGCCTCCCAGTCCCGGTCGATGGCGTCGTAGACGTACTCCGTCCAGCGTTCGGTGCTCAACTCTGCGTGTTGGGCGCCCGCTTGAGTCGGGTGCTGTGTAATGACCCAGCGCGTGTCGAGGCGTTCCTCCAGGATCGGCTGTTTGGCCCGACTCGCTGCGGCACCTTTCTCCGGGTCGACGTCGCTCCCCTCGGCCGTGTTTCTCGTGCCCTTCACGAGGATCACGACGTCAGTCTCCTCCATTGCCGCGAGCCGGTGGCCTTTCGGCCGATAGTCGTCCACGGTCATTGCTCGGGCGTAGGCCCGCCTGGCCCGTCCGTGCCGCCATTCGACGGTCGGACGTGCGCCGCGTTTGCCGAGGTGTTCGTACAGCGCGACCACGAGGTCCTCGGCCGGCGTCGGCGCACTGATGAGAACGTTATCTTCGGGACCCACCCCGGTACAGTAATCGACCAGAATCTCGGCGTGTCTCCGAATGCGGTCGTCCATGGTTCGACCAGGTGCGGGCGGTCAATGAACGCCCGCCAACCCCGGTGAAAGTGGAAGTAGTGGCTCCCCTGCGAGGATAACCAACGGCATCAATAACCGTCACTCGATCGGGGGGATTCTCGAATCCTGGGGACGCTCACCCTGGCTTTAGGTGACGCGTGACGGAGTTACCGACGGTGAGAACGAGATGCACGACCAGCAACGCCCGGCCCACGAAAGTGTCCCGGGATGCCACACTGGAGGTGAACGTCGATGACCAACTTCGGGGTCCCCGCTAACGACCCGGTCCTGTCGCGACCGTGGTCGAAGTATCAACCCTGGCCCGCCACGATCGTGGGCGAACGGTCGATCGGCGAGGACGCCTCGATCGTCTCCGTCGAGTTCGACACGGAGACCGAACTCGACCACGACCCCGGGCAGTACGTCCAGGCGATCGTGCCTGGGGTCGGGGAAGCACCCATCGCGATCGCGTCGCCGCCGGCCGACACGGGCCCGTACGAACTGCTCGTCCGCGACGTCGGTAGCGTCACGAACGCGATTCTCGACCTCGGCGTGGATGGGGAAATCGGGATTCGCGGCCCCTACGGCGAGGGGTTCGACGCCGACGGCCTGACGGAGACGGATCTCGTGTTCGTGGCGACCGGTGACGGCCTGGCGTCGCTCCGACCGATGATCGAGGTGGCCGTCGCGGATCCCGAAGCCTACGGCGACGTGACGATCTGCTACGGCGAATCGAGCCCCGACGCCATGATCTACGAGTACCGACTCGGAGAGTGGGCGGAGGCCGAGCACGTCACCCTCCAAACGACAGTAGCGTCGACCGAGGGCACCAAGTGGGACGGCAACGTCGGCGACGTCGAGGACCTCGTTTCCGAGGTGACGTTCGATCCCCGCCGGACGAACGCCCTCGTCGCCGGGGATCACGGGACCGTCACACCGGTTCTCGACGTCCTCTCGGAGAAACGCCTCCCGGACGATCGCATCTTCGTCACCCTGGAGGCCCGGATGCGGTGCGGGGTCGGCGTGTGCGGAAACTGTCGGTTCGACGGACTGTCAGTCTGCCGGAACGGACCGGTGTTCGACTACCGGACGGTCAAACCTCGCGTCGACACGCTCTGAACTCGAAATCGGCGGCGATTTTCGGCGTTTTCCGGCCACGTTGCGAAGCCGTAGCGTGGTACGGGCACCCAATATTCTCAGAATCTGGGGATGTCCACTTTTCCTTTTAGAAGTACGCCCGTACCAGGAAACGGGACAGGGACCATGAAGATAATCGAACGCTCGACCTTTCGGAACTTTGTCGACGATTTAATATCGAACGACGAACGGGACGTGGTCGGCGCGACGCAGGAAGGGGGCCAGTACCTCTTCGACGAACTCGACGACTCGTCGGATCTGGCTCTCGAATACGACCTGACGACGCTACCACCGAAAAAATACTTCCTGCCGCCGCGGGAAACCCTCCTCGAGTACGAACGCTCGGGCGAGGAGTACGACATCGACTCGGTGCTCGAGATCGAGCCCCGGATCGTCATCGGCGTGCATCCGTGGGATCTCGAAGCCATCGAGCAGATGGACAAGATCTTCATCGAAGAGCACGACGACGAGTACTACGAGCGCCGGCGGGAAGAGTGCGTCATCATCGGATCGACGCCGCAGAACGTGGCCGACGAGACCTTCGCCGGCGACATGAACACGGCGACGAAGGACACCGGCTACGACCTCCTGTTGACCGAACTCGACGACGTGATCGCCGTCGAGGTCGGCAGTCGCAAGGGAAGCGAACTGATCGAGAACGTTCCCACGCGGAACGCCACCTTCGAGGAAGTCGAGGCCGTCGAGGCCGAGAAGGACGCCGTGGTCGAGGACGCCACGCGGGGCCTCGACCTGCCGACGGAGGCACTCCCCACCCTCCTCTCGGCAGGCTACGACGAGATCGAGTTCTGGGCGGACCACGCCGAGCAGTGTACCTCCTGTTGTAGCTGTAACGTGGTGTGCCCGACCTGCTACTGTTTCGACATCGAGGACGTCAACGAGGTCGGTGCCGAGAGCGGCAAACGCGAGCGCCGCTGGGACGGCTGTAACCTCAAGGACTTCGCGGCCGTCGCCCAGGGCGAGAACTTCCGCAGGGAACGCGGCAAGCGATATCGACACCGCTTCCACCGCAAGGGCGACTACGTCTACGAACGTTTCGGCGACATCGCCTGCGTCGGCTGTGGGCGCTGCGGAAAGCACTGCCTGCCCGGGATCGCTGACCCGCTGGCGGTCTACAACGACCTGAAAGAACACCTCGAGGAGAAAGGGGAACTGCCGGGATCGGACGCGAGTGCCACGGTCTCGACGGAGGTGACCTCCGATGACTGAGATGGGCGGTTACGGTGGCAGCGGCCAGGTTCCGATGCAACAGCGCCTGGCCATGGAACCCGAACCGGCGACGATCACGGATATCCGCCGGTACACCGAGAAGGACGCGCTCTTCGAGATCGACCTCGAGGAGCGCGACGAACTCGGCCACGGCCCGGGCGAGTTCGTCCAGGTGTTCGTGCCCGGCATCGGCGAGGCACCGATCTCGATCGCCTCCGCCCCCGAAGAGGGCGATACCTTCGACCTCGTCATTCGCGAGGTCGGCAACGTCACCGGCGCGATCCACGACATGGAGCCCGGCGACAAACTCGGCATTCGCGGCCCCTACGGGAAAGGATGGGGCCCCGAGCGCCTGAAGGGCCAGGACCTGCTGTTCGTCGCCGGCGGGATCGGCCTGCCGCCGACGCGGTCGATGATCGAGAAGGCGCTGGCCAACCGCGAGGACTACGGCGACATCACGATCCTCTACGGGACCACCAGCCCGAACGACATCCTCCACGACGAGGACATCCAGCGCTGGCGGGACCGCGACGACGTCGAGTTCCGGATGACCGTCGACGAGGTGCCCGAGGGCACCGAGTGGGACGGCAACGTCGGCGTGATCACCACGATCATCCCGCCGGTGGACATCGACCCCGAGACCACGACCGCGATGATCTGTGGCCCGCCGGTCATGTACCAGTTCGTCCTGGAGGAACTGGACGAGAAGGGACTCCCCGAGGAGAACATCCTCGTGTCCCTCGAACGGCGGATGCGCTGTGCCGTCGGCCTCTGTGGGCACTGCCAGATGAACGACCTGTACGTCTGCAAGGACGGCCCGGTGTTCGAGTATCCGGTCGTCAAGAAGCGAGGTGAGGCGCTATGAGCGACACCGAATCCGAGAAACCCCGCGTCGCGTTCTTCGACTTCACGGGCTGTGAGGGCTGTCAGCTCGAAGTCGTCAACCTCGAGGAACAGCTGCTCGACCTGGTGGCGGTCGTCGAAATCGTCAACTTCCGCGAGGCGACCTCGCGCCGCGAGGACGACTACGACATCGCGTTCATCGAAGGGTCGGCCGTTCGCGACCACGACGCCGAACGGCTCGAGAAGATACGAGAGGACGCCGACACGGTGGTCACGATCGGTTCGTGTTCCTCGATCGGCGGGATCAACGCCCTCCGGAACGACAGGGACCTCGAGACGGTCAAACGCGACGTCTACGGCGACGACATCGGGCAGTTCGACGACGTCTGGGCGGAGGCCAAGCCGACCGAGGCCGTCATCGACGTCGATTACAGCATTCCCGGCTGCCCGATCGACAAGCAGGAGTTCGTGCAGGTGGTCAACGCGCTCGTCCAGGGGATCGAACCCCGCATCCCCTCGTACCCGGTCTGCATCGAGTGCAAGATGAACGAGAACCAGTGCGCGTTCGAGCGCGGCGAGGTGTGTCTCGGCCCGGTCACCCGCGGTGGCTGTAACGCCGTGTGTGTCTCCAACGGCCTCAAGTGCTGGGGCTGTCGCGGCCTGGTGCCGGACGCGAACAAGAACGCCCACGAAGAGGTCCTCGAGGAGTACGGTCTCTCGGCCGACGAGATCATCAAGGAGTTCGACCTCTTCACCGGCTGGCAATACGATCAGATGGAAACCGAAGAAACCCCGGAGGCGGTACAATGAGTGGACAACAACTCGACGTCGACGTGGACGTGGAATACCTCACCCGCGTCGAGGGACACGGCAACATCGTGGTGAACGCCGAGGACGGCGAACTGGAGACTTGCGAGTGGCGGGTCGTCGAATCCCCGCGGTTCTTCGAGTCGATGGTCAAGGGTCGGCGCTGGGACGAACTGTCCCTGATCACCTCGCGGATCTGTGGCATCTGCTCGATCAGTCACTCCCTCGCGTCGCTGAAGGCGACCGAGGACGCCCTGGACATCTTCGTCTCCACGCAAGACCGGCAGCTCCGCAAGCTCGCACTGTACGGCGAGATCATCCAGAGCCACGTCCTGCACGTGGGCTACCTGGCGCTGCCGGACCTGGTGGACTCGAAGTCGGTCGTCCCGATGGCCGAGTCCCATCCGGACGACGTCGAGACGGTCGTCAAGCTTCACCGTCTGGGCAACGAGATGACCGAACTGTTCGCCGGCCGGGACGTCCACGCCACGAGCTTCGTGCCGGGCGGGTTCTCCCAGATCCCCGACGAGGAGGAACTCGAGAACCTCCGTGAACGCCTGGCGGGCGTCGACGACGACCTCAACGCGGTCGTCGAACTGCTGGTCGATCTCGCTCCCGAACTTCCCGACTTCGAGCGCGAGACCGAGTACGTCTCGCTCACCCACGACGACGAGTACGCCTTCTACGGCGGCGTCATCGAGTCCTCGGACACCGGCAAGATGCCGGTCGGGGACTACCGCGACCTCACCAACGAGTACGTCGTGCCCCAGTCGACGGCGAAGTACGCCAAACACGCCCGCGACGCGTACCTCGTCGGCTCGCTGGCCCGGTTCAACAACAACTACGACCAGCTATCCGATCGGGCGAAGGCCGTCGCCGAAAAATTCGACCTGTCGCCCCAGGAGACCAATCCCTACCTGAACACGGTCGCGCAGGTCGTCGAGACCGCCCACCTCGTCGACGCCTCGATCGAACTGCTCGACGAGATCCTCGATCGCGGCCTCGACGAGCAGGAACCCCACCACAAGCCCGACGTCGACTTCGGAAACGGTGGCCGCGGCGTCGGTGCCGTCGACGTCCCCCGAGGGACCCTCTTCCACGAGTACGAGTACGACGAAAACGGCGAGTGCGTCGAGGCCAACTGCGTCATCCCGACGAACCAGAACCACGGCAACATCCAGCAGGACATGGAGAAGCTGGTGCCCGAGATCGCCGCCACGAAATCCGACGACGCTGTCGAGAAGGACCTCGAGATGCTGGTCCGGGCCTACGATCCCTGCATCTCCTGTTCGACGCACTACCTCGACGTCGACTTCGTGAACGAGTGATCGATGCTCGGCGTCGTCGCCCTCGGGAACCCGCTGCGGCGTGACGACGGCCTCGGGATGCGACTCCTCGAGGCCCTCCGCGAGCGGGACCTCCCCGACGACGTCGAACTGTACGACGCCGGCACCGGCGGGATGCGGATCATCCACAAGCTCGCCGACGTGGACGACGTCATCCTGATCGACGTGGTCCGGTTCGGCGGCGAGCCCGGCGAGTTCGTCTGGTTTTCCCCCGACGAGGTCGAGTCCATCCGCGAGGAAGGAGCGTCCCACGACCCGAACCTGTTCGAGGCGATCGAACTCTCGCGTCGACTCGACGAGGCGCCCGACCGGATCTGCTGTCTGGGCGTCCAACCCGAGGACCTCTCCATGGGCGAGGGTCTCTCGGAGCCAGTCGAGGCGGCGATTCCGGCGCTGCTCGAATCGATCGAGGCGAAGATCGACGACCTCGCCGGATGACTGGCCGCACGAATTCGATCGATCCTCGGCCGATGGTTTACGTACGATGGCGCACAAGGGACGCCTATGTACCGGGCCAGCGAGGGGATCGAAAACGAGGAGTGGCTGGCGGAACTCCAGGCCATCGCCGACCGCCTGGATCTGAACGCGGACGCGCGCTCTGCGGCCCGCGAGCTGTTCCTCTCGAGCGTTCCGGAACAGGAGCGGTCGAAACGACCGGCGCTGGCGGCCAGCGTCTACGCCGGATCGCTCGTGGCCGGCGATCGACGGTCCCAGACGGCCGTCGCCGACGCCGCTGACGTCTCACGGCTCTCGATTCAGCAGCGCTGGAAGGACCTGCTGGCAGGGGCTGGACTCGAACCGCCGACCTGGTGATCAGGGCGATTCGGGCTCTTCCGCCCGTCCCCGCCCCTCGTGGTCGGGCAGGAGACGGCCGTGTTCGTCGATCTCGCCGGCCGCCATCCGAGTGCTCGAAATGATGTCGCCGTCGTCGGCGCGAACGTGTGGGACGATCTCGACCTGAACTGGATCGAGACCACGCTCGACGCGGATCTCGTTGACCTTCCTGGCCCCACTGACCGTTTCCGGGGAGACGACGAGGTAGCGAAAGTCCGGTTCGGTCGCGATACCGGTCGGTTCCTCGAGCGAGCGGACGGCAAACGCCCGATCGTAGCGCTCGGCGAGCGGTTGTAGCTCGGCTTCGAGGTTGGCCCGTCGTTCGTCCCACGGTCGGACGTATCGATCGACGTTTCGCGTTTTCGGCGCGAGGTCGTCGCTGGTAAGCCCGACGGTGACGTCACCGAGCTGGAAGGCTCGCTCGAACAGCGCGCGATGGCCGTCGTGAATCGGATCGAACGTCCCGCCCAGCGCCACGTCCATACCGGAACCGTCTGGTGCCCGGCGTAAAAAGGAGTCGAATTCCCGGTGGGGTAAGGGCGGTCCGGACGCGACCTCGCGGGCGTCGAAAACCCGATCGGTTGTAAACTCACCCGTGAACGAGCCGTATTCCTGGGGATCGAAACCCCTGCCGTAGACGATGCTTTCAGGCCGACTCTTCGCCGTCGCTCTCGTCGCCCTCGGTATCGCCGCCCGATTCGGACTCCTCCTCGCCGGGTTCGTCGACGGTGATCGTCACGGGTTGGGCCTCCTCGAATTCGTCGTCGGATTCACGGCCCAGGTATTCGTCGAGATTGAACACCGCGTTGAGTTCGTCCTGGACGTCGGTGACGATGTTGCTGACGAGATCGCTCGGTTGTATCGCCGTGTACTGGTACGGATTGTTCCCGGCACCGCTGCTCTCGCGTTTCTCCCGAGTGACGACGTCCTCGTCGTGCAAGGACGCCAGCGCCTCGCGGACGGTGCTCGGATAGAGTCCCGTGCCCTTGGCCACCTCCTCGCTCGTGCTGGCAGGGTGCTGGTGGAGATAGATGTAGATCTTTGCCCGCGTTTCGGTGTCCAGCAGCCACGACAACAGGTCGATGACCCGTCGGTCGAACTCCTCGACCGCCCGGTCGGCACCCTTTTCCAGTCGTTCGCGCGAGGACGATCGCTCGCCGTCGTCGGTCTCCTCTTCGATCTCGTCGTCAGGATCGGGCTGATCGGCAGACATATGTCCCTTCTGGTAGGACAAAAGGTAGTCCCGTGTAAAAACCTTGCCCGGCGGGCCGGGGCGAATCTCCGAGGCCTTCGCTCAGATCTCGCTACTCGCGGGTCGTCCCTCCCCGCTCGTCCTTTCGAGGTCTTCGCTTCGCTCAGACCTCGCTACTCGCGCGGGCCGAGAATCAGTTCCTGGCAGAGGTTGTCCAGGTCGCTCGTCTGGCGGAGGCGTCGCTGTCGCTCGGCCCCACTCTCGGCGGCGTAAATCTCACAGATCCCGGAGAGGTCGAGGCGGTCGCACTCGCGTTGGATGATGGTCCCCAGATCGACGGTGCCGTCCCCCGTGCGCTCGATGAACTCGGCGTCGTGGCCGTACCGGAGCGCGCGCCACTTGTTCTCGTCGAGCAGTTCCCGTCGGTGGCGTTCGCCGGTTTCGCCGTCCTCGTAACGCTCGGCGAGGTCCACCACGAGTTCGTGGACGTACTCGACGAACGCGTAGATCCGGTCGGGATCGGCCTGCGCGTCCGGTGCGCGAACCTCGACCGTCCCGTGCCCGGTGTGGGGTCGGACGTCGTACCAGAGCTCCCCCCGGTCGTTGATCGACCCGCTCTCGATCATCTGTTGTTCGAACGTCAGGTAGTCCTCGAAGTCGTCGAACGCCGTCGGCATCCCCGTGTTCGGGAGCCCCTCGAAGATCTTCGCCCGCGCCGACTGGAGGCCGGTGTCGTAGCCGTTCCAGTACGGCGAGTTCACCGAAAGCGCGAGGATGACCGGCACGTACCACCGGAGTTCGTTCGCCACCCAGACGGCTTTGTCCGGGTCGTCGACGCCGACGTGGACGTGCATCCCCGCGGTCGTGTTCCGGTGCTGTGGGTACTGGATCCGGTCGAGTTGCGCCCGGTAGCGGGGCTTCTGGGCGTGTTCGAGTTCGCGCCACCGGGCCGCCGGGTGGAGCCCCGCGGCCGCAAGGCCGTACCCGTTCGCGGCGGCGTACCCGACGAACTCGTCGCGGACGCGCTGGAGGATCCCGCGAGCGTCACTCAGGCGCTCGATCATCGGCGTCTGGACCTCGAGGACGGACTTGAACAGTTCGTGGTCGATCCGATCCTCCAGGAGTTCCGGCGGGTCCCCGTCGTACACGAGGTCGTCGGAGGCGGCCGTCGGCCGGGCGTTCTCGTCGACGGCGTAGAATTCCTCCTCGATGCCGAGCGTCCCCATGTGCGTGAAGACGTCGGCGGATCCCTGCTGTTGCATTGCCCCGGTCTTTGAAAGCCGCGAATATATACCGTTTGGAGTCGGAAGCTCAGCGCGGCCGAGCGACCACGCCGAGGTGATCCTCGTGGAGCGGGTCCAGGCGGGTCGTTTCGAGCACCTCGTAGGCCGATCGTAGTTCGTCGAGCGCGTCCTCGAAGACCGCGTCGGGGTTCGCGGTGACGTCCTCGCTCCGAGCCTTGATCGCGGCGATCAGCCGACCGTCGTCGGCCAGGAACTGGCGGTTGCGCACGGCCACGGTCGCCTGCCCCCGCGTGGCCACGTCCTGGACGATGGCGTCGACGCCCGACTCGACGACGTGGGCGTACGTCTCGGGACGTCGGGCGTCGGCGAGCAGGGGAAACAGGCGGGCGCGAGAGTCGGCCACGTCGAGCAGGTCCCGCACCGGCCGGGGTGCGAACTCGACGGCGTAGGTCGGGCCGGCGAAGTCCGCGACGTGGCTCACCGTCGTTCCGCTCGCCGCACCGAGGTACAGGACCGTGTCACCGCCCGAGAGGCCGGTTTCGACCTCCCGTTCGAACATCGCGGCGAGCTTCGATCGCCGGGCGTCCCACAGGCGCCAGCCGTCCACGACTGGCTCGCCGTACACCGGTTGGCCCCGGGTTGCGAGGCGCTCCTCGTCGTCGAACTCGCGACGTTCGACGCCGTCGGGGAGGGTCATTGGTCACCCCGCGAGCGAATCCGGGCGATGCGATCCTCGAGTTCCGCGTCGAGTTCCGGCCGTCGCTCGCCCGAGTAGTGGTCGATCCGTGCGGCGATCGTCAGTTTCCCCGCGAGCGCCCTGGCCGCGGACCCGCGGTGTTCGCGGTCGGTCCCGTGGACGTACTCGTGAGTGTAGATCACCCCGTGCTTCGGGGACGGCGCCTGGCCGCGCAGGTGGGCGAACAGCGCGTCCTCCGCGCCCAGTAGTTGAACCGTCCCGCTGGGGAGTTTCGCCAGGTCCTCGAGCCCGCCCGCGAGGGAAATCAGTCGCGCCGCCAGCACCGGGCCGGCGAGCGCCGAGAGGTTCGGCGCGACCGCCGGGGCCGACTGCTCGACGAACGCCCGGAGGTTCGTCGCCTCGTCGTCGAGGTCGACGACCCGTTCGGCCAGGGCGACGACGCGTTCCTCCGGTGGGCTCGACGGTTCGCGGTCGGCCACCGCCCGCGCACCCTCGATGCCGGTCTCGACGTCCTCGAACAGCGTTCCCGCCCACTCGACGACGCGCTCTGCCAGTTCGTTCGCCCGGGCCTCGCAGTCGTCCATCGCCTGGATGGCGTGTTTCAGCTGCTGGTCGTCCGCGCGTTCGCGTTCCTGGACTTGCCGTCTGGCAGCGTGAATCGTCGCCTCGTGGAGCCGGTCGTAATACTCGTCCGGTGATTGGGCGAAACCGGCGTCGACCGCCAGTTGCGGCCAGTCCTGGGGCGCATCGGCACTCCCGTCGACGATGGAATCGCTGGCGGCGTCGACGTCGCCGGAATCCACGTCGACGAACCAGCCCGCATCGCGACGGCCGGAGTTCTCGGTCATGATTCGGCTGTAGATTCCCACCGTGTAAATGCGTTCCCGAACCGACGAACCGCGCACCGACGAATCGTCGCGGCCGCCTCCGCCTAGATCCCGCCCCGCCGTCGCAGCACCTCCACGAGACCGAGCACGAGGAGGGCGAGCAACAGCAGGAGGAAGAGCCAGACGAGGTTCAGTCCTCCAGGCTCTCCCACCGGCGTCTGAGTCGCCGTCGGCGTCGAGGACGGCGTCGGCGTGGCTGTCGCGGTCGGCGTCACTGTCGGGGTCGGCGTCGGCGTCGGAGTTCCAGGCAGCGATACTCGAACGTCGATCGTGACCGCAGCCCAGTCGTCCTCCGTCTCGCGGTCGTTCCCGGGCGTCGAGTCGGGATCGGCCGCCGCACTCTCGACGACTTCCGCCACCTTCCGGACCGTCCTGTCCCCCCTCGCCTCCATCGTCGCCGTCAGCGTCAGCGTCGCGCTCTCGTCGCGCCCCCTCGCGTCGATCGTCCAGTTACCGGTCGTCGCGTCGTATCTCCCCCGTTCGGGATCGGCGCTGACGAACTCGAGGTCCGCCGGAAGCGCCTCCGCGACGACGACGCCCGTCGCGACGTCCGGCCCGTCGTTCGAGAGCACGAGGGTGAACACCACGCGTTCGCCGACGAATCCGGTCGTGACGTTTGCCGTCTTCGTGAGACGCAGGTCGGCCTGTAGGGTCCCGGGTGCGCTCCGGACGCTCACCGTCGCGGTGGCCCGGTTGTTACGGGAGCTGGTATCCGCAACGTCTGTCTCGGTCAGTTCCGCGACGTTTTCCCACGTGCCCGTCCGGGACGCAGTGACGGTGATCGAGAGGGTTTCCGACGCGCCGACGCCGAAACTGCCCGTCGAACCCGGGCCGTCGTCCAGTGACCAGATACCCGTCTCCGGATCGTAGGTCCCTCGGCTCACCGTGTTCGACACGCCGGTGAACCCGGCAGGCAACACGTCCGTCACTTCGACCCCGGAGGTCGCCTTCGGGCCGTCGTTCCGGAGGGTGACGGTGAAGGTCACCTCGTCGCCGACCGACGCCGAGGTGACGTCGGCGCGCTTGGAGAGCCGCAAGTCGGTTCCCGAGGGAGTCGGGGTCGGTTCGGGGTCGGGGCCGGGACCGGGGCGGCTCGCAGCCGTCACCGTCGCAGTGGCCCGGTTGTCGCCGGTGTCTGGATCGGAGACAGGTGACACGGACACCTCCGCGACGTTGGTCACCTCGCCAGCCCAATTCGGGCTGGCGGTGATCTCGAGCGTCGCCGACGCACCATTGGCCACACTCCCGACCGACCAAATACCAGAATCGACGTCGTACGTCCCCCGACTGACCGTGTGGCCGAGGTAGGTGAGCCGACCGGGAAGCGCGTCCTCGACGATTACGCCCGTCGTCGCGTTCGGGCCGTCGTTCCGGAGAGTGACGGTGAACGTCACGCTGTCACCGACGTACACCGTGTTATCGTCGACGCGCTTGGTGAGGACCAGGTCGGCCTCCGGGGTCAGCGGTCCGAGGCCCACCGTTACGTTCGCTCGGGCCACGTCGTTGTCGGGGTTGGGGTCGGTCACGTAGCTGTCCGTTATCTCCGCGACGTTCGTCCAGGTGCCGGGCTGGGTCGCCGTCGCAGTGATCGTGAGGGTCTCGGAAGTTGTGGAACGCTGACGGGGCGACGTTTGCCTGAACCAGGGTTGAGACCAAACGCCGGTGTTCGGATCGTAGGTTCCCCGGGTCGTGGTATTCGACACGTAGTCGAACCCGTCAGGGAGCACGTCCGTCACCGTGAACCCGGCTATCGGGTCCGGGAGGTTCTGGAGGGAAACGGTGAAGTTCACGTCGTCGCCCACGGTCACCGAGTCGTCGTCGACCGTCTTCGAGAGTTTCAGATCGGCAGTCTGCTCCGGAACGACCAACACGTCAGCAGTGGCGTAGTCGTCCTCGGTTGGATCCCCGTTCCCGGCCGTCGAGTCGGTGTCGGGGGTGGAACACTCGACGACTTCCGCCACGTTCCGAAGCGTGGTGTGCGGGAGTGCATTCGTCCGCACCGTCAGTGTGAGCGTCTCCGTGGTGTTCGACTCGATGCTCCCGATCCCCCAGCGGTTCGTCGTTCTGTTGTACATCCCCTCCGTGGCATTCGCCTGGAGAAGGTCGAGGTCGGCAGGAAGTCGATCCTCGATCAGGACCGCCGTCGCCGTCCTCGGCCCGTTGTTGGTCACCTCGACGGTAAACTCGACCTGACCATCCGTTCCGACGATCGACGGAGTGGCAGTCTTGGTGAGTTCCAGGTCGGCGGTTTCGTTCGGCGGGGGCGTCGGGCCGACCGACACGTCGATGGAGGCCGCGTCCCGGTCGTCCTCACCGTCCAGATTGTTTCCGGGCGTCGAGTCGGGATCGAACGCCCCGCTTTCGGCGACCTCGGCAACGTTCCACAGCGTCGCGTTCGTCGTGGCGTTCACCCGGGTCGCCAGCGTCAGCGTGGCGTTCGCACCGACCGCAATCTCGCCGACCGCCCAGGTGCCGTTCGTCGCGTCGTAACTCCCCTGGCTGGGCACGGCGTCCACGAAATCGAGCAACGCGGGGAGCGCGTCGGCGACCGAGACGTTCGTCGCGTTGTTCGGCCCGGCGTTCGTCACCTCGACGGTGAACTCGACGGGATCACCGGTCGTCGCCGACGTGACGTTGGCGGCCTTCGTCAGCGAGAGGTCGGCCTCCCGCCGGACGGTCACCGTCGCGGTGTCGGCGTCGTTGGTCGGGTTCCGGTCGAGGACGGTCGGGTACCGATCGAGGTCGTAGAGAGGTGCCTCGACGGTCGCGGTGTTCACGACCGGGGCGGCCGGTTCGGTCTCGAACGAACCGGTGATCGACAGGGTGGCAGTCGTCTCGTTCTCGGGGAACAGGACGTACCAGACGTCGTACTCGTTCCCGGGTAGATACCAACCGCCCCGAGTCGTCGCGTTCGAGACGACGAACCCGGACGAACGGTTCAACAGGACGTCAAGTAGCGGGTCGGTGACGACGACCGGCGTCGAGATGGGTTCGTCGGTCGCCACTGTCACGTCGAACGTGACCGCCCGATCGAGCGCCACCGTCACGTGTTTCACCCCGGTCACCGTGGCGTTCGAAACGGTCTTCTCGACCCCCAGGTCTGCCGACGGCGTGAGGATCACCGACGCGTCGTCCAGGTTGTTCCCCCAGTCCGGGTCGTCCGTCCCGCCAGCGAGTGCGACGTTCGGAACCGGGGCTGGTCGCAACAATATCGACCGAATGCTGTCGTTGAAGTGTCCCGTAACGGTCAGCGTAGCGTTCGAACCGGTCGCCAGCGAACCGACGTCCCAGAGCCCCGGAATCGGTAGGGTCACCGAGGAACTCCCGATCGTTATCGGGATCCGGGTTTCGTTCCAGACGCCCTGCGTCGTCGCGTTCGAGGTCTCGACGTACAGCCCGTCGAAGCTCGCAAATTCGGTATAATTCTCCGGCGTGTGTCCGGCCAGCAGCCCGAGGATCGGATCGACGAGGTAAACGTTCGACGCGTCTTCCGGTCCGTGGTTGGTGACCGTGATCGTGTAGTTCACCGGTTCCTCGGGGCCGAGTCCCGCGATCACGCTCTCGGCGTCGGTCACCGTCGCGTTCGACACCCACTTTTCGACGCAGACGTCGGCCCGCGGCAGGAGGGAGACCGTGGCCGAGTCGGTGATGGTGCCGTCCGGGAACGTAAACGCAATCGCGGTGTTCTCCAGTCCCGACGACGCATACTGGGGCGACA
>Ga0102925_1000403_pt1 | contig 23191 bp, 19 predicted proteins | sample SalPonR1_A_D1_MG_FD_78216 | JGI IMG/M metagenome (GOLD analysis project Ga0102925, IMG submission 78216) | Salt pond soil microbial communities from South San Francisco under conditions of wetland restoration - Salt Pond MetaG R1_A_D1_MG | ecosystem: Environmental > Aquatic > Marine > Intertidal...
GACAACAGCGACGCGCAACGGATATTCACCGGCCTCGGCTTCGACATCCACACCGACCAGGGCCGAGGCACCCAGGTCGTCGGGGGTGAGGAAGAAAACATTCCCATTGAAACGGCCAAGCGCCACTGCCGGTGTATCCCCTTGATATTCGAGCACGGCGACTTCGCCGGTCCCGATGGACGTAGAGGACAGTTCGAGCGAGGCGCCCAAAGCGAGAAAGGGCCAGAAAAAGCCAAGAACAAAAACAGCGATACGCATATCAATCCTCGGTCTCGGTCGCCTCGACGACCACACGGCATTGGCCCCGGGCAAAACGCAGGCGCAGGCGCTGGCCGGTTTGCACAGCGGCGGCATTCCGCACCACGGTCCCGTCTCGTTCGTCGAACGCGATGCTGTATCCTCGCCCCAGGACCTTGAGAGGCGACAGAGCATCGAGTCTGCTCGAATGCATCCCCAGCAACTGGCGCAAGCTGCCGATCTTTGTCAGCACGGCCCGGTTCAAGCGGCGCTCCAAATCCTCCCGATGCTGACGTGCCAGGTCGATCTTTTCGGCGGGAGAGCGCAAAACGGCCCGCATGGCATCAAGCCTGTCCTTCAGCCGTTGCACTCGGCTTCGCATCTGTGACGCCATCCGCATCGTGAGATGATCAAGATGATTTTCCAGAGCCAGTCGTTCCTTGACAACCAGTTCCGCCGCTGCGCTGGGGGTGGGAGCCCGCAGATCGGCAACGTAGTCGGCGATCGTCGTATCGACTTCGTGACCGACAGCAGAAATCACCGGGATTTGCGATTCATAAATGGCCCGGGCCACGGTTTCTTCATTGAAAGCCCATAAATCCTCAATTCCCCCGCCGCCTCGACCGACAATCAGGACATCCGCCTGGCCATGCTGGTTCATCTCTGCGATGCCGGCGGCTATCTCCCCGGCAGCGCCTTCGCCCTGGACCTTGACCGGCCGGATAAGCACGCGAACACCTGCAGACCGCCGTCGCAGCACATTGAGGATATCATGAATGGCGGCTCCTGTTGCCGAAGTAACGACTCCCACAGTTGCGGGAAAGGGCGGCAAAGGCCTCTTGTGCTCCGGGGCAAATAAACCCTCTGCATCCAGACGTTTCCTGAGTTGCTCGAAGGCAAGCTGCAAACTGCCGAGTCCGCTGGGCTCCATACCTTCGAGAACCAGCTGAACTTCGCCACGCTGAAGGTAAACCGACATTCGTCCACGGCACAGAACCTTCATCCCGCTCTCGGGGCGGAACGGCAAGAGCCTGTTCTGTGTCCGAAACATCACCGCCCGCATTTGAGCGGTTTCGTCCTTGAGCGTAAAATACCAGTGCCCGCTGGCGGGAGTAGCGAAGTTGGCGATTTCCCCTTCGACGAGAACCTGGACGAAGTTGTCTTCGACAACGTCCTGAAGAAGGGCCACCAGAGCGGAAACACTGAGAACATCTGAATTGACAGTCATAAGACAAGACACTATATCTTGGGCACCAACGTTGACAAAAGAATGCAATTCCACTATATATGGAGCGGCAAGGAGGAAAATCGACTATGTCGCGACCCTATGTGATCACCGTATCGAGCGAAAAAGGCGGCGTCGGCAAAACAACACTGGCGACCAATCTGGCCATTTATCTGAAGGCCACGGCTGAAGACCTTCCGGTAACCCTGCTGAGTTTCGACAATCACTTTTCCGTAGATAAAATGTTCAGGATCGGTCGCAACAGTGACAACAGGCAGGGATCGGTGGCAGAGATCTTCAGCGGCGGAAAACTGGATGAGCTGACCCAAACCGGGGAATTCGGTATCCAGTTCATCCCCTCAAGCTCCGACATTGCCCCTATCCGCGATCACCTCCATAGCCATGAAACACTGGCCCGGGCCTTGGCCGAGTCTCACATACAAGGTATCGTCATCATCGATACCCGGCCGGACCTGGATATATTTACCCAAAATGCTCTTTTTGCAGCGGACCGTGTGATTGTCCCGGTCAAAGATACGCCGTCACTGGAAAACTGTCGTCATATTTTTGAATTCTTCGAACATCACAATCTGCCGCGACACACGCTCCAGATCCTTCCCTGTCTCATCGATCAACGAATCCGTTTTCCCGGCCCGTTCAAGACGCCCTACCATTTGATGCGGGCGTATGCCATCAACCGCGGCTACAACTGCTATGATGGCTACATTTCCAAGAGTCCGAAAGTCGAAAGTCTCAATACCAATCCGGAAGGCCGGATCTACCCTGTTCTCACACACGGGAACCATACTGAGGTTCACTCACAGCTTATCGATTTCGCCAACTCAGTCTATCGGGATTTCCTGAAAAAGAAGAACTTCCGCGCCGATGAAGTTCGTCTGGGATTGAAGCAACGGAACCAGAGACGGGAGAACGCTTTTGATGAACGCCGCCTTCTGCTTGCTGCCGGATGTCTGATCTGCGGGGCTCAACTGGGGGACGACAAACCGGACAGCAGCAAAATCGCCTACTATGCCGAAACCTCGGATGGCGGGACTACCGGATACATCGAAGAGAAATGCTTTGCCGACCTGATCTTCCGCTATATCTTCAACACCCGGGAAGCACCGGCTGCTGTAAGCCCGCTGCAACAACTTCTGCGCGAATCGGCCCAGCGTTGTTATTTCGTTATTCGCCGGGCACCGAACACCAAAGGATTTTACGAACAGCGCCTGTCCTTTTACCGATTCGATGAAAACTTGCTCGAACTTTCCCACAAGCAGGTTCCCCTGCCTCGGGACGAAAATTCTCCCCTCTTTCGCATGGTCGCCCGGACCCTGTTCGACGACAAGAACATGCTCTCCGATCGTTTCCTGCTCATCCGGCGGATCAGCAGTGATTTCCCCGAAGAGATCCTCTACGAAGAACAGTATCGCGAATATCTGGCTGCCGGAAGCCGCATTGCACGTCAGCTCCCGACCTGATTCAGCAATTCCGAAACAGGGACCACCTTGACATCCCCGTCGGCAAGGGCAGCTGATTCAAGACGTAACGCTTCCAGGGTCTCAGGATAAGGGTGACAGATACCGATGGCATACCCTTTATCCAGGGCTACTTTTTTCAATTTGCGAATCTGGAGCCGTATCTTTTCCACATCCTGCTCATTATCGAGAAAAACGTCGCGCGATGCCGAGCCCACTCCCGACTCCGAAGCCAATCGGTGAGCCACGGAGCGTCCGGAGGTGCGGCTGTCGATAAAGAAAAAACCGTTCTCGCGCATGAATTCGAGAACTGTGGTCATCGCCTCGGTACTTTCTGTAAACCGCGAACCCATATGATTGTTCCCTCCAACTGCATAGGGAACTCTCTGCCAGAAAATGCCCAGACGGGAACGTAGCTCTTCGGCCGAATGGTCCAGAAAAAGAGCGTCTCCGCCGGGGTCGACAGCCGGGAATCCCTGCGGCTCCATGGGGATATGCACAAGGACTTCGCGTTGACCGCGATGGGCCAGGGTCGCAACTTTCGCTGCATTCGAGGTGCCAGGAAGAACGGAAAACGTCACTGGAAACTCAAAAGAGATCAGCGTCCTTGCTGTTTTCATCTCCCGGCCCAGATCGTCCATGACGATAGCCAGGCGGGGTTTCGGGGAGTCAAGGGGCACCTCGAGCCCGTCGGAAAACTCGACACGGCAGATGGTCTCATGGTCCAGAACAACCCTTAATGTCCCTCGATCAGGATCGGAAAAGAGGCGGAGACGAGGTGAAATCCGCTCCAGCCGCTCCCTGAAACTTTTCGTCAGATAGAGCGATGGGAAATCTCCCTCAACAGTGAACACGAGTGTGTCCGCCACCAACCCGTCCCTGATCCCCTCCAGAGACGCCCCGTTCCTCAGCAGCAGGCTCTCCACCTCAATCCTGACATCCTCGAGGAATTCATAAGGCGAAGAGGACACCTGCCCCGCTTCCGTCTTCTTCTCCGGTTGACGGGCATCATAAAGGTATAATCCTCCGAAAACCACAGCCACCATCGCTGCAGCAGCCAAAAGAGCCTGCGCTCGATAATTGCGGGAAGACTTCTTTCCCGACCGTTTTTTACTAACAGAAGGCTTTTTATTCTTAGAGGACATACCGGTCGTCAGTAAGTAAAAGGGGTGGATCTACGTTTCGGCCTGAGAAGACTGATCGGCTCAGGCGGCAGCGGGAGCAAACTTGCGAAAGATATCATATCCTTTAAGAAGATCTAGAGCCCGCATCAATTGATAATCTTCTCGCAGTTCTTTCTCCAGATTCTTTTGATCTTGCTGGACGTCAGGCGAAGTTTCCGGTTCCGGAGACTGGGCTTCCAGGTGTTTTTCCAGATCCGCTTCACGAAAATGCGGCTCTCCTTCAGCTTTGGTGAATTCAGCTTGCTCCACCACTATATCCGGGATGATTCCCCGGGCCTGAATGCTCGTTCCGCTGGGAGTGAAATAATGCGCCGTCGTCAGGCTCAGCCCGGAGCTGTCTCCGAGAGGAATCAGCGTCTGCACTGAACCTTTGCCGAAACTGCGGGTTCCCATGGTAACAGCCCTTCCATGGTCCCGCAAAGCTCCGGCAACAATCTCCGAAGCACTGGCACTTCCGCCGTTGATCAGAACCACCATGGGATACATCGGTTCCGTGTTGCCATTTTCAGCTGAAAAACGCATTCGGTTTTCATCGTCGCGCCCTTCCGTATATACGATCAACCCTTCTTTGAGGAAGGTGTCGGCAACCTCCACAGCCTGATCGAGCAGCCCTCCGGGATTGTTGCGCAGGTCGAGAACGAGTCCTTCCAGAGCACCGTGCTTCTCTCGCAGGTCCGTTAGGGCCTTGTGGAGATCCCCCCCTGTTCTTTCCTGAAATTGAGAAACGCGCACATACCCGTAGCCGTCGTCCAGCATTCTGGCCTTGACACTTTTGATCTTGATAATTTCCCGGGTCAAAGTCAACTCCCGGGGCTTGTCGAAGCTCTCACGCATTATGGTAATCGTGACCTCGGTACCCGGCTCTCCGCGCATAATCTTGACGGCATCCATGATGCTCAAATCTTTGGTGAATTTTCCTTCGATTTTGAGGATCTGGTCTCCGGCTTTGATCCCGGACCTGAAAGCGGGGGTATCCTCGATAGGGGACACGACCTGGAGAATGCCATCGCGGACGGTAATTTCAATACCCAGTCCCCCGAATTCTCCTTTCGTATCGATTTTTCGTTCCTTGTAAATCTCCGGCGGCATGAACGCACTATGCGGATCGAGGGTTTCCAGCATGCCATTGATCGCCCCGTAAATGAGATCCTTCACAGGCACTTCTTCGACGTAATTCTTTCGAACGATCGTAAGAATGTCGGTAAAAATCTCGATCTTTTCGTATTGTGACGTCTCTTTCGCCTGAACCCTTGAGAGGAGGCTTGAAGAATTGAAAACGAGAGTGGTACAGACGGCGACGAGAACGACCATCATCAGCTTGGCGAGGAGATTCTTTTTTTGCATTTACTCATTCCTCCGGGCAGCTTGGCTGGTTGATGATCCGAGCCATACCATCGGATCAAGGGGGGCGCCGTGATGGCGGATTTCGAAGTAGAGACCACTCGAGCCCGGATGACCGGAATGGGCCAGGACATCACCGGCCTCCACCTGGTCCCCAACTTTTGTGTTCAATCTCAATACATTTCCATAAAGCGAGTGGAAACTTTTTCCGTGGTCAACAATGACAAGGTTTCCGTATCCCTTGAAAGCATCCGCGAACACCACTCGCCCTCGTGCCACAGCATGGATCGGTCGATTGTTGCCAGCATCGATTTCAATGCCGTTACTGGAATGAAGCGTACCCAATTCAGGATGCTTGCTGGTGCCGAAACCGACTAGGATGCGGCCCTTTACAGGCCACGGCAACCTGCCCTTTGTAGCTGAAAAGGAGCTAGACTCTCCACTATACTCCCGGGGAGAGGGCGATTCAAGTTTTTTGACCAGTTTCTCGAGACGGGCCTTTCGGTCTCTGAGCTCGTTGACCCTGGCTGCAAGGGCTTCCTTGTCCTGCCGCAATCGCGCAAGCAATTTTTGCTTGAGTTTATCGGCCGATTCAAGTTGCCGCCTGTTCTTCTGCACCTCAGTATGGAGCTTTTTCCGGGAAGCACGAAGACGTTCCAGTGCTGTAAGCGCCTGGTCCAGGCTTTCCAGACGGGTTCGGTACTCTTTCAGAAGCTGGCGATCATGCCGCACAACACGACTTACATAGCGGAACTGACGCTCCATCTCGGAGGGTGTCGTTGATGAGAAAAGAATCTTCAGCGGGCCGGCATCCCTGGACTTATAAAGAGCCACAAGCCGCGCATTGACCTGGGATTCCATCTTCTCAACATGAACCCGAGCCTCTTCGGCTTCTTCCTCCTTGGCCGAAAGCCTCCTTTCAATCTCACCAAGCTCCCTCTCGAGATTTTCGTCTCGTTGACGTATCCGTGTCAATTCGGTTCGGACCGATCGCAGATCATTGAACAACTGTCGTTCGGCGTGCTTCTTTTCCTCGAGATTTTTGCTGGTCGTCTGGAGACGTTGTTCGATTTCCTGAAGTTTGCGCTGGCTTTCTCCGAGCTCGCTGGCAAGGGACCAGGGCACCAGGGTCAGGAGAACCGCGAACAGAAAAGAGAAAAAGGCGAGAAGTACATCAGAGCGAAATTTCACTGTTCAGACCTTGACGAACTTGCGAAGCGACCCGAGACTGCCGAACACGCCGAGAAGAAAACCTCCAAAAACAAGCACGGCCTGGTGAGAGGGGGACAGGAAGATGATGTTGAAAGCACCGGGAGACAGCAGAAGGGCCTGAAGCCCGTCGTGCAAAACCAACCGGAAGAGGGCCCATACGATCCCAAGGGCCATCAAGCCGCCGACAGCTCCCTGAACAGCTCCTTCCAGAACATAAGGCGCCTTTATAAAAAAGGGCGTTGCCCCGACCAGCGCCATAATATCCAGTTCATCACGGCGGGCGAAAAGAGTCAGGCGGATCGTATTGAAGATGATAAAAAGGGTGGCAGCCATCAAAATTGTTCCGAGTACCATGCCCGACAAACGAAGAAGAATCATAAATGACTCGAATTTTTCCAGCCAGGCCTGCCCGTAATGAAGGTCATCGAAGCCGAGGGAATTGCGTAGAAAATCGACGACTGCACTCACTCCGGCCGGGGTTCGGCTCTCCGGGACGAGGGATATCTCGAGGGAGGCCGGCAGGATGTTCGGTTCAACTCCTCGCAGCATATCCCTCTCCTGACCGAGACTGTCGCTGAAAAGATCCATCGCCTCCTCGGGAGAGATATATGAAACCTCCATCACCTCAGGAAGATTCTGGAGCTTTTCGCGCCACTCAGCGAATACTTGTGAAGCAGGCGGATTCTCCAGATAGGCTACAACCTGCACTTCGCTACTCCAGGCCTCGCCAAGGCGCTCGATATTGACCGCCAGCAGGGCGAAAACGGCAACGATCGTCAACGATACCGTAACCGTCAGGATCGTGGCTGCAGTCAATACGGGACTTTGTCGCATATTGGCCACCAGCCGTCTTATGAAATAACGCAGGCGCTCAAGCACAGCATTTCTCCGTCGGTTGAAACTTCAAATCCCTCAAACTGCGAGACATCAGGGCATCCGATCATCGACAAGACGGCCGTCGTCGAGAGTCAAGGTCCGACGCGGGAAACGTCGCACCATTTCCCGGTCGTGAGTGGCCAGAACCACTGTCGAGCCCCTGGCATTGGCCATCTTGAACAGTCCCATGATCTCCATGGCCACATCCGGATCCAGATTCCCGGTCGGCTCGTCGGCGAGCAGTATCAAGGGGTCTACCACCAGAGCCCGGGCTATTGCCACTCTCTGCTGCTCCCCGCCGGCCAACTCAAGAGGACGACAGTGCAACTTGTGCTCCAGTCCCACCTGTTTGAGGGTCTGATAAACCTTCTGGCTGACCTCGAAGCGTTTTTTGCCCTGAACCTCCAGGGCAAAAGCGACGTTTTCGAAAACTGTGCGGTTGTTGAGAAGCTTGAAATCCTGGAAAACAACTCCGAGGTGACGCCGAAAAAAGGGAAGTCGGCGGGAGGGAAGACGTGTCAGATTCTGCCCGTTGACCAGAATCTGTCCGCGACTCGGTTTTTCCTGGCAGAAAAGAAGTTTGAAAAGCGTAGATTTGCCTGCCCCAGACGCTCCAGTGATGTAAACAAACTCTCCTTTGGCGATTCTCAAAGTGAGATCGGCAAGCGCAGAGGACTCCCGGTTGAATGCCTTGGAGACGTTAAAGAGCTGAATCATAATTTACCATTCACTGCAAGGTTGATCATTGAGACCAGACCGCTCGCTGCTGCTGTTCACTTCACAAATTGGTTTGGAAAGAATATCTTCTTCGACCTCCGCCTCAGGTGGGAAAGGCTTCCCGGATTCGGGCGAAGTGCCATTTCTCTGGTTTGCATGATACTGGCCCGCTCTACTGGAAGGATATCAGAAGCGTGTGTTGGCATAACCATAAGGGTAATGTTCAACGCCATCAGAGTCAATCCATTCTGCGGTGCCATGTAGGAAAACCTACTCTCACTTTTACCGAATTTCCTTCCTTTTAATGTTGGTCTCGCCATAAAAAAAAGAGGCGATACCCTGGCCAAAGGGTATCGCCTCTTTTTAATGGCGGGGCTGACGGGACTCGAACCCGCGACCTCCGGCGTGACAGGCCGGTGTTGTAACCAACTCTACTACAGCCCCATGGCTCCGTTATGAAACCTTTTACTAATGTCCTGGTGGGCGAAACAGGGCTCGAACCTGTGACCCTCGGCTTGTAAGGCCGATGCTCTCCCAACTGAGCTATTCGCCCTTATCTATGAAATGGCGGGGCTGACGGGACTCGAACCCGCGACCTCCGGCGTGACAGGCCGGTGTTGTAACCAACTCTACTACAGCCCCTGAAGACATAAAATAGGAAACGAAAGGTATGTTGCAAAGTAGTGGCAACCAGGCGATAGCTTTGCGTTTCCTATTTAATCCGGGCTTTCGAAGCTTTGGCTTCAAAAGCCCGGTTTTTTCTGAATTATCCTGTCTAGTTGATACTGTCCTTCAAGGCTTTGCCTGCCTTGAACTTGGGAACCTTGGCAGCAGGGATATTGATCTGAGCACCCGTTTGAGGATTCTTGCCGGTCCGCGCTGCTCGCTCACCAACACTAAAAGTACCGAAACCAACAAGAGCTACTTTTTCATCGTTCTTAAGAGCACTTGTAACGGTGTCCGTAAAAGCTTTCAGAGCTTTTTCGGCATCCGCCTTGCTTAGTCCCGCCTCATCAGCGATCGCATTAACCAGATCAGCTTTAGTCACAACAATACCTCCACGCATTAAAGAATTGTTAAATCCCCGCTAAACCGGGATCACTTATACCAGACCGATGAAATTTCTGTCAAGACAAAATTCCCCGATCTGACGCCTTTTTGCTGTATTTCAATGATGCACCGTTTCGTCTGATCTTTCCGCAAATTCAGGGCCTGCAGCCATAGGTGCTGCAACCGGTTCTCCTCCAAGCGCCTGCTCTATCACCTGATCCATGTGCCATGCCGGAATGATCTCAAGAGACTTGCGGATGGTCGCCGGAACATCCTGAAGGTTTTTTTCGTTTTCCTGCGGGATAAGCACTCTGCTGATGCCAGCCCGTCGGGCAGCCAGCAGTTTTTCCTTCAGCCCGCCGATTGCAAGCACCCGGCCTCGCAAAGAGATTTCCCCTGTCATGGCCAGATTCATATCGACAGGACGGCCCGTAAAAGCCGAGGCCAGAGCTGTTGCGATGGTTATGCCGGCCGAAGGACCATCTTTGGGGATCGCACCTTCGGGGACGTGGATATGGACATCAACCTTATTGTAGAAGTCTCGAGAAAGGTCCAGTTCCTTCCAGCGAGAACGCACATAGCTCATAGCGGCATGGGCCGACTCGCGCATGACCTCTCCAAGTTTGCCAGTCACCGTTAACTTGCCATGACCAGGAACAACGGTCGTCTCGATGGAGAGCATTTCGCCCCCGACTTCAGTCCAGGCCAGGCCGGTTGCCAGACCCACCTGACTTTCTTCTTCCTTGACCCCGTAACGGTACTTCGGAACACCCAGATATTTCTTAACCTGAGAAACGCCGACTGTAAAGCTTTTCTTTTTATCCTTGGACTTTACCACCTCCCGGGCGAGTTTGCGACAGAGACTGGCAATTTCCCTTTCAAGGCTTCGCACACCAGCTTCCCGGGTGTGGCCTCGAATCACTTCGTAGAGACCGGCGTCTGTAAAGCGGACCTGCTCTTTGCCAAGTCCATGCGCCTCAACCTGCTTGGCGATCAAGTAGCGTTTGGCTATATTGAGCTTTTCCTCTTCCGTATAGCCCTCTATACGGATCACTTCCATCCGATCGAGCAGGGGCCTGGGGATGGAATATAGCGTATTCGCCGTCGCGACAAAAAGGACGCTCGACAGATCGTACTCAACATCGAGAAAATGATCGTCGAAGGTATTGTTCTGTTCTGGGTCAAGCACTTCCAGCAAGGCCGATGAAGGATCACCCCGGAAGTCCGTGCTCATTTTGTCGATCTCGTCAAGCATGAATACCGGGTTCTGCGTTTCCGCCTTGCGCAGATTCTGGATGATCTTCCCCGGCATGGCCCCGATGTAGGTGCGCCGATGACCGCGGATCTCCGCTTCGTCGCGAACGCCTCCGAGAGATATCCGGGAAAACTTCCGCCCGAGGGCTCTGGCGATCGAACGGCCGAGTGAGGTTTTTCCCACCCCCGGCGGGCCCACCAGGCAAAGGATCGGTCCCTTGATTTTTTTGCGCAGGGCCTGAACGGCAAGGTATTCCAGGATACGCTCCTTCACCTTTTCGAGGCCGAAATGATCTGCTTCCAGAACCTCTTCGGCCCTGCCGATATCGAGGCGGTCGCGCGTCTTCTTGTTCCAGGGCAGAGAGACGAGCCAATCGAGATAATTCCGTACAACGGTCGCCTCTGCACTCATCGGAGACATCATTTTCAGTTTGCGTAGCTCGGAATTGGCCTTCTCGGCGGCCTCCTTGCTCATGCCCACCTTCTTGACCTTCTCCTCCAGCTCACGAATTTCCTGTTTGAACTCGTCTTTTTCCCCAAGTTCCTTCTGGATGGCACGCATCTGCTCGTTGAGATAGTATTCCTTCTGGCTGCGTTCCATCTGGCTCTTGACCCGGCTGCGAATCTTCTGCTCGATCTCGAGAATCTCCACCTCTCGTTCCAGAAGAATCAACAACTCCTCGAGGCGCTCCCTGGGGTCGATAAGTTCGAGAAGCTCCTGCTTGTCCTCGATCCGGACGTTGACATGGGCGATAATGGTATCAGCCAGCCGTGACGCTTCATCGAGCCCGCTGACCGAGGACACCATCTCCGCCGGCACTTTCTTGGACAACCCGACATAGGTTTCGAAAACATCCTTGACGCTTCTGACCAGCGCCTCGATCTCATTCGAAGCGACCTCCGGACTGGGCAACTCCTCTATCTCGACGTAGAGACTTTCTTCGGCTGAGATAAATGTAGTAACGCTCCCCCGCACCTTCCCTTCGACCAGAACCTTGACTGTTCCGTCGGGGAGCTTGAGAAGCTGAATAACCTGTCCGAGTGTGCCGGTCTCATACAGGTCTTCAACGACTGGATCATCAGTCTTGGGATCTTTTTGGGTCGCTAAAAAGATGAGCTTGTCCTTTTCCATGGCCGTTTCCAAGGCATGGATGGACTTCTCTCGTCCGACGAAAAGGGGAACGACCATATTCGGGAAGAAAACGATATCCCTGAGCGGCAATAATGGATAACGCCGCGGATGTTCTTCCTGGAGATTTTGCTCAGATTGATCCGTCATTTCAAGACATCCGGTTTTTGAGGAAAAAAGTCATGCAGACTCGGCACATTCGTAAATGACGATCGGTCTTGCTTTTTGGGTGATGACATCTTCATTGATGACCACTTCCTTGACGCGGTCCTGAGATGGTATGTCGTACATCACCTCAAGCATGGCATTTTCAAGGATCGACCTCAGGCCCCGGGCGCCGGTTTTTCGATTAAGCGTCTCGGCGGCTATAGCCACCATGGCGCCGTCGGTGAACTTGAGGTTGACCTTCTCCATCTCGAAGAGCTTCTGGTACTGCTTGATCAGTGCATTCTTGGGCTCTTTGAGGATTTCGATAAGGGATTCCTCGTCCAGTTCGTGAAGTGTGGCGACGACGGGCAGACGACCGACGAACTCGGGGATCAAACCGTACTTCAGAAGATCTGCCGGCTCGATCTTGGCCAGCATTTCTCCGATGGACTCATCGGCGGTTTTTTGCAATGGTGCACCGAATCCCATCGTCTTGGCGCCGATGCGTTGAGAAATCACCGTTTCGAGACCGGAAAATGCCCCGCCGCAGATAAAAAGTATATTGGTGGTATCGACCTTGAGGAACTCCTGTTGCGGATGTTTGCGCCCCCCCTTGGGCGGCACACTGGCCGTCGTTCCTTCAATGATCTTCAACAGGGCCTGCTGAACTCCTTCACCGGAAACATCACGAGTAATTGACGGAGAATCGGATTTGCGGGCAATCTTGTCGACTTCGTCGATGTAGATAATGCCTCGTTGAGCCTTTTCAACGTCATAATCGGCATCCTGCAGGAGACTGAGAATAATGTTCTCCACATCTTCTCCCACATAGCCGGCCTCTGTCAGGTTGGTGGCGTCGGCCATGGCGAACGGCACATTGAGAAGCTTCGCCAGCGTCTGGGCCAAAAGCGTCTTGCCGCAGCCCGTCGGGCCGAGCAACAGGATATTGCTTTTCTGCACCTCCACGTCGCCGGTTCTGGCCACGTACTGAATGCGTTTGTAATGGTTATAAACGGCGACCGCCAGAATCTTCTTGGCCTGCTCCTGGCCGATCACATAGTCGTTCAGGGTCTCCTTGATCTCGGAAGGACGGGGCAAATCCGACTGGTCGGTTTCCGCAGCCTCCTCGAGCTTGGCCTCTTCGACAATGATGTCCTTGCACAAGTCGATACATTCGTCGCAAATGTAAACTGCTGGTCCGGCAATAAGCTTCTTCACTTCATCCTGCGACTTGCCGCAAAATGAACACGTCAGCTGATCCGGGTTGCGATCTTCAGAACTCACAAACAATCCTCCGCGCTAAAAAGTCAGGATTTTCTCTTTACGATATCGTCAATAATACCATACTTCTTAGCGGACTCGCTATCCATAAAAAAGTCTCGTTCGGTATCGGCGCTGATCTTTTCCAGATCCTGGCCGGTATGGCTGGCAAGTATCTGGTTCAGCGTTTCGCGCATGCGCAGAATCTCCTGGGCATGGATGCTGATATCGCTGGCTTGTCCCTGGAAACCTCCAAGGGGCTGGTGGATCATGATGCGCGAGTGCGGCAGGGCAAAGCGCTTTCCATGGGTACCGGCCGCCAGCAGCAGAGCTCCCATGCTCGCCGCCTGTCCGACGCAGATGGTCGAGACCGGCGCCTTGAGATATTTCATGGTGTCGTAGATCGCCAGACCTGCCGTCACCACGCCGCCGGGCGAATTAATATAGACGTAAACATCCTTTTCCGTGTCTTCCGACTCCAGAAAAAGCAACTGGGCAATCACCACATTGGCAACCGCGTCGTCAATGCCTCCGCCCAGAAAAATGATGCGGTCCTTAAGCAGTCTGGAATAGATGTCATAGGCGCGTTCGCCGCGTCCGGTCTGCTCAACCACCATGGGGATCAGGCTGCTCATCAGTTGCTACTCCTTCTCTTCTTCTACGGACTCTTCCTGGAGTTCCGTTTTGGGCACGTCTTCAACCCGGGCCTTGTCGAGCAGAAACTCGATCGCTTTTTCTTCGACCAGGTGTGATTTCAGGGCATTGCGGTTCTCTGCAGAGCTGTAGTGCTGCTTAACAGCGTCCAGCGGTGCGTTTGCCTGCTCGGCGATGACTTCCAGCTTACCGTCAATTTCACTTTCATCAACCGTCAAATCTTCCTGTCGGGCTACGGCTTCGAGTAGCAGGCTGCCTTTGACCTGCTTGGCCGCGGTATCATGATACATGGCTGCGAAACGCTCCTTGTCCATTCCGAGCATTTCGATCGACATTCCCTGGGACTTGAGGCGCTGGCTGGTGTTTTCAAACATGTAATCGAGCTGGGACGATACCATGGACTCCGGGACCTGGATCGGATTGGCTTCGACCAGAGCCTCCATGAGGCGCTCGCGCAGATCGGAATCGACGCGCTGTTTTTCCTGTTGCTCGTAATTTTCCTGCAGCTTGTTCTTGAGCTCGTCGACGCTTTCCATTCCAAAGCCCTCTGCGAACTCCTTGTCGAGCTTTGGCAGGGTCTTTTCCTTGATCTCCTTGAGGGTCACCTGGAATGTCGCCTCTTTGCCAGCAAGGTGCTCCGCGCCATAGTCCTCGGGGAACGTGACGTGAACATTCTTTTCATCGCCCCGTTTCATGCGCTCGATCTGCTCCTCGAAACCCGGGAGAAAGGAGCCGGACCCGAGTTCAAGTTCGTGATCTTCAGCTTTGCCGCCCTCAAAGGGTTCGCCCTCTATGAAACCCTCGAAATCGATGACCACGTGGTCCCCTTCGCGGGCCATCTTCCGCGAGGTCACCTCCATCTGGGCCTGCCCGTTTCGCATCTCTTCGAGCTGCCCGTCGACGTAATCTTCGCTAAGTTCAAGCTGCTCTTTTTTCAGCTCCAGCCCAGTGTAGTCCCGGGCTTCGACTTCCGGCTTGACTTCGACTTCGGCGGTGAAGTTGAAAGGCTTGCCCTTTTCCAAAGGATCGGCCTCGGTAATTTCGGGTCCGGAAACAGCGGCGATCTTGTTGTCGACCAGAGCCTTGAAGTAGGTCTCGCGGATCAATTCGTCGATCGCCTCCTTCTGCATCTGCGGCCCATACTGCTTCTCAATGATGCCGCGAGGCACCTTCCCTTTGCGGAAGCCGGGAACCTTGGCCGATTTGACGACTTTGCGATAGGCCTTGTCCAAGGCGGTGTCGACCTTTTCGGCGGCGACCTCGAAAGAGAGCTGCTTCTTGATACTGCTGACATCCTCGACTTTTACGTCCAATGTTTCCATTGATTTGACCTCACCGGATAAATTGATTAACCGCCCCACGAAAGGGGGCGTGCAGGCCCGATTGTCCAGCAACCGACTGCAGTTTTTTATTTATAAAGGGATAGAAAAGCAGAATAGAATGATTGGTGCGAGAGGGGGGAGTCGAACCCCCACGGTTGCCCGCTGGATCCTAAGTCCAGTGCGTCTGCCAGTTCCGCCACTCTCGCGTAGGACGGGAGTTTCAGTTTCATGCAACAGCAGAGAGCGTCCTGGAGAAGCCTGCCGTCTGACAGCACCAACCAGGCCTGTCTGCAGAATCGGCCGGTACAATAACTCGACCGACCCGATTATCTATATACGAAAAAAATAAAGGCCCGTCAAGGTCCGAAAGCCTGAGGACGGGCCGGTTGATTAATGGGGTGAGTGATGGGATTTGAACCCACGACAACTGGAGCCACAATCCAGCGCTCTACCGACTGAGCTACACCCACCGCAGAAAACTTACCTATCTTACTGAACCGCTTTTTCTCTTGTCAATGAAAAATTCGCGGCCGCGTGCAAGGTGGCGCGCCAGGAAGGATTTGAACCCTCGACCTACGGATTAGAAGTCCGTTGCTCTATCCGACTGAGCTACTGGCGCGAATGGTCGGGGCGAGAGGATTCGAACCTCCGACCCCCTGCTCCCAAGGCAGGTGCGCTACCAGGCTGCGCTACACCCCGACAAGCCAGAATTTCTAGCACGGGCTTCATAAAATTGCAACTAAAAACCTGCTGCGCTTTGGTACAGCCCACCAAGGTCGAAAAGAGAGAACCATGCACTCTTCAAAAAAAGAGACCGAAAAACCGGCTGAGATTCCCCTGCATCTTATGACTCCTCCTGCTCCTTTAAAATTGCTCGAAATCGTCGTCGTGGTCATCAGGTACGCCGATCACATCGGTATTTGCCGTCCGGCTGCCGCCTTCCCTCTCGGCCCGGGCCGACGTATCCACCACTTCGGGCTTCGCAACACTCTCTACAGCAAACTCTTTTTCCAGTCCTGGGCCTTGTACATTCCGAATCTTGCCCTGATTCACGTTGATCTTGAAAAAAGCGATGATGTCCTGCAACTGTCCCGACTGACTTGAAAGTTCTTCGGCAGTGGAGGCCATCTCCTCCGAGGACGATGCGTTCTGCTGAATGACCGAGTCAAGCTGCTGGATCGCTTTGGCGATCTGGTCCGCACCGGCATCCTGTTCCCGGCTGGCAGCTGCAATTTCCTGGACCAGTTCGGCTGTGCGCTGGATATTCGGCACCAGGACATCCAGGGCATTGCCCGCAGATTCGGCCACATCGACGCTCGAGACTGATAATGAGTTGATCTCGGCCGCCGCCTGCTGACTGCGTTCGGCCAGTTTTCGCACCTCGGCGGCAACCACGGCGAACCCCTTGCCATGCTCGCCGGCGCGGGCCGCTTCGATTGCAGCATTAAGCGCCAACAAGTTGGTCTGGCGAGCGATCTCCTCGACGATGAGGATCTTGTCGGCAATCTGCTTCATCGCTTTGACGGTCTGCCCCACGGCCTCTCCACTCTGGTGAGCGTTTTGGGCACCTTCGAGGGCGATTTTTTCCGTCTCCTGTGCATTGTCGCTATTCTGACGGATGTTGGCGACCATCTGTTCGATCGACGAGGACGCTTCCTCGGCCGAGGCCGCCTGTTCAGTTGCTCCCTGGGAAAGTTCTTCCGAGGTGGCGCTCATCGACTGGCTGCCTGAGGCGACTTGATCGGACGCCATCCGGACGCTTTGTATCAATTCCGTCAGATCTTCGGCGACTTTTTTGATCGAAGCCCGCAAAGTATCCCTGTCGCTTCGGGGAACCACTTCGAAGGTCAACTCACCGTTCCCCAGCTTGTTCATATTCCCGACCACCTCTTCTTCCAGACTGTCGGCAAAACCGTCCATGGCGTTAGCCATTTTGCCGATTTCGTCATTTCTGTCCAGGGAAAGACGCTGGTCGATATGTCCCTGCTCCATTTCGGTGATCATATGCACTGTCTGACGGATCGGGACAAGAATATTGCGTGCTATGACAAACGACAGGAGAAACCCGACGGGCACTGCAACAAGGCTCAGAACGACGATGCCGAACAGGGTTTCCCGGCTCTTCGCCATCATGATTTGATCGGTCTGGATGTTGTTGTTCGCCTGACTGATGACCTCTTTGAACAACCCTTGAACCCGCGTGAGATGGGGAACGGTTTCACTGGCATAAATGCTTTTAGCGTCGTTCATCCCATCGATCATCTGCTCTGCACGATCTTTAATATCCGCCAAAGCGTTTTGAGTATCCTCCAGGGCCGGACGCGTTTCTTCTTCGTATATCCGGTATGCGGCAGCGCGATCCAGACGGTTCTCCTGAATTTTTTGCGCCGATTCGTGAAGCCTTCGATGAGGTTCCTTCAACTCCTCCATCAGCCGAGCCAATTCGGGATCGGATGCTGCAACCTCTTCACCGTGCTTTCCATAGAGAAACGGCGCCAGACTGCATTGGCGATGGTCCATCTTGACCTTGAGATTTTCCTTCCCTTCGGCAAAGAACGTCAGAACCTTGCTGGACCACGCTACCTGATCCGTCATTTTCTCCGCCAGAAAGCCGGGAAGACTGGTGTCCGCCTGTTTGTAGGCTTTCTCGATTTTCACAGCGGACTCATGCAGCTCGCGATGAGGCTCCTCGATCTGGTCCAGAACGCTCGAAAGCTGAGGAAGAAGTTGCTCCGCCCGCTGGCGCCCCTCGCCATAATACCACTGTCCCAATCCGCATTTGCGATGATCGGTCTCAATATCCAGTCCATGGACTGTGTCATCCGTCAACAAGGCGTTGAGGGAAATAGCCCATTTCAGATGATCGACTTCGCGCTGAACCATCTCGCCGCGCAATTTGTTTCCCGCGATCACCTCTGCTGCATCATTGACAATTCCCTTGACGCCGAAACCGGACCAGACACTGACCAGGATCAGCAGCAGCAGGACAACTCCGAAACCCATGGCGAATTTCGGCGCCAATCCCAAATCTTTCCAACGCATGATCATTCTCCTTCGCAACCACAACATGAAATCGTTCAAGCAGAGATCTATAATCGAAAAAGGTCATTTATTAAAAAAAAAGGCCTGACTGGGACCTTCTTTTTGCATACAAAATTGATTGGTTTTAATTTGAGTCCATCCACCTGAAATCGGGAGGACTATTCCCTCCACATTGTCTCATTTTTTATGGGACTTTATTATGCAGGGCAAAGTCTCGTCAAGATAAATTTATGCCGAAAAATTCGTTGGGAGCAGGCAGGGGTCGCCGAGACAAGAATCACGGCTTTTCGAAGTCGTATTGAATCTGGGAGAAAGAGTCTGCCGGGAAAACGTAAAGGAGGCGAAGTTGTTCGACGCCGGTGTTTCGAACGCCATGCTCGGCATTGGAAGGGAGGAAGACCGCGGATCCGGGTCTTACCGGATAATCTGTGCCGGAAACCGACACCACACCCTCGCCGGCGAGTACGTAATAGACCTCGACCTGTTCGTGCCTGTGCAAAGGCAAATCTTTGGAGGCACCGGCGTCGATTTCGGCGACGCCGACAGTGAGCGAATCGGTGGATGTGCGATCTTGGCTGATCAGCGTTCGCCAGCGAAAGTGACCCGAGAGGGGGTCGTCCCACCCTTCGGGATCGCACTCGTCTTCATGTATCACAACAGGCTCGGTTTCGGACATCGGAAAAAGCTTCCTTCGGGGGCAACAAAATCATTCATCGTCGGACTCGAGCATCGATTTCAGATCCAGGGCGTTGGTCACCGCATGGCCGCCGACATCGTTGTTGAAATAGACAAACACCGTCAGACCCTGCCCGTGCCACTTCGCGATCTTATCGGCGATTCGATTTAAAAATTCCTCGGGATAGCTCCCGGCGTACTCCTCTTCCGAGGGACCGTGAAAACGCAGATAAACCGTATCGGATGTCACCCACTCGGGACAGTCCTCGATATCGGGGTGGTCGTGGATGCAGAAAGTCACATCGTACCTCTCAAGCAGGCTTTGAACCTCCTCGCAATGCCACCTGTCGTCGCGAAATTCCAATACGAAGCGGTCATCCTCAGGGAGCGCCTTGAAAAAATTCTCAAGTCGCTCGGTGTTGACATTCCACCGGGGCGGAAGCTGGCAGAGAAAAGGCCCCAGGCTCCTGCCGGCCCCACGGGCGCGAGAGAGGAAATTACCGAGCGGCTCGGGAGCATCCTTCAGCTTCTTCACATGAGTAAGGTAACGGCTCATCTTGAATGTATAGAGAAAACCTGCCGGCGCTGCCTCACCCCACTTCTTGAAAACTTCGGAATCGGGCAGCCGATAGAAAGTATTGTTGATCTCGACAGTGTCGAAGTCGCGAACATAATAATCGAACCACTCCTTTTGCGGCAAATCCTCCGGGTAATAGATACCTGACCAGTGGGGATATACATAACCCGAGGTGCCTATTCGGACTCTGCCTTTCATGCTGTTCCCCTTTCCAGGTGGTGTGACTGGTCGGTTCGGGCGCAACATCCGAGTACCGCCCTTGAAGAGAGCTCTTTCAACTTATCAAATATCTTCCTCGTGTGAACCGGCATGAGAAGGCGAATTGAAGCGCAAAGTCGCGGTCAACTCGGAAAGAAAAGTTTTTTCATCGCGGAAAAGCATCGCTTTCAAACCGCGACTGCGGGCGCGCTCTACATGGCCTTCGTTGTCGTCCACGAAGAGGACTTTCGGGGCAGATATATCCAGGGTTCGGACGACATCGTCAAAAAGGCTCGGGTCCCTTTTGCCTTTCCCAAGGTAGTAGCTGTTGAAGATCCGGTCGAATTGCTGGAAGAAATGATCACGGGCGTCCAGCTGGTCGAGCCAGTCGGTCTGGTCGCTCAAAATGGCAACGACAAGTCCCTTGCGGCGCAATTCATCTGCGACAGCAAGCATTCTGGGCCGCAGTACGAAACCCTGGAGAATCTCCCGCGTGAACCATTCTTCATAGGATACCAGCGAACTCTTGCGACACATCGCCTCCCAGAAATCCGACTCGCTCCCCTCCCCGGTGACATAGCCCGACTCGTAGACGGCCGCCGCCCCAAGCTGGTAGAATTCCTCCGGGTCGAGGGCGCGGCGCCGGGCAATCTCCTTGAGTCCTTCCCGGAATCCTTCTTCGGCCAGAACACCTCCGAAATCGAAAAGCACGGCACCTTGTAAATCCCCTTTCCCGCTTGTCGTTGCCATTGCTGCTCCCTTCCTGACCGCTTTCGCAATTATTGAAGATTTCGCCATTGGAGATTAGTGCGCCACTCATTCTCCCTCCCTGACGTCGAAATCGAGAACCAGCGGCAGATGGTCGGAGAAGTTCACGTGCGGGATCTGGAAATCGCGGACCATGATCTTCTTGCTGTGAAGGATGAAGTCGAGGTGCCTGCTGGGGTTATGGCTTGGATAGGTGGGCAGGCTTTTCCTGTTTGCATTCTGCAGACCCGAGGCCGCCAGGAAAAGTTCGATTTCCCGTTCCCCCCACAGGGCATTAAAATCGCCGGCGACGATATAGGGTTTTTCCGTCTCCTTCACCAGTTTGAACAAATCGCCGAGTTGTTGATGCCTGACGCGCGAACCGAGCGAAAGATGAACGAGAAAGATGACGAGGTGCTCCATCTCCAGCTCGATGACCAGTCGCTTCATACCTCGCTGGAAAAAATGGAACTTCTCGTCCTGTATCTGATCACGCGCCAGGAAAGCGTTGCCCTGCTGACCCAGCACCGGCACATAACGCCAGAACGATTTTTCTCCATACTTGACGGAATGCGAGTGGTAATGTCCGAGCAATTCCGCCATCATCTCGGCCTGATTCTGTCCGCGCATCCTGTAGGACCCCTGATCCACTTCGACCAGGCCGACCAGATCGGGCTGCTGGCTGCGCAGAAAGTCGGTTATCTTCAGCAGTTTTTTCTTCGACGGGCGCATGTAATTGTGTGCCCGGCGCCCCGTCGCATAGCGGATATTGTAGAGTATGAACTTCATGGGGGCCTCCCGGTAAAATTAAAACACGTCAGCGTCATAAAACAAGCTGGCAGGAAAAGTCAGTATTTATAGAGGGGATTAAGCGAAGGGGCACTATGCAGGCTCACGAGATACGTTATTCTTTAAACCAAGTCCTCCAGAACAGGGAGTTGTCATGAAGATTCTCATCCTCGGCTGCGGGCTGATGGCACCGGCAGCCGCCTACAACGCCGCTCTCTCCACGAATGTCAAACAGATTCTGCTGACTGACGAAGAGAACGAACCGTTGGAGGCGGCTCAACAATATTTCGCGAAGACTGGCGTCAAGAGCAAAATATCGACGGCTCTTCTCGATTGCACCGAAAAGGAGGAGACGTTGGAGGTGATGGCCGAAGCCGACATCATTATTGCCGCTTTGCCGCAAAGATTTACAACAGAGGCCATCAGGGCAGCCAATCACGCCGGCAAACCGATGGTCAGCATGACCATTCCGCCGCCCGCCGACATGGAAATCCTGAAAAAGGAAACTGCAAAAGCAGGCAATCTCGTGATCGTGGGATGCGGGGTCGATCCGGGTCTCTCCGAGATCATGAGCCGGCTTCTGGCAGACCGGCTCGACAGGGTAGAGGCTGTTCACATCAAGTGCGGCGGCATCCCCGAAAAACCTGAGCCGCCGCTCGGCTACAAGGTTGTCTTCGGCGGGCACGAACTACCGCTGAGCCTGGAGGACGCCGCCGTTGTCGAGAACGGGAGGCTTAGAAGCGTCCCCCGCTACAGCGGGGTGGAAGAGTTCGAATATCCGGGCGTGGGAACTCTCGAGGCTTATCACGAAGGGTTTATGCCCTGGCTTCTCGAACTGGAACCGTTGAAAGACCTGCCGAATGGAACCCAGAAATCGGTTCGGTGGCCAGGATATGCTGAAAAGATAAATATTCTCAAGGAGATCGGACTGCTCAACCGCAAACCGGTGGAGGTCAACGGAGTTCCCGTTTCTCCCAGGCAGTTCCTCGACGCGCTGCTTTTGCCCAAAATCCGTTTACAGGAAGATGAACGGGACCTGGTCGTTTTTCACATCGAGGTCAGCGGCGAACGCAAAGGCACCTTGACGATCTGCACCATGAAGACGCTGGTCTTCCCGGACGAGAAGAAAGGTCTGACCGCCATGGCCCGCATTACCGGTTATACGACGGCAAGCGTTGCCCGCATGATCGGTCGGGGCGAACTGGCAGCGCAGGGACTGCTCACACCGGAAAAGGTCATTGCCGGCGTCCACCTCGATCGTCTTGTTGGCGACCTGACAAAAGAAGGGATTACCTTCCATTTCAGCGAAGCCTAGTCAGCCCTGAAAAAGTCTGGTCTTACCACCACCCCTCTTCTCGCCCAAAAGAGCCGCCCCCCACCGACTCGGCTTTATGAACCTTTTGGTCAGCCAATCCTTTCGAACAACCCCCATTCTCCACCGTTTTATCGTGGTTTCCCTCCTGAAAGACAGTACTTGACACAGTATACGGAATTGTTTTACCTTGCGGGAAATTGGTCTTACCATATTTCCGTTTCCTAAAAGCCAGTCCACTCGAGATCAGAATAGCCAAACCGAAAGGAACGAAGGAGAACCAATTATGCCCCGTCATGTAGAAAACCCCAAAAGCCATATCGTGTCCTGTCGTCTCAACGAAGAAGAATTGCACGTACTCCAGAAAATCGCCGAGTCTAAAAAAACGAATATCTCCGACTTGTTGCGACAGAGCCTCGGCCTGCTCGACAAGGACAGCCTGAACAGACACCTGCTGCGCTTCTCCTGAATTCACGACACACCGGAGCCGAAGAAAACGAATCTCATTTCTCTTCCCGGATTAAATTCAGAGAGCTGTTATCGGTTGAAATAGATCGCCAGGCGACACGTCCGCACATATAAATGGACAAGTCTGCCTGTCTCCCCTTCAAATCAGAAAAAGGAGTATCTGATGGCCAAAAGGATGGTTACCATCGATGGCAACACCGCGGCGGCGCATGTGGCACATGCGACCAACGAGGTCATTGCAATTTATCCGATAACGCCCAGCTCGGTCATGGGCGAGGTATCCGACGCCAAGAGCGC
>Ga0102925_1000404_pt1 | contig 23184 bp, 17 predicted proteins | sample SalPonR1_A_D1_MG_FD_78216 | JGI IMG/M metagenome (GOLD analysis project Ga0102925, IMG submission 78216) | Salt pond soil microbial communities from South San Francisco under conditions of wetland restoration - Salt Pond MetaG R1_A_D1_MG | ecosystem: Environmental > Aquatic > Marine > Intertidal...
CCGCCCCCTGCGCATCGTCGAGAATGTCGACGCCGCAGCGAAGAGCGACGGCAAAACAGCCTATATTCCCTACGGGTCGGTTTTGTCAGTCACCGTTCGTGATGTCTCGGACGACAAGACCCTGCAGCTTGAGCTGGATCAGGACCCTCTTGCCGAAAGCGCCCTGGTGGCACTGGACCCTGGCACAGGCAGGATCAAAGCGATGGTCGGAGGCTATGACTTCCGGCGAAGCCAATTCAACCGCGCCATCCAGGCCCACCGTCTGCCCGGGTCTGCTTTCAAGCCGCTGATCTATTCAGCCGCACTGGACAAGGGATTCACGCCTGCGAGCATCGTTTACGACACGCCCATAGTCTACAAGGAGAAGGATGAAACCGGCGACGACGTGGCGTGGAAACCGAAGAATTACTCCAAGAAGTGGTACGGCGCGACCACCGTACGCAGCGGATTGGCGCGGTCGCGCAACATCATCACCATCAAAATTCTCGAGGAGATAGGGATCGACTATGCCGCGGCCTACGCCAGGAAGCTCGGCATCGAGTCGGATATCACCCGCGACCTTACCCTGGCCCTGGGTTCGACCGCTGTGACACCCCTTGAACTCGCCACGGCCTACACCGTTTTTGCCAATGGCGGGGTTCGGGTCAGTCCCACCTACATCACAAAGGTTGTCGACCGAGACGGGCGCATCCTCGAATCGATCGACCCCTCTGATTTTCCTCAGGGGCTCGGGCCGGACCAGCGTCTCATTCAGCAGTCCAGAGAGCGTGTCATCTCACCGGAAACCGCTTATCTGACCACCAACATTCTCGAAAGCGTCGTGCGCCACGGCACCGGTTGGCGGGCCAAGAAACTCGGGCGTCCCGTCGCCGGGAAGACAGGGACCACCAACGATCTCAAGGATGCCTGGTTCGCCGGATACGTTCCTCAGCTTGTCGCCGTCTCCTGGGTCGGCTATGATCAGGAGCGTCCTCTGGGCCGCAACGAGACCGGCTCTCGCGCTGCAGCGCCGGCCTGGGTTTCCTTCATGCGGGAGACTGTCAATAATTTCGACCCGATCGATTTTCCGGTCCCGGAAACTATGGTTTTTCGTCCCATCGACCCGGAAACCGGCCTCTTGGTCACAGAAGATACCGAAAACGCCTACATCGAGGTTTTCGCTCCGGGCACTGAACCCACCGAGTACGCGATGGAAGAGGACAAGCTCGACGCCCAGGATTTTTTCAAAATGGATTTTTGATCTTTTCTGACCATTTAAAATAAAAAAGGCGGCCGAAGCGGCCGCCTTTTTTATTTGGATCGTTTTACACCGATGCGCGGGCACCGGTTCTTCACCGGACAGGACGTGCACAAGGGGGTCGGAGCCTTGCAAAAACGCCGACCGTGATAGATGAGAACATGACTGGTGCGAGCCCACTTGGCCCGAGGAAGTAGATCACAGAGCTGATTCTCTATCTTGACCGGATCGTCCTGATCTGTCCAGCCCAACCGTTTGCTGACCCGTCTGACGTGGGTATCAACCACCATCCCCGGAACGTCGAAGACATTACCGAGAACCACGTTGGCCGTCTTGCGGCCTACACCGGGCAGGTCCGTCAACGCTTCCATCGTTCCGGGCACTACACCACCGTGCTTATCAACGATCTCCCGGGCAGCGGCGACAATGTTCTTTGCCTTGTTGCGAAAAAACCCGGAGGACCGAATTGCTTCTTGCAGTTCGTCCAGATCGGCTTCGGCAAAGTCGGAGGCATTCCGATATTTGCGGAACAGTTTATCCGTGACTTTGTTAACGCGAATATCTGTGCACTGGGCCGAAAGGATTGTCGCGACAAGCAGCTGCATCGGTGTCTCGAAATTCAGGGCGATGGTGGCATCGGCGTGGGTCTGCTCGAGGATCGCCAACGTTTCCAGAACCTTCTCCTTCTCGAGGTCCTTCTGCCTTCGGCTCACGGCTCAACCTTCCTGTTGCTGCTCTGTGACCCCTGAACGAGAGACGTCCCTAATAAAAGGCTCTCACTGGGGTTTATCCACACGCTTATCCACAACTGTTTATTCTTTTTGAATCCTCAGCAGTTCAGCTTGCGGCAGGTTCCATCGACGAGCGGCTCATTTTTTTTACATGCAGATAGGATGACGGGTCGCTGATCTGAAGGGTTAGCAGATGGGGAAGGTGCGAAGAAGCCTCCCTTGCGTGGTGCCCCCGCATGATCCGTGTATCGATGACCCTGATCTGTCTGCACAGATATACTCTGTCGCGCCCCACAAGAGGAAATCGCGCTGGATAGGTTCCACTCCACAAGGGACGCTTCGCCTGCTTGAGGGAGGCGGACAGGCCGAATCCTCCCGCCCACTGAAGGCTGGAAAAATCACCCATTACCACAATCGGACACGCCAGCGACCGGTTGCCCAGCAACTCTTCGCCGAGCAGATTCGCCAACTGCAAGCGTCTCCAGTCCGGCCTCGAATCCAGGCGGACATTGAATAGATGGATTCTGTTTCCCCGAAAATCCAGATCTCCCCGCAGGCAAACCCCGTCGCCGCCGAGCGAATATTCACGGATGCCACGTAGCGGGTAATAGGACAGAAAACCGTTGCTCCCTCTCTTTATCGGCCCGTACCAGGCCATGCCGAGATATTCCCCCAACTGCCTCAGCTGACCGTCGTCTCCGTTGGAATCCAGATCCTGCAGGGCGACGAAATCCGGAGCACCTTCACCGATGACTTTGGCAACCCGCTCGCTGCTGGTGATGCCGTCTCCGCCCCGACAGCGACGGACATGGTAGGTCATGACACGAATGGTGTACATTTCTGACGTCTCCGGGTTTTTTCTGTCGTCTCCTTAAAAACTGCGCCGCTAATGTACAAAATACATTGAAATTGTACAGAAATCAAAAAGGCCGCTTCGAGGCGGCCTTTTCTTGATGAACGATCGAGTTTTTATTGTTTCAACCTTCTGACCTGATTGATGACAACCTGTTGGGAAGGAAGGTTCTTGAAGCGGGCATCGCGTCGTTGAGTCGGTACGCCGGCAATCCTGTCGACAACCTCCATCCCTTCGACAACCTTACCGAAGACTGCGTAACCGTAGCCCCGATCCGTTCGATTGCGAAAATCAAGGAAGTCGTTATCCTTCAGGTTGACGAAAAACTGCGCCGTTGCGCTGTTGACTTCACTTGTACGAGCCATGGCGATAGTTCCTCGCCTGTTTTTCAAGCCGTTCGTCGCTTCGTTGCTGATCGGACCGCGGGTTTGTTTTTTGTTCAGATCGGTGTCAAAGCCCCCTCCCTGGATCATGAAGCCGGGGATAACGCGGTGAAAAATTGTATCCGTATAAAAGTCTTCGTCAACATAGCGCAAAAAATTTTCCACCGTCTCGGGTGCCTTATCTTCGTAGAGTTCCAGGGTGATATCGCCCAGGTTTGTCTTCAGAAGTACCTTCTCTGAAGCCTGAACGGGCAACACGCACACGCTCAGCCACAAAAATACCAGCAAGGACCTTTTCATGTTCTTTGAACTCCTCATTTCGTCAGTGCAGGAATTGCAGGGAAATAAACTGAATCAATGTATATTCAACAGGCAGGTTTCTTTCGAAGTCTTCGGTCAGGATTCCGCCTTCAGTTCTCGGCTCATCAGGTCGATGACCGCCTGTCTGGGATCCTTGTCTTCGTAGAGGATGGCATGCATCTGCTCGATAATGGGAACCTCGACATCAAGGCGTTGCGCCATCTGGAAGGCTGAGAGGGTGGTTTTCACACCCTCGGCCACCATATTCATTCCCTCCAGGATTTCCTTGAGCTTTTTTCCCCGCCCCAACTCCATACCGACGCTGCGGTTGCGCGAAAGATCGCCGGTGCACGTCAGTACCAGGTCGCCCATGCCGGCCAGACCGGAAAAAGTCGATGCAGAAGCGCCCTGTGCCTCACCGATGCGTATCATCTCGGCGAGTCCGCGGGTAATGAGGCCCGCCCGGGCATTGAATCCGAACCCCAGGCCGTCGGAAACACCCGCCGCCAGCGCCATGACGTTTTTCAAGGCTCCGCCGAGTTCGACACCGACCACATCGGGATTGGTGTAAACCCTGAAATATTCGGTGCTGAACACATCCTGCGCCAGTTCGGCGGACTCTGGATTCCGTGAAGCGACGGCCACCGCAGTAGGCAAACCGGCAGCGACCTCCCGAGCGAAGGAGGGCCCGGACAAAAAAGCGGTTTTTAAGGCCATTTTAGCTGGAAGAACATCTTCGAGGACTTCAGACATTGTCATCAGGCTGTCGTTTTCTATGCCCTTTGCCGCCGAGACCAGCTGCGTCTCCGGCCCAACCATATCGACAATGCGTCCGACGACTTCGCGCATGATCTGAGAGGGACAAACCAGGAGCACCAGCTGCTTCCCGGAGACTGCCTCCAGGAGGTCGCCTGTAAATTCAAGGTTTCCCTCCAGATTGAAATCCGGCAAAAACAGATCATTTTGCCGGGTTTCCTTCATTCGCTTCACCAGATCGGCTTCGTAAGCCCAAAGAGTGACCGAGTGATTTTTTTTCGCCAGCAGGTTGGCAAGGGTCGTTCCCCAGCTTCCTGCACCAATTACACCGATTTTCATGACATTCCCCGTCATATGGCTTTTTTCTTCTTTTTAATCCGTTCCCTGATCTGGATCGTCTTCTTCTCCAGGACCTCCTGATTGGAATAGGCCCCCTCCAGTTCCTCGAATATCCGCAGGGATTCCTTGAGTCGCGCCTGCTCCTCTAGAACCTCGCCAAGGGTGAATCTGGCTTCGATACTGAAAGGGTCATTCGGCCACGTTTCAATTACTCTGTGCAGGACTTCTTCTGAATCTTCAAGCTTTCCCTCGATATAAAGGCATACGCCGATGCGGTAAGTTACTTCGGCCGTCTCATTCGAATCGGGATGCTCTTCAAGAAACTTTTCAAATTCAATACGCGCCTGCTCAAAATTATTCAGCTTGAAATAACTGTCCGCTATTTCGTAAAGGTTGTCGGCACGATCAGAAGTCCCCATGTCCAATAAATCCTGGTACGCAACGATCGCGGCCGAGTGATCCTGTAAACGATATTTGTAAATTTCCGCCACCTGCTTCTGGCTGTGCAGGGACATTTCATTATCTGGATATCTCTCGAGCAACTGAAGATAGGAAACCAGAGCCTCCTTGTAACGGCCGAGGTTGTCGTTGAGCAGCTCTCCTCGATGGTAAAGTGCCTTGGCTGCCAGTTTCGAATCGGGACGATTCTGATAAATATCTTCGAAAATTTTCGCCGAACTTTCCACCCGCCCTTCTTGCATCAGGCTCAGTGCCGTTTGGAAACGCCCCTGCAACATTTCTTCCCGCTTGATATTATAAAAAAGGAAGCTTCCTGCGACCAGGGTCAGGATGACGACGGCACTTATCCAGCGGTTTCGAATCCTATTCGGGTATCTCCTCTTCAGTTCCTCCCTCAACATCTTTTTCTTCAGTTTCTTTATCTCCATCTTCCTCGTCCTTTTCCGCCAGTTTCGCTACCGCCACGATCCGTTCGTCAGGCTCAAGAACCATCAGGCGCACACCTTGTGTGTTTCGTCCGATGATGGACAGAGATCCTACTCGTGTGCGCAGGACCTTGCCCTGATCAGAGATGAACATCAGGTCGGAATCTTCGTCGGCCAGTTTGATATCGACCACTTTCCCATTACGCTCGGTGGTTTTGATGGTGATGATCCCTTTTCCGCCGCGACTCTGGATCCGGTATTCATCAAGAGCGGTCCGCTTCCCGTAGCCGTTCCTGGTGACGGTGACCAGTGTCGCCGTCGTCGAGTCGGAAACAACTTCCATGCCGATCAGCTCGTCGTCTCCTTCCATTGACATGCCGCGCACCCCACGTGCGGTGCGGCCCATCGAGCGCACATCCGATTCCGGAAACCGAATGGCCTTGCCATTGCGGGTGGCCAGAAAAATATTTCTTTCACCATCGCTCAGCCGAGCGGCGATCAGGCTATCCCCCTCATCGACAGTCTGGGCGATGATTCCGCGAGAACGGGGATTGGAATAAGCCATCAGTTCGGTCTTCTTGACCGTCCCCTTCCGCGTTGCAGTGATAATGTATTTTCCGGCGGAGAATTCCTTGACCGGGAGCACGGTCATGACCTTCTCGTCCGGACTGAGCTGAAGCAGATTGACGATCGCCTTGCCCCGTGCGGATCTGCCGCCTTGTGGAATCTCGTGAACCTTGAGCCAGTGCATGCGACCCTGATCGGTGAAAATCAGGATGTAGGAATGCGTCGAGGCGATGAAGAGACGTTCGACAAAATCCTCATCCTTCGTCGTCATGCCCGTTTTTCCCTTACCCCCACGGCGCTGGGCGCGGTAGAGGGACACTGGATTGCGTTTGATGTAACCGGTGTGGGAGATCGTTACCACCATGTCTTCTTCGACTATCAGGTCCTCAAGAGTCAATTCTCCTGTTTTCTCGATAATTTCAGTGCTGCGCTCATCGCCGAAGCGATCCTTTATATCGAGCAGTTCGCCTCGGATGATCTTGTATATTTCCGCTTCGCTGGCGAGAATTTCCTTCAGGCGCTCGATGAGGGCTAGGACCTGGTTGTACTCCTCAATGATTTTGCTGCGCTCAAGGCCCGTAAGACGATGCAGACGCATGTCGAGAATCGCCTGAGCCTGAAGATCGCTGAATTCGAACCGCCCTACAAGACGCTCCTTGGCCTGCGCTGAATCGGAACTGCTTTTGATGATCTGTATGACTTCATCGAGATTATCCAGAGCAATCTTCAGCCCCTCCAGGATATGGGCACGGGCCTCGGCTTTTTTCAGATCGTAAATGCAGCGGCGGGTTATGATTTCCTTGCGGTGATCGAGAAAGTGGTCGAGCACTTCGCGCAGCGACAGCACCCGCGGCTGGCCATTGACCAGGGCCAGCATGATGATACCGAAAGAACTCTGCATCGCCGTCATCTTGTAGAGCTGATTGAGAATGATCTGGGGAATGGAGTCCTTTTTCAATTCGATGACCACTCGCAGGCCTTCCCGATCCGACTCGTCCCGAAGGTCGGAAATCCCCTCTATCTTCTTGTCCTTGACGAGATCGGCGATTTTCTCGATCAGCTTCGCCTTGTTCACCTGATAGGGAATTTCGGTCAGGATGATACTTTCCCGCCCTGTGCGGCTGTCCTTTTCCACCAGCGCCCGGGCTCGCATCTGGATGATGCCGCGACCGCTGCGGTATGCTTCGACAATTCCTTCACGACCGAGAATGAAGCCGGCCGTGGGAAAATCGGGTCCGGTAATTTTGGTCAGCATCTCGTCGAAGCCGATGGCCGGATTGTCGATAATAGCCACCAGGCCATCGATTATTTCGCTGAGATTGTGAGGCGGGATCTTGGTGGCCATGCCGACGGCTATTCCCTCCGAGCCGTTCACCAGGAGGTTGGGATATTTGCAGGGAAGAACGAGCGGCTCCTCGAGGGAGTCGTCGTAATTGGGGCCGTAATCGACGGTTTCTTTTTCTATATCATTAAGTAGCTCGTGAGCCAGTCGGTCCATTCGAACCTCGGTATAACGCATGGCCGCTGCAGAATCTCCGTCAATCGATCCGAAATTGCCCTGTCCGTCCACCAGCGTGTAGCGCATGGAAAAATCCTGTGCCATGCGCACGATGGTGTCATAAACCGCAGAATCCCCGTGAGGGTGGTACTTTCCGATTACGTCGCCGACCACGCGGGCGGACTTCTTGTAGGGCTTGTTGTAGGCATTGTTCAGTTCGTGCATGGCATACAGGACCCTGCGGTGAACCGGCTTGAGCCCGTCGCGTACGTCGGGCAGAGCCCGACCGATGATAACGCTCATGGCGTAATCCATGTACGACTTGCGCATTTCGTCTTCGATGTTGACGCTGACTTTGTTCTGTTGCGATATCATTTTTCCTCCAGGGCTGACAGCAGATATCGCATCCGCTGCTCTCGCCTGATATTAAACGTCGAGATTGGAGACGTTCAGGGCGTTGCGCTCGATAAATTCACGGCGCGGTTCGACATGGTCGCCCATAAGGACGGTGAATATTTCATCAGCCTCGACCGCATCCTCTATCTTCACCTGAAGCATGGTTCTCTTATCCGGGTCCATGGTCGTCTCCCACAACTGTTCGGGGTTCATTTCTCCCAGTCCCTTGTAGCGCTGGATGTACTGACCTTTCTTGGCCCGCTCCAGGAAAAAGGAGAGCAAAAACTCGCGGCTCTCTATCTGCCTGTCCTCCTTGCCCTCAATCGATACCGTAACCGTCTCGTTCTTGCAGATATCCTCGACATCTTCATAGGCCTGCAACAGCACCTCATATTCGTGGGAGGAGAGGTTCTCGAGGATGGCCTGATCGATTCGGGCACGGATATTACCGAGGGTGAAGAGAATCCTCGGCGGGTTCTCGAAGACCTCGAAACTCGCCTCAGGCCTGACCGCTTTGAGTTTCTCTGCCAGCGGTGTCAGGTCTGTCATGTCGGAAAAGCCGTTCTTTATCTTTCCCTCTACAAAAATCTTGAGGACTTCTTCGTTGATGCCCTTGTGGACCATCTTGGTAAAAAGTTCATGATACTTAATAATGTTGCGCAAGGTCGGAATAATCTGCTTGCCACGCAGCGTCTTCCCGTTTTCACCGAGTTGAAGCGAGGCTCCTTCTATACTTTCACTGAGAAGGTATTCCTGAAGAGAAATTTCATCTTTGATGTAGAGTTCCTTCTTTCCCCGCTTGATTTTGAAGAGGGGAGGCTGGGCAATATAAAGATTGCCCCGCTCCACCAACTCGGGCATCTGGCGAAAGAAAAACGTCAGAAGCAATGTCCGTATATGAGAACCGTCCACATCCGCGTCGGTCATGATGATGATGCGATGATAGCGCAGTTTGCTGACATCGAAATCGTTTTTGCCGATTCCGGTGCCCAGGGCGGTGATGAGGGTGCGTATTTCATTCGAGGTCAGCATCTTGTCGAAACGCGCTTTCTCGACATTGAGAATTTTTCCCTTAAGAGGAAGGATAGCCTGATGTCGCCTGTCACGCCCCTGCTTGGCGCTGCCTCCGGCTGAATCGCCCTCGACGAGATATATTTCACACAAAGACGGATCCTTCTCCTGGCAATCGGCCAGTTTGCCCGGCAAGGCCAGAGAGTCGAGCGCTCCTTTGCGCCGGGTCAGATCCCTGGCTTTGCGTGCCGCTTCACGCGCCCGGGCAGCCTCTATTCCCTTTTCCAGTATTTTTCTTGCTATGGAGGGATTCTCCTCGAGAAAAACTGCCAGTTGCTCGTTCATCAGGGTTTCTACAAATCTCTTGACCTCTGAGTTCCCCAGTTTGGTTTTGGTCTGTCCTTCAAACTGAGGATCGGGAACCTTGACAGAAATGACCGCTGCCATACCCTCGCGAAGGTCATCTCCGGAAATGGCGGTCTTGGTGTTTTTAAGCAGATTGTTTGCGGTTGCATAGGAATTCATCGTGCGCGTCAGCGCAGCTTTGAATCCGACCAGGTGGGTTCCGCCTTCCTGAGTGTTTATATTGTTGGCAAAGGTGAATATTTTTTCGTCGTAGCCATCGTTGTACTGAAGAGCTACCTCGATTTCCACATCCTCCTTGACCCCCTTGAAATATATGGGTTTGGGATGAAGGGAATTCTTGGCGCGGTTTATATATTCCACGAAAGAGGCTATTCCGCCTTCATAATGGAATTCGTGACTCTTTTCCGAGCGCTCGTCCTGAATATTTATCCTCACACCGGCATTCAGGAAGGCCAGTTCCCTGAGCCGCTGAGAGAGAGTCTCGAAGGATAATTCCACTGTTTCGAAAATTTCATCATCCGGCCAGAAGGTTATTTTAGTACCCCTTTTTTTGGTATCTCCCTCTTCCCGCAGGGAATATTCGGGTACCCCTCTTCTGTAATCCTGCTTGTAAACTTTTCCGTTGCGGCGTATTTCAAGATGCAGGTCGCTGGAAAGGGCATTGACCACGGCGGCTCCGACACCGTGCAGACCGCCTGAAACCTTGTAGCTGTCGCTGTCGAATTTCCCTCCCGCATGAAGGACGGTCATAACGACTTCCGCCGCCGATTTGTTGCTGTTAGCATGCTCGTCCACCGGGATTCCCCGACCGTTGTCTTCAACAGTGACGGAATTATCCACATGCAGTATCACGTTGATGTGATCGCAGTGACCGGCCAGAGATTCGTCTATCGAGTTATCGACGATTTCGTACACAAGATGATGCAGACCCGCCACTCCGGTAGAACCGATATACATGGCCGGCCTTTTCCGCACCGCTGCCAATCCTTCCAGAATTTTAATGCTTGATGCTTCGTACTTGTTTGTTTCAGTCATATTATCCTCAGTTCACACTGGCTTCGGTGAAAATTCGTCCATTGTCAACTTTGTAGTAGCTGGCCTCAGGGAGACCGGCTGGCAACAACGAAGAAAGATCCGTTGTCGTAATGAAGACCTGCCCTCCTCGATCAAGGAGATAGCTCAGAAAAGATTCCTTGCGCTGCTTGTCCAGTTCGCTGGTAATGTCATCGAGAAGCAGTATCGGGGATGCGCCGATGGTATCCTCCAGAAAGCTCACCAGCGCCGTTTTGAAGGCCAGAAGAAACGATCTCTGTTGCCCTTGCGATCCGTAAAGACGCAAATCCATTCCGTCGACATGGAATTCAGGGTCGTCCCGGTGCGGACCGGCCAAGGTCACGCCGAGATGCCTTTCCCGGGCATGCGCCTTTTTAATATCCCTTGTCAATTCCTCAACGCTCGATTCCAGGCTGCTGCTTCTGCGAGGCAATAAAATGTCGGCCTCTTCCTTGTGGGCCGACAAACCTGCGTGGGATTTTCGAAGATACGGTCTGAAAGAATCCACGAAATCACTGCGTTGACAGCGTATAGCAGCACCGGCCTGGACGAGTTTTTCAGTCCATATCGTTATTTGCGAGCTTTCTTTATTCATTTTAAGCAGTTTGTTGCGATGCCTGAGCTGCCGGTTATAGTCCTGAACCTTCTTGAGATACGAGGGTTTGGACAGAAAAATAGCCCGGTCGATGATGTTTCTGCGTCCAGCCGGGGGTCCCCCGGCAATTCCGACGTCCTGGGGTGAAAATATAATTTGCCTGTTTATGGCAACTATCTCATCAACTGAGCTTATTATTTTTTTGTTTATTCTGAATTTCTTGCCTTCTGGGTCTATCAAAAGGTCTATCCGATTGTCGACCCTGTTCTTACAAATGATCCCTGACAAGAGCGAATGCGCTGTCTTATTTCCAATCAACTGATCGTTCTTGGCAGTCCTGAAACTTTTCCCGTTGCCGAGAAGATATATACCTTCGAGAAAATTGGTTTTTCCCTGGGCGTTGTTTCCCCATATAACATTAAGTTTTGGGGCAGGATCGATATCAACCTCGGAAAGATTTCTAAAATTCCTTAAAACAAGTTTTTTGAATCTCATGGATGTAGATCTTTTTCACAGCCGCATCGGCATGACCACCGCCATGAATTCATCTTTTTGAGGAATTTCAATCAATGAAGGTGAAAGATTGTCTTTAAAAGTAATGGCAATCTTTTCTTCGTAAATAGCCTGCATTATATCGATCAAGTATCGCGAATTGAATCCAATAGAAACTTCCGGGCCCTGATAATCTATTTCCATTTCCTCACGGGCTTCACCTACGTCAGGGTTGGATGATGATATTTCCAGAAAAGCATCTTTGAAGGTGAGTTTGATACCGCGTGAGCGCTCACTCGATAGAATGGAAACTCTTTTCAATGCATGCAGAAAATCGTCTCTTTCAAGAATGGCGACCTTATCTCTGGTTTGGGGGATTACGCGATTGTAGTCGGGAAATTCTCCGTCGACCAAACGCATGACAACCACCGTTCTCCCTTTTTTAATAACCGCATTGTTCTCGAGGAATCCGATATTGAGAGCTTCCCCTGATTCATCAATCAGCTTCTTCAGTTCCATCACACCTTTGCGAGGCAGTATGACCCCCTTGGAGAGTTGAGGGAAGTCGGCGGGTTCAACCTTTTCCTGAATGAGAGCAAGCCGGTGTCCGTCAGTGGCGACCAGGCGTAGAAGTGGATGGTCTTCTTCTTCGGTATATTTGAAAAAGATACCATTGAGGTTGTACTTTGTTTCGTCGGTTGATATTGCAAACGACGTTTTGTCGATCATGTTTTTAAGTTTATCTCCGTCCAGCGGGAGATAAGATAATTCTTCAGCATCCGGGAAGTAAGGGAATTCATCCGGAGATAACCCGACAATATTGAAAAGGGCTTTATCGCAACGGATTTCAATCCAGGAGTTCTCCTTAGCCTTGAAATCCACATCCGCTGAAGGAAGCTCCTTTATTATCTCAAATAATTTTTTTGAAGAAACGGTAATTTTACCCGGATCATTCACGGATGCTGGGTAGGTGGCTTTCATGCCGACCTCCAGATCCGTTGCGATCAGAGAAATGGTATTGCTATCCGCTTCAATGAGGACGTTGGACAAAATAGGAATTGTATTTCGTTTTTCAACGATTCCCTGTAATCGCGCCAAAGCCTTTAAGAAGGTTTCCTGCGGGATGGTAAACTGCATCGGCCCTCCAATTCACAATCTCTATTATTATTATGGTTTTAAATCTTTTATAGTCGTAGTAACAGTTGGCTGTGGATTTGTTTTTAACCTTAAAAAAACCTGTAAATAAGGATACTTGGGATGTTAATAAATCTGTCGTTAAAAATAACTTGATTCGGCTTTTCTGTGTATAACTGGTGTCATGTTCTTTTATCCACGGGGTGTCACCAGGCGAAAAAACAGGATGTACACCTTTAATTGTAATTATTGGACAAGGCGTTGTTGATGCTGTTGACGGTTTTTTCCAAATCCCCGTTTTCACTTATTTTTTTATCTATTTTCTTAATGGCGTGAATAATGGTCGAGTGATCTTTCCCCCCGAATTTTTCACCTATCTCTGGAAACGAACATGCAGTCAATCTGCGTGAGAGGTACATGGCTATCTGCCTTGGCAGAACCAGCGCCTGCAACCTTTTTTTCGATTTGAGATCGGATATCTTCACATTGAAATGGTGGGCCACGGTTTTTTGTATTTCTTCAACCGTCACCACTTTCGTTTTGTCTACCAGGATGTCTTTGAGTACCTCCTTGGCCATGTCCAGGGTAATGGGAACAGCCGTAAGGCTGGCATATGCCCCAATACGCACCAGATAACCTTCAAGTTCCCGGACATTACTGGTCACTGAGTTAGCCAGAAAATCTCCCACTTCAGGGGGCAGATTAATATTATTCTGTTCCGCCTTCATTTTGAGAATGGCCTGTTTTGTTTCAACATCCGGAGACTGTATGTCGGCTATCAGCCCCCATTCGAATCTGGAGCGCAATCTCTCTTCCAGCCCTGGTATTTCCTTGGGAAACTTGTCTGAGGTAACAACAATTTGCTTATGCGAATCATAAAGGGCGTTAAACGTATGGAAAAATTCTTCCTGCGTGCGCTCTTTTCCGGCTATGAACTGGACATCGTCAATAAGAAGGACATACATTGAACGAAACTTATTGCGAAAATCGTCCATTTTTGCGTAGCGAAGAGAATTGATAAGTTCGTTCATGAATTTTTCCGAGGCGTAATAACAGACCCGCATCTCGGGATTCGTCTGAAGTATGGCGTTACCTATGGCCATGAGAAGATGGGTTTTGCCCAGGCCGACCCCCCCATATATAAAGAGTGGATTGTATGTCGTTGCAGGGTTTGTCGACACAGCCATGGACGCTGCGTGGGCGAATTGGTTTGACGAGCCCGAGACAAAGGAATCAAAGGTGTATTTCTGATTGAGGTTCGATGTGACCTTGGGGCCGGTTGGGGGTTGGGGTCTCGGAGCATGCGGTATATCATCCCCATGGTCCTTAGGTGTGTTTCTGTCGTTTTCCTTACCGTTCGGTCCTGAAATCTGCCACTGGATCGTGTAGTCCACTGCTCCGATGTTGGATACGATTTCCTGGATCATCGATGAGTAGTTTTCACGAATCCAGTCCAGAACGAATTTGTTAGAGACTTCCAGATAGATAAGGTCCTTTTTGACCCCTGCGAAGCTTATAGGCCTGATCCACGTGCGAAAATGTTGCGGACTGAGCTTTTGCTCCAGATTTTTGAGTGTTTCCTGCCAAAGACGTTCCATAGGTTAACCACACAAAAGAGACTGTTTCCAAAAATGAACTAAGTGAAGGTACAGCGAAAAAGGTTTGAATATTTTTTATCCACAGGCGTGGAAAAGTCTGTTGATATCCACACGGACGGGTGTGGTGCGGACCAAGGTTCAGAACTGATTTATCTTGTTTCCATGACGCCTCAGACTATCAGAAAAATCCGAGAATTTGCAAGATGTTTTTAACTTTCAAACAGTGGCAAAAGTAGGGGAGGAACGCGTTTGCTGCTTGACTTGCGTCCACACATGTGCTTTAAATTACGTTTTTAGGATTATCAAGTCAAAAATAGAAGGAGCTCAGGGCGATTATGAAAAGAACATATCAACCCAGCAGGATTCGTCGAAAAAGGACGCATGGCTTTCGCAAGCGTATGCAGACCGGTAACGGGCGGAACATCGTAAAGCGTCGTCGCAGCCGGGGACGCAAACAACTCGCAGTCTCCACTTACTCCAAATAAAAACAGCGGGTCTGTGTCAGTGAAGGGAGACGTCGACGAGAGATTTTCCAGGAGGCTACGGCTTCGAAAGCGGAGTGAATATCTCGATGTTCGGCGTTATGGACATAAGCGGCACTGTCCCGATTTTATTGTCATTTTTAAAAAAACCGATGGCAGCCCCACCCGGCTTGGACTGACAGTCAGTCGAAAAGTAGGGGGGGCTGTTCAGAGGAATCGTGTTAAGCGCCTTGTCCGTGAATTTTTCAGGTCCAACTATAAACGGATAGGGCCTGGTCTGGACATCTCGATTATTGCCAAGCGTGGTTCTCCCTCTCTCTCCTACGCAGAGGTGTCCCGTCAACTGCAATTTTTGACTGGCCTGAAAACAGGCCAGAATAGCAGCAATGATCAAGCGGATTTTCATACTTCTCATTAAGTGCTACCAGTATCTGATCTCTCCGGTATTGATCCCATCCTGCCGTTTTTATCCCTCATGCTCCACCTATGCCATTGATGCCTTCGAAAAGTATGGCCCCTGTCGGGGTTTTTTTCTGGCATTTTGGAGACTGATAAAATGTCATCCCTTTCATCCCGGAGGGTATGACCCCCTTAAATAAGGGAGTTAATAAATTCCCGGAGGACACCCCATGGAAAATAAAAACACCCTGATAGCCCTTATACTTATTTTGGCTATATGGTTCGGATATACATCATTCTTCCCTCCTGGACCTCCCGTGGAGAATGGATCTGGGGTTGCGGAGCAGAAGTCGGATTTCGAGAAGAAAAAAGATAAGTCGTCTTTGCGTTCCGAACGACCGACCCAGGATGAGAAGCCCCTGGATATTGCTCCTTCTGGCCTCGAGGCAGATGGTAATAATGTCGATGTCGTTGTTGATACCGATATTTACAGGGCTGTGCTGACCAGCAACGGAGCCCGCATAAAGGAGTTTACCCTCAAGAAATATAAGGAGACAGCCAGCAAAGATTCACCGCTGGTGCAGCTGACTCAAGGGGGGCGCTCGCATCTGTATACACTGAAATCCTTCGGAACAGAAGGCTTGTCACTACCTGAAAACGCCTCCTTCAGTTACCAGGGTGACGAGGAAAATATTCACCTGGGTCATGGCGAATCGCAGGATTTGCATTTTGCCGTTACCCTGGACAGTGGGGCGGTCGTTCATAAAATATTCACGTTTACCGCCGACAAGTATTTCTTCGATGTAGAGCTGCGTTATGCCAATAGAGGGAATAAAACCCTCAAAGGGGCAGTGGGTTTCAGTCTGGTCAATCGATGGGACGAATCCAGGGATAAAGGCGGTTTCAGTTTAGGCGCGCAGGATTTTATCGGCCCGACGACCTTTGACGGGGAAGATATTCACACGGATGACATCGAGGCTCTTGTAGACGAAGGTCCCAAGGAATATAGCTCTGCCCAATGGACCGGTTTCGGAACCAAGTATTTCGTTTCGATTGTTGAACCGAAACAGGAATCCTACGATTATTTCCGTATCCAAAAAGACGCTGATTATGTAGAAAACAGAATCGTTTCGCCCTATACGACGATAGAACCCGGAACCAGCGCCTCTATGTCGTATCTCGTGTATATGGGCCCGAAGGAAATTGATCTGCTTAAGTCAGCAGGTCATGATTTTGAACGGATTATTGATTTCGGGTTTTTCTCTGTTCTGTCGAAACCGTTGCTGCATTTCCTGAAATTTATCTACAGTTATATTCATAATTACGGTTTCGCCATTATCCTGTTGACTGTCATTATCAAGGCGATCTTCTGGCCTTTGACCCAGAAGAGCTATACCTCGATGAAGGCTATGCAAAAGCTCCAGCCTGAAATGCAGAAGGTCAGGGAAAAATACAAAAATGACAAGGAAAGGCTCAACAAGGAGTTGATGAGCCTTTATAAGGAAAAAAGGGTCAACCCTCTCGGCGGTTGTCTCCCTATGCTTGTGCAGATTCCTGTATTTATTGCCTTGTACAAGGTTCTTCTCTTTTCTATCGAACTGCGCCATGCTCCTTTTATTTTCTGGTTGACTGACCTGTCGGCCAAGGATCCTTATTTCATTACTCCAGTATTGATGGGCGCATCCATGTTCCTGCAGCAAAAGATGACCCCGACAACAATGGACCCGACCCAAGCCAAAATATTCATGATTATGCCGGTCGTTTTTACTTTCCTGTTCTTGAACTTTCCTTCAGGACTTGTCATTTACTGGCTGGTCAACAATGTGCTGACCATTTTTCAACAGCTTTTGATCAATCGTAAAAACCCTGTAGAGGCATGAACCTGAATCATGATTTCCGAGTTGCTCGATATCGAGATCAGTGCTGATTCGGTTGAAAGCGCTGTCGAGAAGGCTTTGACTCACTTCGGCTGCACGCGGGCCGAAGTGAGTGTAGAAATTGTCGAGGCCCCGTCTTCGGGCTTTTTGGGGTTGTTCAGGAATAAGGCCAAAGTTCGGGTCCGTTTGACGGATCGCTCTTATATAGCTGCTTTTGTTTGCCGCAATATTCTGAAAAAAAGTGGTTTTTCGGCAACTGCGTCCGTTTCAATCTGTGGTGATCAGTGTGACATAGACATTACCGGGCACGATATGCCGAGGATAATAGGCCGCAAAGGCCAAACTCTCGAAGCCTTGCAATATTTGACTGTTGCTTTGACTGACCGGCTTACTGCGGATCGAAGTTCTTTTGTGCTTGATTGTGACAACTACCGCCAGAAAAGAAAAACCTTTATAAGCCGCCTTGCTCAGCGCCTCGCCTCCCAGGTACATCGAACAGGAAAGCCCGCCACGGTTCAGCCACTTCCCCCCCAGGAGCGGCGGATCATGCATGTGACCCTGCAGCACAACGAGTCACTTGATGTAAGATCGCTGGGGCAAGGATTTGAAAGAAAGATGGTGATTTCTCCACGCCGAGGATGATGTGCAGACAGAAGACACTATTGTATCTCCCATAACCCCATCGGGTGAGGGGGGCGTATCCATTATCCGCCTCTCCGGTTCTCAGTCTCTTCCCATACTGAAAAAAGTATTCAAGGCAGCGTGCGGAAAACAGGAGTTTGCGTCACACCAGTTCTATTATGGCCAAATCCTCGATGTGGAGGGAGCTGCTATTGACGAGGTTATGGCCGTATACATGGCTTCTCCCAAAACATACACCCGGGAAGACGTAGTGGAGATTCATTGCCATGGGAGCCCCGGGATCGTCAGAAGCATTCTCGATGTCTGCATTGACAGAGGCTCCAGGGTTGCCCGGCCCGGGGAATATACCTTTCGAGCTTTTATGAACGGCCGTCTCGATCTCACCCAGGCTGAAGCGGTCATAGATCTTATTAAATCGAGAACTCAATCATCTCAGCGCGTTGCTTTTTCCCAACTGGACGGGAAACTTTCTACCTTCATTTATAAATTGCGAGATCAGGTCTGTGATCAGTTAGCCCTGGTGGAAACCTATATCGATTTCCCCGACGAAGATATCGAACAACCTCATGTGTGTGCTCTGGGACAAGTCGCCGGAAGCATTCGGGATCAGATCGACAATCTGCTTGACGGCTTTGACTCCGGCAGGGTTTTGCGCGAGGGCGCCTCGATTCTGATCATGGGACGCCCCAACGTGGGGAAGAGTTCTCTGATGAATCGCCTGCTCGGCGAACAGCGCGCCATAGTGACCGACATTGCCGGGACGACACGAGATACCATCGAAGAGCGGTTGTCCATCGGAAATATTCCTGTCCGACTCATAGATTCCGCCGGCATCCGCGATACGCTTGATCCCATAGAAACCCAGGGTGTCCAGAGAGCGCAGTCTCTTGCCGGGAGTGCGGATCTGGTACTGCTGGTTGTTGACGGCAGTTACGGCATTACTTCGGACGATACCCTGGCTCTGTCTTACATTGGAAAAACCCGTATTTTATTGGTCATCAATAAAATCGACCTGGGACGATTGCCCCTGGAATCTCCGTTTAATCATTTTCCTCAGGTTCCTGTTTGTGCTAAAACCGGTGAAGGGATCGAAGCTCTTCAGAAACAGGTTGAGGTCGAGCTTTTGGGTCATCCCTATGACTTCGGAGGGGAAGACATTCTTTTGAGCGACAGGCGCCATCGGGACGCACTGGTGAGATGCCGGGATTCCCTGTCGTCGTTTTCTCAAGGGCTCGAACAGGAAAACTCCCCTGAATTCCTGGCGTTGGAACTGCGTGAAGCCCTTGACAGCCTCGGCGAAATAACCGGAGAGACAACGCCCGACGAGATTCTCAATCGGGTCTTTGACAAGTTCTGTATTGGGAAATAATGTTTCACGTGGAACATCGGGATAAAATGGCAGCAGCGGAAAAGATGTTGAACACAGCACACTATCAGGTCATCGTCGTCGGGGCAGGACATGCCGGATGCGAAGCGGCGCTGGCAGCGGCACGTCTTGGGTGCCGGACCCTTTTATTGACGATCGCCCTGGACTCTGTGGGGGTTATGTCGTGCAACCCGGCCATAGGGGGGCTGGCCAAGGGGCATCTGGTCAAAGAGATCGATGCGCTCGGTGGCGAGATGGGGCGGAACATCGATGCCACTGGTATCCAGTTCAGGATCCTTAATACCAAGAAGGGGCCGGCAGTCAGGGCGAGCAGGGCTCAGGCTGACAGACAAATGTATCGGCTGAGGATGAAGAAGGTCCTGGAGGATACGCAAAACCTCGACCTGAAGCAGGCGACAGTTTCAGGGCTTGCCGTTGAACAAGGCAGGGTTGCGGGAGTCAGGACACGAGAAGGGCAGGTCTTTCACGGAGAGAAGATCGTACTTACAACGGGGACCTTCATGAAGGGCCTTATCCACGTCGGCCTGGATAATTATGCGGCCGGCCGGGCCGGAGAACCTCCCTCAGTGGGGCTCTCCGATGATTTGCGTCACCTCGGTTTCGAGATCGGCCGCCTCAAGACCGGGACCCCGGCGCGCCTTGATGCTGGTACTATAAATTTTTCCGATCTCGAGGAGCAGCCGGGAGATCTTCAGCCTCAACCGTTTTCTTTTCTCAGCGCCGAAATAAACCAGGTGCAGGTTCCTTGTCATATCACCCACACCAATGAACGAACCCATGACATCATCCGCCAGGGCCTTGACAGATCACCGCTTTATTCGGGGGCGATAGAAGGGATCGGACCACGGTACTGCCCTTCAATCGAAGACAAGGTGGTGCGATTCCCGGAAAAAACGTCTCATCAGATTTTTCTGGAGCCCGAAGGACGTGACACCGCAGAGGTCTATCCAAACGGAGTATCAACGTCGCTGCCATACGATATCCAGCTATCCTTTTTGAGAACCATCAAGGGGTTGGAGATGGTCGAGATCATGCGTCCTGGATATGCTATTGAATACGACTTCGTTCCCCCGACCCAATTGCGCCCGACGCTGGAGGCTAAAATGGTTCCCGGCCTCTATCACGCCGGACAGATAAACGGGACCTCGGGCTACGAAGAAGCTGCAGCCCAGGGATTGATAGCCGGAGTCAATGCAGCATTGGCATTGAAGGGCGAATCCGCTCTGGTGCTCGGCCGGGACGAGGGTTATATCGGGGTCTTGATCGATGACCTGGTGACTCTCGGAACAGAGGAGCCCTACCGGATGTTTACATCGCGTGCAGAATTTCGTCTGCTGCTGCGCGAGGATAATGCTGATTTGCGTTTGACTGCAAAAGGACATGAAATCGGATTGGTTGGTTTGCAACGCTGGGAGCGTTACAGCGAAAAGCTTTCCGGAATAGAGTCCGGCAGGAAGGTGCTCAAACAGAAAAGGGTAGGCCCGAAGGATGCGGACATTCTTCAAAAACTCGGGGTGGGCTCACTGAAGAACGGGCAAAGCCTCGAAGAGATGCTGCGAAGACCGGAAGTGGACATGGAGATGCTTTGCCCTATTTTCCCGGAATTGAGCGGACTTGCAGAAGATGTACGGCAGCAGCTCGATATTGAAGTTAAGTACGCCGGTTATATCGATCGTCAAAAAGAACAGGTGGGCAGGTCGAAGAAAATAGAAGAGATCCGCATCCCGACCGATTTTGATTACGGCGAAATAGCCGGTTTGTCCATGGAGGTCGTTGAAAAGCTCCAGAAGATCAGGCCGGAAAGCCTTGGGCAGGCCTCGCGGATTTCGGGCGTCACCCCGGCAGCGGTAAGCGTTCTCTCCGTGCTGCTGCGCAGGCGACACTGATGGAGGGGTCCAGGCTTCAGCGGGGACTGGCCACATTGGACATTGCTGTGACACCGCAACAGGAAGAACGCCTTCTGAAATGCCTCCACGAGTTGCTTAGGTGGAATAAAAAGGTGAACCTGACCTCTATTACAGATATAGAAGAGGCGGTGGAGAAACACATCATTGACTCCCTGACGCTGCTTCCCTATCTGGGTCAGGCAGGCAGTCTCCTGGATATCGGGTCGGGGGGAGGATTCCCGGCCCTGCCGCTGAAAATAATGCGGCCGGAGCTCGAAGTTGTGTCAGTTGATGCCGTAAAGAAAAAAATTCTGTTCCAACGTCATATCGCACGCGCACTGGCGTTGGGGTCCTTTACGGCTATCCATGGACGGATCGAGTCTCTGCCGAAGACCGATGCTCTCGGCAAGCGATTCTCCGTGGTGACCTCGCGAGCATTAAGCGACTTGGAAACCTTCCTCCGGTGGGCGAAGCCTTTCGCCGGTCCGGGATGTCTTTTCGTGGCAATGAAGGGCAGAGAAGCCGAACAGGAGCTGGAGCGCAAGCGGGCAGCGATCGAACGAGAAGAGGTTCAGTTGCTCGAGATTGTCCGGGTTCACCTTCCATTCTCCGGAAGCCTTAGACACCTGTTGTTCTTTTCCGCGGGTTGAATCTCAAGATATGGTGTTTTCTGATTGACGCAACGCAACCTGTGGCGTGACTTTACGACCTTGAAAACATGGAAGAAATTGTCTTTTCAGTTCTGACAGTGTTGTGCTAGTCTTTCCGCTTCTGCAGACCGATTGAAGGAGAGTGATCATGGGTCATATTCTGGCCATTGCCAATCAGAAAGGCGGAGTCGGGAAAACAACGACCGCCGTCAACCTTGCCGCCTCCCTGGCGGTCGCCGAGAAGCGGACGCTGTTGGTCGACATGGATCCTCAGGGCAATGCCGGAAGCGGCGTCGGACTCGACAAGGACGCTTTGGAGGTCACCATATATCACGCCCTTCTTGGTGAAGCCTCAGCGCGGCAAGTTCTCGTAGAGACCGACCTCCAACATCTGCATGTCCTGCCGGCCACGACCGACTTGATCGGTGCTGAAATCGAACTTATTCAGTCCTTTGCGCGGGAGAGCAAGCTCAAGGGAGTTCTCGAGGATGTTCGGGATGAATACGACTATATTATCATCGACTGTCCCCCATCCCTTGGACTGCTGACGGTTAATTCCCTGACCGCGGCAGATACGGTTCTGGTTCCTCTTCAGTGCGAGTACTTCGCTATGGAGGGGCTCAGTCAGTTGATGAAGACCATTGCACTGATCCAGAGAGATCTCAATACGAAGTTGAAAATGGCGGGAGTCCTCTTGACCATGTTCGACAGCCGCAACAATCTCTCCCACCAGGTCAGCGAGGAGATCCGGAACCACTTTTCAGGCGGCCGGGTTTTCGACGTCGTCATTCCCCGCAATGTGAGGCTCTCGGAAGCGCCAAGCCACGGCGTGCCGGTTCTTTTGTATGATATATCCTCCAGAGGAGCCAAGTCTTATCTGGAGCTTGCCCGGGAAATTATCGAAACAGGAGAGGAATATGGCGAAGCATCAAGCGCTGGGTAAGGGGATAGGGGCCCTGTTGACCAGTGCCAGCCAGGACGGCAATCGCAAATATTTTCTCTGTCCCATAGAGGATCTCAGGCCCCACCACAAACAGCCTCGGAAAAGCTTCAACGACAATAAACTGCGAGAACTGACGGACTCCATCCGGGAGAAAGGTATTATCCAGCCTCTGGTGGTTCGCCGCGGCGAAGACCACTATCAGATAATCGCCGGAGAGCGTCGGTGGCGTGCTGCACAAAAGGCCGGCCTCAAGGAGGTTCCGGTTGTCATCCAGGATGTGACAGAAGACTGGGCGCTGGAGATGGCCCTGATCGAAAACATCCAGAGAGAGGACCTCAATCCGATTGAGGAGGCCGAGGCCTATCGCAACCTTGTCGAGGATTTCGATCTCACCCAGGACGAGGTTTCGAAACGGGTCGGAAAAGATCGCTCGACTATCACCAATTCACTGCGACTTCTGCGTCTGCCGGGAAAGGTTCGGGAAGATGTAATGAGCGGACGCCTCAGCATGGGACATGCGCGTTCGCTTCTCGGTCTCGAAGACGAGGACGATATTCTCGAAGCGCGAAGCCAGGTTGTGGCCAAAAAGCTTTCGGTCCGAGAGACCGAGTCACTGATCAAGAAAATAAAATCGTTCGGTCTTTCCCCCAAGCCCAAACCGAAAGCCAAACCGGAACTTCCTCCGGAAGTGGCCGATCTGGAGAACCGCCTTAAGCAGGCGATAG
>Ga0102925_1000405_pt1 | contig 23167 bp, 14 predicted proteins | sample SalPonR1_A_D1_MG_FD_78216 | JGI IMG/M metagenome (GOLD analysis project Ga0102925, IMG submission 78216) | Salt pond soil microbial communities from South San Francisco under conditions of wetland restoration - Salt Pond MetaG R1_A_D1_MG | ecosystem: Environmental > Aquatic > Marine > Intertidal...
AAAACACGATATTTTGCTTCAGGTAATAATTGAAATAACGTATTTCGACTTACCTCATCGCGGCAAACCAGACTTCCGAATATAAAAGCATCGGCTTTCTTTACGGCAGTTTTCATCGCGTCTGAAATTTCAATCTTATCCCAGGCCACCGGGTGTGAGATCTCATAAGTAGCAGAACCACCAGCAGATAAAATTACATTTACCACCCCGGTAGCGTGATCAGTATCTTTAGCTATATTTTCGGTTTTAATATTTTTAGATTTGAGATAAGAGATTAGCTTCTCTCCTTTTTCATCTTCCCCTACTTTGCTAATCATTTCGGTTGAAATTCCTAATCCCGAAAGCCTTGAAGCTACATTAAGCGGTGCACCTCCAATTCTTTCACTCTCCGGAAAAACATCGTATAATATTTCGCCGAAACATATAGCTTTTTTATTTACCATCTTATTAAACATATTTTTTCTGAAAAGGACAATAATGTCCCGACTTAATTCTTAGTCACCGGTTGAATACTTAATGAACGAACAAACTCAGTTTCATCACTAGAATGAATCTGAAGATTATTAAACGGAATATTTGGAAATATAAGAAAGGTAATGACACGCTCTCCTCCATTTACAAAGACCTCCACTGAAGATTTATCCGCCCAAATTTCTAACTCCAATTCATTACTTTCCGGTAGAACATAAGGAACAATCATTTTATTGTTGTTGAGACTATTAAAATCAAAACCGGCATCACTTCTGTCGATTAAAAATTCAGAGCTTGTCTTATCATAACTGATGGATACACCGGTCGTTTCATTTCCCCAAACAAGTTCTGCTCCATTTTCTTCAGATAAATCTAATGTAGTTTTTATTTGAAAAGTCCCGCTTTTTAGGATCGAATTATCTTCAATATAAACGCTAGAGGCATTAAACTCTAAATTATTGGAAGCTAAAATTGAGTTTACCTCTTCTGCGGGTTTACTTAAAAGCATATCACCGTTCCCAGACAATTGAAGTGTCCGAGGCAAGGTCATTGCACTTCTCCAGGCTTTGGTAGGAACATTCTCAGCATACGCCCAATTACTCATCCAACCAATAAATAAGTTTCTGTCATTTGGTTCATTACTCCAGGTCACGCCCGCATAGTTATCAGTACCGTAATCCAGCCATTTTGTTTCCGCCTGAGTGGTCTCAAAAGTTTCCCCGTCAAAAGAACCAAGAAAATATTGAGTTCCCGAACCTCCGTTAGGTCCTCCTGGATTTATGCTAACCAGTAAAGCCCATTTTTCCTCGCCATTTTCATTTTGTACTGTAAACAGATCTGGACACTCCCATACGCCTCCGTGAGCCCCCAAGTCCTTTCCAAAACTCTGTAGATAAGTCCACTCCTTTAGATTAGGAGAAGAATAAAATAAGATTTCCTGTCCTGCAGCAACAACCATCACCCATTGTTGGGTATCCGCGTGCCAGATTACTTTTGGATCCCTAAAATCAGTTTTATCTTCGTTTACCAAAACAGGATTCCCTTCATGTTTTTCCCAGGTACGCCCTTTATCGTTACTAAATGCGAGGCTTTGAAACTGTTTATTAGTGTCCGGGTTCTGGTGCGTAAAAATTGCTACCAGCACATCTTCGTCCCCGGTTTTGAATCCGGAAGTGTTATTCTCGTCTACTACAGCACTGCCTGAAAAAATATTTCCAAGCTCATCAGGATATAGTGCCACCGGAAGCTCTTCCCAATTTACGAGGTCCTCGCTAACTGCATGTCCCCAGTGCATTGGTCCCCAAACATTATCATCTGGATTGTATTGAAAAAATAAGTGATATTCTCCCTTGTAATACACCATTCCATTTGGATCATTCATCCAATTATTTTCCGGAGTAAAGTGGTATGTTGATCTGTAATCACTATCACCCACAGTAACCACTGAAGTATCCTTCACATCACCATCTTCAGAACATCCAAATATTATAATTGAAAGAATAAGAAGTATATATTTATTTTGACTGATCATTTCCATATTTTTAATTTATTGTGCTTTTAAATAGTCCAGTGCGTTTTTAGTAATAGTCTCAATATTATCTTGAAACTGGTTTTCTCCATTATTTTGGTTCCACTCGAAAGAACCAAGTCCTATTCCGATAGCGGTTCCAGCAAACTCTTCATCAGGCAAGGTTTCAAAAATTCCCATCATAAAATAATCGGCAATGCCGTCCCAGGTACCCAGGATATTAATTTGATTTTCTTCACTTATAGTAGAATATGCAGCTTCATCTCCATTACCATACCCGTAATATGCTGGAAGATCCACAAAAACATAATTATGATCTTCTTTCCATCCAGGACCAAGGAGAGAGATTACCTTGCGCCCATCAATATTATTGGCCTCCAACCCTTCATAAATAGGATGGAAACTTTTGTCATGAGTACGCCCAATATTAATATTAACTCCCCAGGTGTCTGGATTGTTAAACCCTTCTCCTGCACCTATGGCGGTTCCGAAATTTGGAGTCATGCGTCCAAGCGTCCATAAATACTGTACTGCATGGGTGTTCAAAAGAAGACCGCCGCCATCTCTATGAAATTCTGCAATTGCAGAGACCACTTCTTCGCTAGTAGCTTCTACAGGAAGTTCTGCGTTATTCGTATCATTATCATAATGCCACCAAAGTATACGAAACTCACTCAGGTCAAGCCCTTCTTCAATATCTGAGAATTGAATATATTCAGCATCAGGGTAATTATCAAAAAGCCAGTTTGCAGAAGCGGCTTCGTCATCATCACTAATAGAGGCAACATCCGGTGCAGTTCCCAAATATCCTATTTTAGTTGCTCCCACAGTAAAATTTAGATACTTTGAAGGAGATGGATTTCCTTCATCATCCATCGCATTTAATTGAAAGCTATAGTTACCGTATTCATCATTTTCAAAAGAATAGGAAGTGGCATCTGCCGGCAGTATTATCTCTTCCGAGTCAATCATCAGCCGGATTCCGGATATCTCTTCTTCTGGCAAGGTCCAGCTTAAATTGACATTTGTTCCGTCCTGCACTCCCTTGAAATTGGTTACTGCCTTAGGACCTTCCCGATGCAGATTCACTGTCTCTCCCAAAGAATAATTTCCTTCATCATCCTGAAGTTTCACGGTGAAAAGGTAATCTATATTCACATCTATTATTCCATATTCAAAAGTACTGACTGGAACATTTATGTTTTCCACCCCATTGTTATAATTGATCCGGGTGGTAATATTTCCTTCATAGGTAGGATTATCCCAGGTAACAACGGCAGTATCCCCAACCAACTCTACCTGCAGATTCTCTACTGATGGTATCACAGGCGATGCTGCAGGTTCAATTTCTCTATCATAGGAACAGGAAATAAAAGCTCCCATTATTATAGCCACTAAGGCAAATCCTTTTATTATATTAAAGTTCATCATAATAGTAGTTGTTTTTAGTAACCTGCATTTTGTATGTATACATCCTGGCTGAAATTGATCTGAGCCTGGGGGATTGGTAAATATTCTTCCCGACCTTCGTCAAAAGATGCACCCTCGTAATAGTTAATCTCTTCTGCTTCTTCGCTATAATATCTATTTAAAGTTTCCTCAGCAATTCCCCACCTTACAAGGTCAAAGAAACGGTTTCCTTCCATGGCAAGTTCCAACCTGCGTTCCCAGCGTAATGCTTCACGGGCTACACTCTGAGTCCAGTTGATATTTTCTCCATCTATATAAGGACTTACTCCTGCATTAGTAGCGTAAGAAGATATTAAGGTAGTACTTTGATTAGCTCTTTCCCGAACTTCATTAATCAAAGGAAGAGCTTCATTTTGTCTTCCAAGTTCGATTAAAGCTTCTGCCCTCATTAATAATACATCGGCATATCGAATCTCAATTCTGTTTTTGGAATTTCCATAAAAAGGATCAATATTGACAAGGTATTCTGAATCTGCAGTTACATTCTCTTTTAGAGAGGCTGTATAGCCATACGTGCTAGGAGACCTAACCCAGTTTTCCTGGTAAATATTTTCTTCATCGTATTTCCATGGGAGACCCGGTATTGCTACAGTATGATATAATCGAGGGTCAACTCTGTAATTCTCCAAACTGTTGAAGTCAATGTTAGATTCATTATAATTTGAAAAAAGTGGTAAACCCTGTTCGTCAACTTTATAAGCGTTTACAAGGTTTTGGCTTGGTTTATGGAAATCGCAACATCCGATTCCTTGTGGAGTTGCCAATACATCGGAAAAATTTAACCTACCATGAAGTGTCCCGTCGTTGTCGGAAAATTGAATAGAGAAAACTGCTTCTGGCCCATTTTCAAAACTCCCTGGAAGGAAATTATATGCAAAATCCTCTTCCAGTTGGTGCATTCCTATTACGTTTTCTGTTGCATCTACAACCTGCTGTAATCTTTGTTGGTTGATATTTACTACATTATGGTTTTCATCCTGTTCATAAGCCTGATAAAGTCTTGTTTTTGCCAAATATGCATACGCTGCTATTTTATCTGCACGTCCAACTTCCGGCTGAGAAGAAGGAAGAGCCAGTGCTGCTGCCTCGAAATCTCCTGCAATTGCACTCCATAAATCGTCATTACTAAGAGCCCGGTTCGAGATTGTGCCATATTCTTCCACTGGGATATCTTCTGTCACGTATGGAACATATTTGTACATAATTTTCAGCATAAAATAGAAGTGTCCTCTTAAAAACTTCATTTCTGCGATTCTCGTGGACTTCTCAGGAAAATCAACCTCATCGATTTGATTTAATGCAGCCAAAGCTTTGTTTACCCTAGAAATAGCAATAAAACTATTGTACCAAAAAGCATCTAGTTCTCCAAAATCTGTTCTTATGTTCTCTGAGACTTCAAAAAAATGAAAAACTTGAATATCATTTGTACCACTTCCTCCCTTATAAGCATCATCGGAGCGGACATTTCCGTAAGGCCAAAGACTGAAGGGAATGTCATAATGATCATTACCTAACGCAGCATAAGCTGAGGTAACAAAACCATCGACATTTTCTGGAGTTGTTAATTGTTCTTCAGATAATACTCCATAAGGTTCTTCCTCTAGAAAATCGGAACAGGCAGTTGAAATAGTTAGAAGAACTATGCCTAGTAAATATGTTATTTTCTTCATAATAAAGAGTTTGATGTTATTAAAGTGATAGGTTCAATCCAAGAGTAAGTGTAAGTGGTTGAGGATAACCAAATCCGGCATTTTCAGGATCAACGCCGGTAAAATCTGGAGAAGTTATCATTAGTAAATTCTGGCCACTCACATATAATCTTGCATTGGTGAAATTCATTCTTTCCAGAAGTTCTTCCGAAAGGCTATATCCAACTTGTAAATTTCTCAATTTTAGATATCTTCCATTCTCTACATAATAAGTTGAAAATCTCGATTCTGCGTTATCATCGATAGTTGTTAGAGCCGGAACAGAAGAGTTAATATTTTCTGGAGACCAAGCGTCAAGAAGCCGCGTTCCTTTATTCGATCCTACATCATCCACACTCCAAAAATCTGTTTGAAATTTGCGGTTATTAATTACATCAACGTTTCCTACTCCCTGCCAGAAAGATGTAAAGTCGAAATTCTTATATCCAAGTGCAATATTAAATCCATAACTAAAGTCTGGATGTGGTATTCCTATCCAGGTACGATCATCATCGGTAATAACACCATCACCGTCCAGATCTTTGTAACGAATTCGGCCAAGGCCTTTCCCTTGCTGTTCCGCAGAGTTCATTACCTCTTCTTCAGAAGTAAACAAACCATCAGTAACATAACCATACATTGAGTTAATAGGTCTCCCAAGAATATTATCTTCATCACCATCTCCGCCATAATTGTTTTGTACTTCCTCTGGTAGGTAGGTTATTTCATTTCTATTAGTAGAAATATTAGCTGAAATTTCATAGCTGAAATCTCCTTCGGTTTCATCGCGGTAAGTTAATGCGAATTCCCAGCCTTCATTTTCCATAGAAGCCCCGTTTACCCATCTATTTCCCCCTTCACCTATAGTTCCAAGATATGGAGGTAATACCAGGATATCTTCAGTTTCTTTGAAGTAATAATCGATGTTTCCGAATAACTTGTATCCAAAGAAGCCGAAATCAAGCCCAACATTGGTTTGGGTAGTAGTTTCCCATTTCAAATTATCATTCCCTAATTGAATACCTCTGAAACCAGAAGGTAATAAACCCGAACCGGCTCCAGAGAGATCGTAAGCAGTTCCATAAGAAGTTCCCCAGGTTGGATCACCTCCAGCATAATCTGAAACATATAATGAGTAAATAGCGTTATTATCTATTTCTTGATTTCCTGTTTGTCCCCATCCAAGACGAAGTTTTAAATCTGATAGGAATGAGTAGTTATCCTGAATAAAATCTTCCTCACTAATACGCCACCCGGCAGAAAAAGCGGGGAAAGTTCCGAAACGGTTATTTTCCCCAAATCTTGAAGAGCCATCTCGACGTATAGTACCCGAAAGCAGATATTTTTTATCAAAAGTGTAATCTATTTTTCCGAAGAAAGAAAGTAAGCTGTATGAAGTAGCAGAACCGCCATTATAAGCTTCTCCGCTTCCCGCATCCGGATACATATATTCTGGAGTTTCAAGAATAAAACCTTCCCTTCTTAAATTAATATTCTTATAGTCATCTCTAAACATCTCTGTTCCAGCAAGCAAATTCAAGTTGTGTTTCTCAATGTCTAGCTCGTAAGTAGCTGTGTTAGTCCAGGTCCATTTTAAGCTTTTCCAATCTTCGATATTCACTGCGGTTTCATCGTTTTGCAGATATCCCGATTTATAACTTCTCTGAAGTGAACGACGATAAAAGTTGCTGTAATCAATTCCTAAATTTGTTCTTAAATGCAAGTTTTCAATAATTTCAAGATCGGCGTAGGCATTCCCGAAGATTCGGTGATATTCATACCCGTTATCCTTATTATATTCCAATAAGCGCACAGGATTCTGCCTATCGTTCATCCCACCAACTGGTCCTCCCCATCCTTCTCCATCTGCGGTTCTAACAGGAATAATAGGAGATGCTTTTAAGGCGAGGTCCAAAACTCCTGGATTTTCGATCTCATTGGTTTTATTAAAGGTGAAGTTTTCCCCTATCTCCAGTCGATCATTAAATAATTTATAACTACTATTCATTCTCGCAGAAATCCTGTTGAATTCCGTAGTTTTTACTATTCCCTGATTATCATAATATCCTAGGGAAAAAAGATAATTCCCTTTTTCCGTTCCATTCGAAACAGATAAATCATAAGATTGTGCAAAACCTGTTTGAGAAATCTCGTCAAACCAATCCGTATCTGCTGCTGGTATAGTTTGTTCCTCATCCAAATATTCAGGTACAATAATATTATTTAGGACAGCCACTCCATTCTCATTAGTATTCCAATCAAATTGGTATCTCAAATTATTAGAATTAGGATCAATACCGTCATTAATTTGTGCTTGCCATAGAACACGACCATATTGCTCTGCATTAAGTACTTCCTGCCTGTTAGCATAGGTCGAGGTGGAAACATAGGTATTAAGATTAACCTGCATTTTTCCCTCTTTACCTTTTTTGGTAGTCACAATTATTACCCCGTTGGAAGCCCTGGATCCGTAAATACTTGCAGAAGAAGCATCTTTTAATACCTGTATAGATTCGATGTCGTTTGGATTTAATTCATGCATGCCGGCTTTTGTAGGAACTCCATCAATCACATATAAAGGATCTGTATTGTTTAGAGTACCAACTCCACGTATTACTACCTGAGTATTTGAACCACTTGGAGAACCATCCGATGTTATTTGAACACCAGGAAGTCTTCCCTGTAATCCTCTTATAGGATTTGGTTCGGGCTGCTTGTTTAATTCCTCCATATCTACTACAGATACTGCTCCTGTGATATCTGTTCTCCTTTGAGAGGTGTATCCCGTTACCACCACATCATCTAGTTGCTGATCATCCATAATTAGCGAAACATCAATATTTGTCTGATTATCAACAACTATTCTTTTAGTTTGAAAACCTAAATAACTATAGACTAAAGTAGCCTGGGGGTCTATGTTTTTAATTGTATAGTTTCCATCAAAATCTGTAACCACACCTTCATTTGTCCCTTCCACTTGAATAGAAACTCCGGGTAATGGCATTTGATCATCTTCGGAAATCACATTTCCTGATACGTCTATTCCCTGTGCCCAAATCGAAAGGGGAAAAAGAAATAATATTAATAATTTGGAATTCATAGATTATGGATTAGTTGAGATTTACTTGATTAATTTTTAAATTATTTATAATGAATTCATTTCCTTCAGCATTTAAACTTTTAATAGGCTGCTTCGGAAAAAAGATTTCTGTCATTACCGTTTCTCCGTTATCAAAGAAAAGTTCTATAGACATATTATCCAGAATAGCTTTTACCTTTAGATTTGAAGCTTCTGAAAGTCTTGGAGCCGTTGAAATTTTATCGCCAAAATTCTCATTAAAATCGGTAAGACCAGACTGACTGCGGTCTATATAAAATTCTTTTTTATTATGATCGTAGCCAAATTTTAAGATATCATCTCCCTCGCTAGAAAGACTAAAATGAACTTCCTGTTCTTTTAAATTTTCTATTTCAAATGAAATAACAGAATTAGATAGGTTGATCTCCTGGGAAGCTGCAATTTGCGTTTCCCCTTTAACAGTAATGCTGTTTTTGGTAAAGGCTTTGCCCTTATATTTTTGAAGTTCAGCAACAGGAGAAGAAATTACACGATAAGTATCTTCCGTCTTGGTAAGTTTTAGTTCCCGGGCAATCGTCATAGCACTTCTCCAGGTTTCTGTGGGGACTTCGTTTGCATATTGCCAGTTAGACATCCAGCCCATAAATAAATGTCGTCCATCTTCTTCAGGAATATTGGCCCAGGTTACCCCGGCATAATTATCTTTTCCGAAATCCAGCCAATAAGAATGATCTTCTCCTACTCCTTTCATAGACTCATCTAGAGTGAAGGTTTTTCCATCAAAATCACCTACAAAGTATTGTGTACCTGAACCTCCATTAAATCCACCGGGATTTAAACTTTGAATCAAAACCCACTTTTTCTCATCTGTGCCTTCCACGTTCATTTGAATAAAGTCTGGACATTCCCAAACCCCGCCGTGAGCACCTATCCCACGGCCGAATTCAGAAGCTAACTCCCAATCTATCAAATTTTGAGAAGTATAAAACATGGTTTGATCATCGGCAGAAAGCACCATCACCCATTGATCGTGAACCTCATCGCGTGTTATTTTTGGATCTCTAAAATCACGAATTCCCGGATTTTTGATAACAGGATTTCCTTCATATTTAGTAAAGGTTTTTCCTTCATCCAGACTATACGCAATAGCTTGAGTTTGGTAATCTTCCCGTCCTGCTTCTTCTCCTTTTGGATCGTGATAGGTAAACATCGCAATTACCGGTGGTGTTTCACCATCTCCTAAACCAGAGGTGTTTTTTGTATCTACAACTGCGCTTCCTGAAAAAATATAACCTTTTTCATCAGGTTCAAGTGCTATAGGCTGCTCTTCCCAATTAATCATATCCTTACTAGTAGCGTGACCCCAGTGCATAGGACCCCAGGTATTTCCTTCAGGATAATGCTGGAAGAATAAATGATAGGTTCCATTTAAATAGAACATTCCATTAGGATCGTTCATCCAATTCTCTTCAGGAGTAAAGTGAAAGTTTGGTCGAAAATCGGTATCACTTTGAGCCGTAACTCCTGGAGTTTCCTCATTAGACTCTTTTTTGTTCTCCTGACAGGAAAATAGCAGCATCGCACTAAGAAGACAAGAAGAAAGAAATATAAATTTATTTTTCATAATAGATTATTTTATTGTTGAAAAGCTTGATTGTTAGTACCCGGGGATAATTCTTCACCTAATTCCTCGAGGGTTTTACCTTTGGTTTCAGGCATCATAAAAATCACGAAGATTAGTTGTAGCACCATCATAAAAGCAAAAAAGGCAAATACATAACCGGGACCAATTGTGGTAAAAAGCACCGGTACTAAAGAAGGTACTATCGCCGCCAGCACCCAGTGTGTAGAAGATCCAAATGCCTGTCCGGATGCTCTTAAGTGATTAGGGAATATTTCAGAAATAAATACCCAAATTACCGCACCCTGGCCAATGGCATGCGCCGCAATAAAAAGGAAAAGAAATATAGGAACCCAAAGTCCACCCCAATTCAGAAAGAAAGCTGCGGCAACCAGAGATAAGGAAATGATATAGCCTATGGAGCCTACGAACATTAATTGTTTTCTTCCTACTTTATCAATTAGGAAAACTCCCAGAAGTGTAAAAAGTAAATTCACCACTCCGATGCCAATACTACTCAATAGCGCTGTATTTGCTTCTAATCCTGCTGATTCAAAAATTCGTGGTGCGTAATACAGGAATGCGTTTATACCGGAAAGCTGATTAAAAAATGCTACTAAAAAAGCCAGAATTAAAGGGAAACGATACTTCTTCATAAAGATATTCTCACCCGTGATTTGGTTTTCAGATTGCTTTTTAATCTCCAGCATTCTTTTTTCGAGATCGGCTTCGGGATTAATGTCTTCAAGTATTTTTGCCGCTTCTTCGGTTCTGGATTTAGAGATAAGCCAGCGCGGACTTTTAGGAATAAATACCACAAAAATGATATAAATGAATGCCGGGATAGCTTCTACTCCAACCATCCAACGCCAGGGTTGCGCCCCGGTATCGCGAAGTAAATAGTTAGAGAGATAGGCAATTAAAATACCTAAAACGATATTAAATTGATACAGGGATACTAACCTGCCTCTATCTTTAGGAGGAGCAATTTCTGAAACATAAGTAGGAGCAGCAATGGTTGACGCCCCAACTCCTAATCCTCCTAAAAAGCGAAAAATAGCGAAAGTAATGGGGTCGTTTGCAAATGCTGAACCCAGAGCCGAAACAAGGTAAAGTATACCTATTACTAATAACGTGTTCTTTCTACCAAATTTATTGGTGGGGATTCCTCCAAAAATAGCACCTACTACGGTTCCCCAAAGCGCCATCGCCATAACAATAGACCCATGAAAAGCATCTGAGGTACCCCATAGTACCTGTAGCTGTTTATCGGCTCCGGAAATAACAACAGTGTCAAATCCGAACAGGAAACCTGCTAAGGCAGCACTAATTGACCAGGCAAAAATTTTACTCATATCACAATTTCTTAATATGAAACTAAGCTATGTTTAAAATTCCTTACCGTATTTTAAGAATCCTTAAAATGATTATAAAATTGTTAATTAAAATAAAAAAATCTAAAAGCACCTGTTATACAGCACTTTGAAGATTATTCACAAAATTCACGAAACCGTTGTAGTTTTAATCTTGATACAAAAAGTTGAATTTTGTTACCTAAACAAAAGGAATGTTCAAAAACGTTTTAGCGGAATACAACTAACTTCTAAACTGTTTTGGGGTATCTCCATATTTATTCTTAAAAGATGTAGAAAAATAACCGGGAGATGCATAGCCTACCTCGTAGGCAATTTCAGAAATATTTAAATTGGTTTCCTGTAGCAGGCTTTTAGCTTTACTAAGTCTTTGTGCATTGATATAATCACTTATACTTATACCCATAATAGCTTTAACCTTCCGATAAAGCTGTACTCGGGAAATTTCCAGTTGATGCGCCAGGTCTTCTACATTAAACCCGGTTTGTTTTAAATTCTTTTCTATAAGAGAATTGAGTTCCTTTAAGAAAGCCTGTTCTGAATCTTCAAATTTATTGTCTTTAACCTGGTCTATCTTGTTGGTATAATAATAACGTAATTTCTCCCTGTTAAATAAGGCCGATCTTAAAGACTCTTTTAGAATTTCAAAATTAAAAGGTTTGGTAATATAGGAGTCGGCACCAACTTTTAAAGCTTTTAAACGAGATTCTTCATCACTTAACGCAGTAAGAATTAAAGTAGGAATGTGAGAGGTACGTAGATCGCTTTTAAGTTCTTTACAGATTTCAAACCCGCTTTTTTCTGGAAGATTAAGATCACAAATAATTACATCTGGAATAATTTCAAGAGCTTTTTCCAGAGCATCGGTACCATCAGAGAGTTCTACTTTGTAATCTACCAGTAATTTTTTCTTCAGAAGATAAGAAAGATCTGTATTATCTTCAATAATTAAAATTGTCTCAGCATTTTCATCTATAGACTGAGAAAGCTCTTCAGGGATGTAGTTGCTTTCCAGTTCCTTTGCAGATACTTCTTTCTCACTTTCTAAAGTGTCCTCTACAAATTCATATGCTGCCAGGTGATCTTTACCCTTCAGCAATTCTATCTTAAACTCTGTTCCCTGGTGGGAGGAAACCGAAATCTTGCCCTTATGAAGCTCTACAAACTGCCTAGTAATGTACAGCCCCAGTCCCGAACTGGGTTTGACATTGTTACCGGCCTGCCTGAAAGGATCAAATATTTTCTGGAAATCTTCTTTAGGAATCCCTATTCCTGAATCTTTAAAACGAACCTCCACTCTATCTTTACCAATTTCTTCTATGCTAATATTAATTTGACCGTTTTTTGGAGTGAATTTAAAAGCATTGGAAAGCATATTAAAAAACACCTTATCCATCATATCCCGGTCAATATAAACCTTCACTTCCTTAGTGTTGGATTCGAGCTTTAAATCGATAGATTTCTTTAAAGCTTCAGATTTAAAATCTTCGTAGATATTTTCTATAAATTCATATAAATTGGTCTTTAAAGGTTTCAGTCTAAAACTTCCACTCTCTAACTTTCTAAAATCTAAAAGCTCGTTAATAAGCCTTAATAATCTACCCGAGTTTTTGCTAATAAGGCTGGTTTCATAAGCAAAATCCCTAAGTTGTTTGTTGGGGTTTTGACCTAAGCTTTCTATAGCGCTGGTAATTAATGTTAGAGGAGTTTTAAATTCATGAGACAGGGCGGTAAAGAAATTGATCTTTACTTCGTTGGAAACCTCTAACTGTTCCGCAAATTTTTCAATTTGATTACGTTGGGTAATTATTTTCCTGTTATTTAGCTCCAATCTTCGTTTACGCTTTTTTAATTTAAACACCAGGTAAACGGCCCAAAGTCCCAGTAGGAGAAGCAGGATAAAAAGACCAACCATAATCTTTAAAAGATAATTTTGCGAGTTATAGGTAGCTAACTGCTCCTTAATTACCGACTGTTGCTGTTCGATATCATTTTGCTGTTGGTTCATTTTATTGAACTGATTCTGCATGATATCTACATTCACTTTATCTATAACCACCGTATTTAAAATATTGTTTTTTTCAATATTATCTCCGGCCAGTAATTGCGTAGCAAGCTTAATCGCCTCTGCCCCACCGGTTGGGTATAACACCGTAGCGGCGAGAATGTTTTCTTTCACCAGTTGTATACCGCCACTTGGCCCAAAGAGGCCATCTACACCAATAATTTGAATACTATCTGCAAGGTTTTCACTCCGCATTACTTCCCAGGCACCCATTGCCATACGATCGTTATGCGCAAAAATGAAATCTGGAGCTTCTATAGAATCTAAAAGAGATTGAAGATTCTTATTTACCGAAGTTTTCTCCCAATCTCCGGCTATGGTAGCTACAACCTCAATATTCTCCTGATTTGAAATTACTTTGCGAAAACCCCGGCTACGTTCATAGGCAGGAGAGGAAGCTTGCAAACCCGTGATCTCGATAAGCCTTAGCTCTTTGCCAGGGTTCGAATTGGAAATAATGTAATTAGCGGCATTTTCACCAATTTCAACATTGTTTGCTCCTACATAAGCGGTATAGTTACTTCCTTCAATTTTGCGATCTATAACTATGGTGGGAATACCCGCATTCATAGCTTTCTCAATTACCGGAGTAATAGGAACAGATTGAATGGGCGATACAATTAAAACATCTACTCCTTTTTCAATAAAATCTTCTATCTGGGCAATTTGCCTGTCAACATCGTTATGAGCATCTTTAATTTCAAGATTAAGATTAGGGTGCATTGAAGTTTCTACCTTCATGGCCCTATTCATTTCTTTACGCCAGTTATCGGTAGTCATTGCCTGTGAGAAACCAATCTGGAATTCTTTTTGCCTGGTTTCACTATTACAGGAACCTAAAAAAAGGAAACAGGAAATTAGCAGAACCAAACCTAAAAATCTCATAATCAAAATATTAAATAATTTACGACTTTTAAAAACCTTAGTAAAATTGTTAAGGAAAGATAGAGAATGAAATGGAATAAATAAAAATCACTCCCAGGCTTTTTAAATATTTCAAAGAAAATTAAATGAACGTAAGTTTTACATTTATTATCTTGGTAACATCTTAAAAGCAATTACACTTGAAACCATCTGGAAATCAAAACAAAACACCTGAAGATTTTAAAAATTTTAAGGCTGAAATTAAAGTCGCTTCCTCGGGAAGAATAAATTTAATTGGGGAACATACCGATTATAATCAGGGATTTGTAATGCCTACGGCAATAGACAAAAAGATTCATTTTAAATTCAGGAAAAACCAGTGTGGTAATGTAGGTCGAATTTTTAGTGAAACCTTTAAAACTTACGTAGAATTTAGCTTGGATAAAATTTCAAAAAGTAAAAACCCCTGGGAGAATTATTTGCTGGGGGTGATAGATGAAATCAAAAAAACTGGAAAAGAAATTCAGGGATTTGACTGTATTATAAAGAGTGAATTACCAATTGGGGCCGGGATTAGTTCATCAGCAGCACTGGAATGTGGTTTTGCAAGCGGCTTAAATTCATTATTCAGTTTGGATCTAGCGCAAATGGAGATCGTACAACTTTCCCAGCGAGCAGAAAACAATTTTGTGGGTAACAATTGCGGAATTATGGATCAATTTTCTTCAGTAATGAGTAAAAAAGATCATTTTATAAAACTGGACTGCGAGTCCATGAATGCCAAGTTTATTCCGGCAAAAATTCAGCATTGCAAACTTCTACTTTTAAATACAAATATCTCCCATAACCTGGCCGATAGCGAGTACAATATAAGGCGGCAGGAATGCGAAAACGCGGTAGCTATTATTCAGCGAAAATATAAGGAAGTGAAATCACTTAGGCAGGTTACTTTTAATATGCTGGAAGAATTTAAAGAAAAAATTGGAGCTACAAGCTTCATGCGCTGTCTGTATGTATTAGAAGAAAATAAACGCGTGCAAGAAACCGAGAAGGCTTTACAAGCTGGAGACCTGAAAGCCATCGGGGAATTAATGTATGCCTCTCACAGAGGCTTGCAGCAACAATATGAGGTAAGCTGCCCCGAACTGGATTTTCTTGTTGATTTTTCTGAAAACAAAGCTTTTATTTATGGCTCACGAATGATGGGCGGTGGTTTTGGTGGCTGCACTATTAACTTGATAGAAACCGATAAAATTAATCCCTACATTGAAGACGTAAATAAAGTATATCTTGAAAAATTCAATATTGCGGTTACTGCGATTACGGTGATTCCTGATGAAGGAACTAAAATAACTAAAGTTTAAAAGAGGAAAAATGAATACCGAATTAAACAATAATCCCCATAGACGGTATAATATATTAACCGGAGAATGGATATTGGTTTCCCCACATCGAACCAAAAGACCCTGGCAGGGAAAAACTGAAAAAAATAATAAGGAAAAAAGGAAAACCTACGATCCCTCTTGTTATTTATGCCCAGGAAATTCACGGGCCGGTGAAAAAACCAATCCCGATTATAAAGGGGCTCATTCTTTTGAAAATGATTTTCCATCCCTGCTAACGGAAGCTCCTGTAAAAAATTTTGAAAACGGACTTTTAAAGGCTGAAGGTGAAACGGGAATTTGCAAAGTGGTTTGTTTTTCTCCAGACCACTCCCTCACCCTCCCTTTAATGGAAGAAAAAGATATTACTGAAGTAGTAAGACTTTGGAAAAAGGAATACCAGGAGTTAGGCAGTAAAGAGCATATCAATTATGTTCAGATATTTGAAAACAAAGGTGCAATCATGGGTTGTAGCAATCCACATCCTCACGGGCAGATATGGTCGCAAAAATCTATTCCAACAGAGATTTTAAAAAAATCTAAACATTTTAAAGCATATTGGAGCGAAAATAAAAGCAGTTTGCTGGGTGATTACTTAAAACAAGAATTAGAACTAAATGAAAGAATTTTAGTGCAAAATGAGCATTTTGTAGCCCTGATCCCCTACTGGGCGGTTTGGCCTTACGAAGCGATGATTATTCCCAAGAAGCATTATCAACATATTGGGCAGTTACACCCTGACGAAGAAAAAGCTTTTGCTGAAATTATTAAAAAGCTCACTATTAAATATGATAATCTCTTCGAAACCTCTTTCCCCTATTCTTCAGGAATCCACCAAATTCCCACCGATGGTCAGGATTATCCCGAATGGCATTTTCATATGAGCTTTTACCCACCGCTTTTAAGGTCGGCAACGGTTAAAAAATTTATGGTGGGATATGAAATGTTTGCAGGCCCCCAACGTGATATTACCGCTGAACAGGCGGCGATTAATTTAAATGAGCTTTCTGAAGTTCATTATCTGAAACAGTGAGTTCATTTATTAAAAATTTCGGTAGCAAATTTTATTTTAGTTAACATTTCTTTCACATAAGGATTTAAGAAAATCCCAAATAACGTCTCGTTAACAGAATAATCAACAAGTGCGTGGTACTTTCGCCTTAACCAAAAAATATTATAATTATGAAAAAATGGAGTGATTTTATAGGCAAAACAGGTATTCTAATGCTTTTTATAGCAATTACAAGTTGTGGCCCCGGAAATATGGGCAATGAGGATACTTTGATGCAAGATGCTGCCGAAGCTAAACAAGCAATGATGCAGGCCGATGCAAACATCGCAGAATTATTCAGTACCTCTGAAGGATATGCGATCTTTCCTAACGTTGGAAAAGGCGCATATATCATTGGTGGTGCTTCAGGTAACGGTATAGTTTATGAAAACGGAGCCATGATTGGATATGCCGATCTTAAACAAGTAGATATAGGACTTCAGGCTGGAGGAAAAGCTTACAGAGAAGTTTTATTTTTCAAAACTGAAGAAGCTCTTGAAGATTTTAAGGACGGAGAGTATGAACTTTCTGCAAATGCCTCTGCCGTTATTCTCGAAAAAGGCGAATCTAAAACTATTAAGTTTCAGGATGGTATTGGTGTAGCTACTATGCCAAAAGCTGGAGCTATGGCCGGAGTATCAGTAGGTGGACAAAGCTTTCAGTTTACTGAGCGATAGGAAACAAATAAAATAAAATTTTAAAGCCGACTAATGAGTCGGCTTTTTTTATGTCTTTAGGTTATTACGGTGAAGTCTGCGTAGTTATTATAGCAATTAGTTTGGATATTCAAGATCCTGAGCAATTCCTAAAATTCTTCATGGCTTTCGATCAAGCCTTCTAAATTCACATAAAAATATGGACTATTCCCACTTCCGCCGGAAACATTTTTCCTGATTCGCTCAATTACCTCAATGAGATCCTATTCGGGCCACTGTCCTAAAAAGATTGGAGAAGCTTAAATTTTAACTCAAAAAATGGAATCTTTCGGTTTTAATCCATGCCAAAATTGGTTTAAGACTGCAATCTTCAGTATTCCTTAATCCATCCAAACCTGTCATTGATGATCTCCTCTTTCTTAATCTGTAGAAAGTCAAGATAGGCCACAGCGGCAGGAGATAATTTTTTTGATTTTAACCAAATTAAACGCCAGGTAGTATTAATTGGTAAACCTTTAAATGGAATAATTTGCAACTCGTCTTCCTGCAATTCGTTCTTAATTCCTATTAAGGGCATAATAGAAAACCCAAGCCCCGCGATAGCCGCTTGCTTTACTGCCTCATTAGAAGTTAATTCAATTTTTTTCCTTACCGAATAACTATTTTTTGAAATAAATTGTTCCATAGCATTTCGGGTGGCCGAACCTTCCTCCCGATATATTAAAGGTATTTTTTCAAAAATAGTCTTCTTTGGATGCTTTTTATTAGATTTTATTTGTCTTCCACCTACCAGAAAAAGTTGATTCTCCATTAGTTCAATACATTCCAAATTGAGTTTGCCCGGTAGCACTGAAACCAATGCAAAATCTACTTCGTTTTGTTCTAAACTCCTTACAACCTTTGTCTTGTTAGTGACATCCATTATGAGGTCTACTCCCGTATGTTCCCTCATAAATTCCGATAAAAAATAAGGCATTACGTATTTACCTGTAGATGCAACCGAGATTTTAAGTTTACCAGAAAGTTTTCCTTTATAGGATAAAGTTTTGTAATTAATAGCATCAACCTCATCGATTATTTTCCTCGCTGCTTCAGCGATTTCCATCCCAAAATCTGTTACATAAAGCTTTCTTCCTACCACCTCTGTTAGCGGAATAGAAAATTGGTCTTGAAAATTTTTCAGTTGTATAGATACCGCCGGCTGGGTGAGATAAAGCTTCTCTGCCGTCTTTGTTATACTCTTACTTTGAGATATTTCTAAGAATATTTGTAGTTGATGAAGCGTATAGTTCATAAATTTTATTAATGCATTACATTACAAATATAAATAATTATTAATGATTAAAATTTTCAACCTTTGTAGCATAACCTTAAACATAATAAAATGGAACTTCAAAAAAACGTTACCACTGCAACACAAGAAAAAAGCATTCAACTTGTAAAAGGTGAATTCACCCCATCAGAAGCTTCTGATGTAATCATGGCTTTAATCAATCAAAAGATAAATTATCATAAATTAAAAGGGCTTCAACTTTGGGAGAAGAGCCATGAACGAGATCAGGAACCTATTAACGACCGTATAAAAGAACTTCAGAAAGAAAAACAAGTCGCTACAGACTTTATTTTAAAGATGATAAAAGAAGGTAAAAATTTGCATATAAACGGGACTATAGAAATAACTATTGCGGAATAATTGAGCGTACAGAACAGGAATAGACCTGATTTCCCAATTAATAAATTTCATAATAAATAGTTTATATATGGCTTTCAAAACCGATTTAACCAATAATACCGGACAACAAAAAATTGTTCAGGGCAAGGAAGATTCCCTTCCTTTTGTTTCTAAAATCGCTGGTTCTATTCTGTGGCTATTGCTACTTTTTACTATCGGGTTGCTTATTCAATACTCGATCAATACTCCTCAATGGAATTGGAATAATATCTTTAGAATAAACGGCTTCACACTTCTAATTTGGATGACCGTAACTTTCTTTAGTGCTATCGTAAGTAGTTATTCGAAGAATTACCTTAAAGGTTTTAAATATCATAAGCGATTTACCCTTCTTTCTCTCGGGTTTACATTATCGGTAATGATTTTTGTAATGTCTAACCATATTTTACCATTATTAATTTCCTGGCTAACTATGGGATTTTTTATGGCGAGATTAATAGGTGTTAATTCAGACTGGGGCGAAGCCAGAGAAGCATCGAATTTCGCCCAGAGGTTCTTTCTCGCAGGAACAATCTTTTTAAGTATTGGGGTTTTATTACTTTCTTTCGAGAGTAAGCAATTTACCATAAGCGGGATAGTAAGTAATCTACAAACCATACCGGGCTATCTTGTATTAATAGCGGCTTTATTTATTATTACCGCCGCGATCATACAATCTGCAATTTACCCTTTTCACCGTTGGTTACTTTCAGCTATGACAGCACCCACGCCAGCATCTGCATTGATGCACGCGGGTTTTGTAAATGGTTCGGGGATATTACTAGCATTACTCTCTACGGTATTAATAACCTCTAATACTTTAACCTTAATTTTTATCATTGGAGGACTTACTGCCATAATTGCCCAGTTCACTAAATTACTTCAGGTTAATGTGAAACAAAAACTTGCCTGTTCTACCATTGCGCAAATGGGCTTTATGATTATGCAATGTGGCCTGGGTTTCTTTAATGCTGCAGTAGCTCATTTAATCTTGCATGGGTTTTATAAAGCCTATCTTTTTCTATCTTCCGGAGAAGAAATTGCACACGGTGCGCCGCAAAAAGCACCGCAAATCAAAATTAAACCTCTTCAAGCTTTAGTTGTTTTAATATTTGGTGTAGCAGGAGCATTCCTATTTTCACTACTTACCGGAAAGACAAGTGCTACTGACAGTAGTATTTTCCTCACCTTAATCGTAGCGATAACTGTGGGACAGGCTACTTACAATATTGTAAAACAAAAAGCTCTCTCAATTGGTGAAAAAGCCATAATACCAATCGTTCTATTTGTAGTGGGGATAGGAATGTATGCTTTATTATACAACGGTGTAACACTATTGATGGCTGATTTACCTATGATTGAAGTACCTCAATCCCTGTCTGTGCTACAAACTGCGTTTGGAGTTATCTTCTTGATAGGTTTTTTCATTATGAAACTAGGTGTTTATCGCAAAGTTCCCTGGATATACGTAAAGCTTCTAAACTTATCGCAACCACACAAAAGAACAATTCTTACCTATAAAAATGAAACCAAATGAGTAAAGAAAATCTTTTAAACCAAATTCAAGCAGCTTCCCAGGTAATTGGAAAAACCTGGCCCCTGTATTCTTTTGTAACCTCAAATCCATTATCCGGATATGAAAACAAGCATTTCATGGAGGCTATTAAACAAGCAGAAAACTTATTGGGTGGAAATGCATTTCCTGACGCAGCTGTATTTCGTCAAGCCTGGGAACAGGGAGAAATAAATAGAGAAGAATTGGATGCCTTACTCGCCGAAAACGGGATGAATCAAACTCCGGAACATTACCTTGAGCAGTTGGATTCTGTAAAAACGGTAAGGATACAGAATACCAATGGCAGCTTAGATCGAATCATGGTAAAATGGCTCATGGCTTTCATGGATGAAGGTCTTGCAGAATGGCAAATGCCCAACAAGAGCAAAGGATTTTATAAAGCCTGGAGAAAATTAGCCGCTTATGATAAGGAAACTAATATCAAAGTCATCACAGAGATACCTAAAACAAGTACTGAAGCACTAACAAAGGTTTTAGAAAATTATTCAGAGCAGGAACAACTTGAGTTAATGGAAACACACCTGGCTGCTCTACCAGGCTGGGTAGGCTACATTAAATATAGAGAGGAAACCAATTCTGTATGGCAGGAAAAATATAGCATCACCCTACTGGACTATCTTGCGGTACGTCTTTGGTTGGCTCAATATATCAAACCTGAAATAATTATTGATAAAACTGAGAATCAATCTCAAAATAACTTAAAAAAACTTCAATACATATGGCTAAAAGCTTGGGAAAAGAGTTGGCAAGATCATTTGATTGAAAATTTAGATAGTCAAAATATTAAAGCACCTGAAAGTGAAGTCGTACCCGACGCACAAATGGTTTTTTGTATAGACACCCGTTCAGAATTGATTAGAAGAAATGTGGAATCTAAGGGTAATTATGAGACATTTGGTTATGCCGGTTTTTTCGGAATTGCGATGGATTACAAAAACCTGGATAATGGTATATCGAAAAAATCCTGCCCGCCGATAGTTCCCTCTGCTTATCAGGTTTCTGAAATCGCACAAAAAAACAAAGAGCAACAGCTAGATAACTATCAAAAGCGAAACGAAAGAAAAAAATTTAGCGATTATTTCCTGAAGAGGATGAAAAATATGCTCCCATCAGCTTTCGGCTATGTAGAAGGCTCGGGTGTTTTTTACGGGATATCATTACTTTCAAGAACCCTAATTCCGGGATCGCTTTACAATCCTGAGAAAAAAATTAGCCAATCTCACGAGAATAGTTGTGAACCAAAAATTGCACACAATCATAAAGACAGGGTAGATGATTTAGACATCAGTCTTGAAGAAAAAACAGCTATTGTAAAATCAGCTTTTGATCTAATGGGTTGGGAAAATTTCTCACCACTGGTACTGTTTGTAGGACACGGAAGCTATTCGGCCAACAATCCTTTTGGGTCCAGTTTAGACTGTGGAGCTTGTGCCGCCAGCCCAGGCAGACATAATGCACGGATGCTTGCCAAACTGGCTAATCTTCCTGAAGTTCGCAACGCCTTGAAATACAATCATGAGATCAACATCCCCGAGCATACATTCTTTCTTGGCGCAGAACATAATACGACCACGGATGAAATTGTCTTATTTGATTCTGAAATTCCTGACACTCATGGAGAGCAACTAACACAATTGAAAAAGGATCTGCGCAAGGCGCAAGAAACGGCTACCCAAGAGAGACTCGGCGAACATAAAAGTATTGCCGCTGCTCACAAAAAGACCAACAACTGGTCTGAGACAAGGCCGGAATGGGGCTTAGCTAAAAATGCAGGATTTGTTGTTGGACCTCGTTCTCTTACCAAAAACCTGAATTTAAATAGCAACTGCTTCCTTCACTCCTATAATTGGGAACTAGATAAAGATGGTAAAGCCTTAGAAGGAATAATGCAAGGTCCTATGGTAGTGACCCAATGGATCAATAACCATTATTATTTTTCTACCGTGGATAACGAAAAATTTGGTGGTGGATCTAAAATAACCCATAACATTACCGGAAAGTTTGGTGTGGTTCAAGGCAATGGTGGAGATCTAAAAATAGGACTTCCCCTACAATCAGTAAAAGAATCTGATGAAAAAATGTACCACCACCCTCTTAGGCTTTCGGTTGTAATACAAGCTCCAAAAGTTAATATCCAGGAAATCTTAATGAGGAATGAAAATCTGCAAACGCTGTTGGACAACGAATGGATTTACCTATTGGTTATGGATCCAACCGAAAAGAATAGTATAGAACGTTATCAAAAAGGAATGAAATGGGTTCCCACAACAGCACCCCAGTATTTATCAGAGACTCCTTTAGAAAGACAACCTGTATAGATAGTTTTTATACTTAAAACCAACTCTTTTATGACTAAAAAACATAGTGGCTATGATATATTTAAAGGGCGTACTTTAATCATAGCCACTATGCATAAAAAGGAAAGTGTTATTGCTCCCATTTTAGAAAGGGAGCTTGGCGTGCGCTGTAAGACAGTTCCAAATTTGAATACCGACAATTTCGGCACCTTCACAGGAGAAATTGAGCGTAAGAATTCTCCAAAAGCTACGGTAAAAGACAAAGCTTTGGCAGCACTCGAAATGACCACAGAAAGTTTAGCAGTAGCAAGCGAAGGCTCTTTTGGGCCACATCC
>Ga0102925_1000415_pt1 | contig 22958 bp, 23 predicted proteins | sample SalPonR1_A_D1_MG_FD_78216 | JGI IMG/M metagenome (GOLD analysis project Ga0102925, IMG submission 78216) | Salt pond soil microbial communities from South San Francisco under conditions of wetland restoration - Salt Pond MetaG R1_A_D1_MG | ecosystem: Environmental > Aquatic > Marine > Intertidal...
CCGACCTACAGCCTGGAGGTGGTCCCCGAGCGCGTGGAGGATCTGGAGGCAACCCTCACCCAGCTGCGCGAGGTCATCCCCTTCAGCGACGCCCAGCGCGAGCGGTTCCTGGAGGAGGCCGGGCGCAGCCGGTCCTTCGAGAGCATCCCCCTGCGCCTGCGACTCACCGAGAAGGAGGTGGCCCGCTTCGCCATCGACCGCCACCGCTTCCCCGGCGTGGATATCGAGGCACGGCTATCACGCCACTATCCCCTGGGCGATACCACCGCCCACGTGGTGGGCTACGTGGGCCGTATCACCGCCGAGGAGATCCGTCGGGCGGAGCCCGGTACCTACCGGGGCCGCACCCACGTCGGCAAGGTCGGGATCGAGTCCGCCTACGAGCCGGAGCTGCGAGGAGACACCGGCTTCGAGCGGGTGGAGACCAATGCCCAGGGCCGCGTCCTGCGCGTGGTCGAACGAGAGGACCCGGTACCCGGCCGCGACCTCCACCTGACCATCGATGCCGAGCTCCATCGCGCCGCTCACGAGGCCTTCGGCGAGGAGAGCGGCGCCCTGGTCGCCCTGGAGCCGGAAACCGGCGACGTGCTCGCACTGGTCAGCTCCCCCGGCTACGACCCCAACGGCTTCGTCCGCGGGATGGAGCAGGAGGCCCTGAATCTCCTGAACCTCTCGCGCAACCAGCCGCTGTTCAACCGCGCCATCAGCGGCCGCTACCCCCCCGGCTCCACCATCAAGCCGCTGGTCGGCCTGGCCGGGCTGGAGACGGATACCGTCGACCACGAGCACACCGTGGACTGCCACGGCCACTACGAGCCGGAGTTCAAGGACGAGCGGACCTACCGCGACTGGAAACGGGAGGGCCACGGGCCCACGGACCTCTACAAGTCCATCGCCCAGTCCTGCGACGTCTACTACTACGACCTCTCCTACCACCTGGGGATCGACCGCCTGGCTCCCTTCCTGGAGCGCTTCGGCCTGGGCCGTCCCACCGGCATCGACCTGGAGGGGGAGCGCGCCGGCGTGGTCCCCTCCCGCGAGTGGAAGGAGGAGAATCGCCACGTCCGCTGGTTCCCCGGTGAGACGCTCATCACCGGCATCGGTCAGGGCTACATGCTGGCGACCCCGCTGCAGCTGGCCGAGGCCACCGCCACGCTGGCCAATGGTGGCCACCGCATGCGGCCCCGGGTGGTCGCCCGCGAGGAAGGCCCCGACGAGACGAAGCCCCATCCGCCGGAGGAGCAGGCCGATCTGGATCTGGACCCCGGCAACGTCGAAAAGGTCCGTGAGGGCATGGAGGGTGTCATCCACGGCCTGCGCGGCACGGCGCGCTCCATCGGCTGGCGCATCGATTACCGCATGGCCGGCAAGACCGGGACCGCCCAGGTCTTCGGCCTGGAGGAGGGCGAGGAGTACGTGGAGGAGGACATCGTCAAACGACTCCGGGACCATGCCCTCTTCATCGCCTTCGCCCCGGCGGAAGACCCCGAGATCGCGGTAGCGGTCATCGTCGAAAACGGCGGTAGCGGCGGGGCCGTAGCGGCCCCCATCGCCGAGCGGGTGATCACCCGCTTCCTGGAGTCCCGCGCCGAGGAGGCCCCATGAGCATCTCCGACCTCCCGGACACCGGCATGCTCCACAAGCGGCGCCTCAGCGACCGCCTGCACGTGGACATCCCCCTGCTCGTGGCGCTGCTCATCATTCTGGGCGGCGGCCTGGTGGTCATCTACAGCGCCAGCGACGAGGATCTCGGACTCATCTGGCGCCACGGGATCCGGGCCACCGCCGGCCTGGTGGGCGCCCTGATCCTCGCCCAGATCCCGCCGGAGCAGTTGCGCCGGCTGCTTCCCTGGGTCTACGGCCTGGGGCTCATCCTCCTGGTGCTGGTCCTCTACCTGGGGGACGCCAGCAAGGGGGCCCAGCGCTGGCTGGATCTGGGCTTCATGCGGTTCCAGCCCTCGGAGATGATGAAGCTTGCCGTCCCCGGCATGGTGGCAGCCTATCTGGCGGGGACCGGCCTGCCCCCGGGGTTTCGCCACACCATGCTCGGGCTCGCCCTGGTGGCCCTGCCCACCGGCCTGGTCATCCAGCAGCCGGACCTGGGCACCGGGCTGCTCATCGCCTCCTCCGGCTTCATCGTCCTCTTCCTGGGCGGGCTCCACTGGCGCTGGCTGGCGGTCGGCACCGCCGGCCTGGCAGCCGCCACACCGGTGGCCTGGAACCTCATCCACGAATATCAGCGCAGCCGGGTACTGACCTTCCTCAACCCGGAGCGGGATCCCCTGGGGGCGGGCTACCACATCATCCAGTCCAAGATCGCCATCGGCTCCGGCGGGCTCTACGGCAAGGGCTGGCTCAACGGCAGCCAGTCTCATCTGGAATTCCTGCCGGAGCGCTCCACCGATTTCATCTTCGCGGTGCTCGCCGAGGAGTTCGGCTTCGCCGGGGGGCTCGCCGTCCTCGCCGCCTACGCCTTCGTCATCGGTCGCGGCCTGTTCATCGCCCTGCAGGCCCAGGACGTCTTCGGCCGCCTGCTGGCCGGCGGGATCAGCCTCGGTTTCTTCGTCTACGCCTTCGTCAATATCGGCATGGTGGCCGGCCTGCTGCCGGTGGTGGGCCTGCCCCTGCCCCTGGTGAGCTACGGCGGCAGCTCCCTGGTCTCGCTCATGGCCGGCTTCGGCCTGCTCATGTCCATCCAGACCCATCGCCGCTTCATCCACTAGTCCGGAATACGGATGTCCAACCCCCGTCATTCACCTCCTGCGCAAGAATCGGCGATGAACTGCGTGGCATGCCTGCATTGCTGTCTTGCGCGGGGGCGGCATTGCGCTACCATGGGGTTCTTCCCCGGAGGGCCTCAATGCGCGTTCTGATCCTGCTCCTGACCCTGCTCACCGGCCTGCCGGCCGCCGCCCAGCCCATCGCCGAACAACCCGGCTTCGACGCCTTCGTCGAGCGCATGGAGGGCGAGCACGGCTTCAACCCCGAACGGCTGCGCGCGCTGTTCGACGGGGTGGAGGTGCGCGAGGACATCATCGCCACCATCAAGCGGCCGGCGGAGAGCCTCCCCTGGTACCGCTACCGCCCGATCTTCCTCACCGATGAGCGGATCCGCGCCGGGGCCGAATTCTGGGCCGAACACCGGGAGACGCTGGCGCGGGCGCAAGCGGAGTACGGCGTCGATCCGGCCGTGGTCGCGGGGATCCTCGGGGTGGAGACCTACTACGGCCGCCACGAGGGGAATGACCCGCTACTGGAATCCCTGGGAACCCTGGGCTTCGCCTACCCGCCCCGGGCCAGCTTCTTCCGGGGCGAGCTGGAGGCCTTCCTGCTCATGGCCCGGGAGGAACAGCTCGACCCGGCGGCAGTGACCGGCTCCTACGCCGGCGCCATGGGACGCCCCCAGTTCATCGCCAGCTCCTTCCGCGCCTTCGCCGTGGATTTCGACGGCGACGGCCGCCGCGACCTCTGGAACAGCTGGCCCGACGTCATCGGCTCGGTGGCGCGTTACATCGCCGACCACGGGTGGGAGGCCGGGGAGCCGCTGCTCCATCGCCTGCCGGACTCCACCGATGCGCCCCTGGTGGAGCTCGCCGAAGAGGGCCTCAAGCCCTCCTTCACGGTGGCGGAACTCCGGGAGCGCGGGCTGGAGCTGGACGGCCTCGAGGCCGATCGCCGGGCGGCCGTGGTGCGGCTGGAGCAGGAGAGCGGCCACGACCACTGGCTCGCCTTCGGCAACTTCTACGCCATCACCCGGTACAACCACAGCGCCCTCTACGCGATGGCCGTCCATCAGCTCGGGGAGGCCATTCGGGAGGAGGTCGAGGGGTGAAACGTGGCCACCGGCTGGTGACGGGGCTGGCCGCCCTCCCGCTGCTCCACGCCTGCGGGTCCCTGCCCACCGAGCCGGCCGACGGCCCGCCGAAGCGCGCGGTGGACGTCTCCAGCGTTCCCGAGCCGGTGCCGCGGCAGGAGCCGCGCAGCCGCTACGGCAACCCCGACTCCTACGAGGTCTTCGGCGAGACCTACCACGTCATGGAATCCAGCGAGGGCTATCGGGAGCGGGGCCGTGCCTCCTGGTACGGCACCAAGTTTCACGGCCAGCGTACCTCCAGCGGCGAGCCCTACGACATGTTCGCCCTCACCGCGGCCCACAAGAAGCTCCCCCTGCCCACCTACGTGGAGGTGAACAACCTCGACAACGGCCGTTCCCTGGTGGTGAAGGTCAACGATCGCGGCCCCTTCCACGAGGGCCGGATCATCGATCTCTCCTACGCCGCCGCCCGTCGGCTGGGGGTCTACGACACCGGCACGGCCCGGGTGGAGGTGCGGGCCCTGACCCCGGGGGCCGACGAGGACCCGACCCCCGAAGCCCCGCGTGACGACCTCATGCAGCTGGTCGAGAAATCCGGCACCAGCCGGGAACGGGCGGGGACCGAACCGGTCTATCTCCAGGTGGGCGCCTTTCGCGAGGCGGCCAATGCCGCCACCCTGAGGCGGCGACTGGAGGACGCCGACGGCATCGGCCCCGTGGCCGTCCGGGAGGACGCCGGCATCCACCGCGTCCGGGTCGGTCCCCTCGACGATCGCGGCCACGCCCGGCGGCTGGGTCGCCGGATCGCCGACCTCGGACTGCCGCCCCCGGTGGTCGTCCCGTCGCGCTAGCGTCTACTGTCTCTGGACTCCAGCAGGTAGAATGGATCAGGTACCTCCCGGAACCCCGGCAACCATCACCGACACCGAGCACACCATGCATCGACGCCCTGCCCGCCTCCCGCTCCTGGCCACCCTCTTCCTGCTCGCGGCGTGGCTGACGCCGACGCTGGCCGCCCCGCCCTCCATGGTCCCGGCTCCCCCGCAGGTGGAGGCGGGGGCCTGGGTGCTGCAGGACTTCCAGAGCGGCCACATCATCACCGAGAAGAATGCCGACCAGCGCATGGAGCCGGCCAGCCTCACCAAGATGATGACCGCCTACGTCGTGTTCAACGAGCTGGAGTCGGGCAACATCGCCCTGGAGGACGAGGTCCGGGTCAGCGAGAAGGCCTGGCGCATGCCGGGGTCGCGCATGTTCATCGAGGTGGATACCCGGGTGAAGGTGGAAAAGCTCCTCAAGGGCATGATCATCCAGTCCGGCAATGACGCCAGCGTCGCCCTGGCCCAGCACGTGGGCGGCTCCGAAGAGGCCTTTGCGGGCATGATGAACGGCCACGCCCAGCGGCTCGGCATGGACGGCACGCACTTCGTCAACGCCACCGGCCTGCCCGACGAGGAGCACTACAGCACCGCCCGGGACATGGCGCGGCTGGCGCGCGCCCTGGTACACGACTTCCCGGACCACTACGCCTGGTACAGCCAGCGCAAGTACACCTACAACGGCATCACGCAGTACAACCGCAACAAGCTGCTCTGGCGCAACCCCCACGTGGACGGGCTGAAGACCGGCCACACCGAGAGCGCCGGCTACTGCCTGGTGACCTCCGCCCAGCGCGAGGACATGCGCCTGGTCTCCGTGGTCATGGACACCGACAGCGAGGAGGCCCGCGCCCGGGAGAGCGACAAACTCATCAACTACGGCTTCCGCTTCTTCGCCACCCACAAGCTCTACGATGGCGGCGAGACCCTGACGGAATCCCGCGTCTGGAAGGGGCGCAGCGAGACCCTCCCGCTGGGGATCGACGAAAACCTGTGGGTTACCATCCCGCGGGGCCGCTACGACGCCCTGAATGCCTCCATGAGCCTGGATCGGCCCATCATGGCCCCGGCCGCCGCCGGCGAGACCTACGGGACCCTGCACATCGAGTTCAACGGTGAGCCGCTCACCGAGCGACCGCTGCGCGCCCTGGAGGGGGTCGAGGAGGGGAGCCTCTGGACCCGGCTGGTGGACAACGTCGTCCTGCTGTTCCGTTAGGCATGAGCGAGCCCACCGTCTACCTCGATGGCCTCTACCTCCCCCAGGGGGAGGCGCGGGTGCCGGTCCTCGATCGCGGCTTCATCTTCGGTGACGGCGTCTACGAGGTGCTTCCGGTCTATGCCGGTGAGCCCTTCCGGCTGGCCCCGCACCTGGAGCGGCTGGAGCGCAGCCTCCGCCTCACCGCCATGGACAACCCCCACGGCCGCGAGGCCTGGGAACGGGTGATCCGCGAGGTGGTCCGGCGCAACGGCGGTGGCGACCAGTCGGTCTACCTCCAGGTGACCCGGGGCGTCGCCCGGCGCGACCACGCCTTCCCGGACGATACGCCGCCCACGGCGCTGGTCATGAGCAGCCCCCTGACGCCGCCGGCCGCCGAAGCGCTGGCCCGGGGGAGCGAGGTGATCAGCCGGACCGACCCCCGCTGGCTCCACTGCGACATCAAGACCACCTCCCTGCTCCCCAACGTCCTGCTCCGGCAGGAGGCGCTGGAGGCCGGGGCCGACGAGGTGGTCCTGGTCCGCGAGGGCGTGGTCACCGAGGCGGCCACGGCCAACCTCTTCGTGGTCCGGCAGGGCCGGCTTCTCACGCCGCAGCAGGGGCCCCATCTCCTCCCCGGCATCACCCGGGACCTGGTCCTGGAGCTGGCTGCCACCGAGGGGATCCCCGCCGGGGAGGCGGCCCTGGATCGCCACGACCTGGCCGCGGCGGAGGAGATCTGGCTGACCTCCTCCACCCGGGAGATCCGCCCGGTTACCCGCCTCGACGGCCGGCCCGTGGGCAGCGGCGAGGCCGGCCCCCTGTGGCGGCAGCTCCACACCGCCTATCAGGCCTACAAGGAGCGCGTCCGGGCCGGCGAGGCGCACTAGGAGGACCGGCATGACCGAGGAAGAGACCGCCTTCGAATTCCCCTGCACCTTCCCGCTGAAGGTGATGGGCGCCCACAGCGAGGCCTTCGAGAGCGAGGTCCTCGCGGTGGTCCGCGAGCACGTGGGCGAGCCGGGCGAGGAGGCCATTCAGCGGCGCGCCAGCAGCAACGGGCGCTACCTCTCGCTGACGGTCACCTTCACCGCCACCAGCAAGGCCCAGCTGGACGACCTCTATCGCGCGCTGCACGCCAGCGAGCAGGTCCTGATGACGCTGTGACGGAGACGGCGGCGAGCGGAACCGGCCTGCTGCTCCGGCGCCTGGGCCGGCGGGAGTACGAGCCCACCTGGACGGCCATGCGGGCCTTTACCGAGGACCGCACCGAGGCGACGCCGGACGAACTGTGGCTGCTGGAGCACCCGCCGGTCTTCACCCTGGGGCGCAACGCCACCCGCGAACACCTCCTGGACGCCGGCGAGATCCCCACGGTCGCCGTGGACCGGGGCGGCCAGGTCACCTACCATGGTCCCGGACAGGCGGTACTCTACACGCTGGTGGACCTGCGTCGGCGCGGGCTCGGGGTCCGCGCCCTGGTGGACGCCCTGGAGGGCGCCACCGTGGACTGGCTCGCCGGGCAGGGGATCGCCGCCGCCACCCGGCGGGACGCCCCCGGGGTCTACGTGGACGGCGCCAAGATCGCCTCCCTGGGGCTGCGGGTCCGCCACGGCCGCGCCTACCACGGCCTGGCGCTGAACGTCGACGCGGACCTGGCCCCCTTCCAACGCATCAACCCCTGCGGCTACCGCGGCCTGCCGGTGACCCGGCTCGCGGACCTGGGGGTCGACACCACGCCCGAGGCGGCCGGCGCCGGCATTGCCGGTGAACTGGCCCGGCGCCTGGACTCACGCATTCGCCCCAGCGAGGGAACCGACCATGCCGGATAAGATCCCCGACCCCGCCGCCCCGAAGACCCCCCATCCCGGGAAGGGCGCCTCCAAGACCAGCCGGATCCCCATCAAGGTGGTGCCGGCCGAGCGGCCCCAGCCCAAGCCCCACTGGATCCGCGCCAAGTCCCCCACCAGCCCGGAGGTGGCGCGGCTCAAGGGGGTCCTGCGGGAGCAGGAGCTGGTCACCGTCTGCGAGGAGGCCTCCTGCCCCAATCTGGGCGAGTGCTTCGCCCACGGGACGGCCACCTTCATGATCCTGGGCGAGGTCTGCACCCGGCGCTGCCCCTTCTGCGATGTCGCCCACGGGCGGCCGGAACCGCCGGACCCGGACGAACCCCGCCACCTCGCCGATACCGTGGCCGCCATGGGGCTGGAGTGGGTGGTGATCACCTCGGTGGACCGGGACGACCTGCGCGACGGCGGCGCCCAGCACTTCGTGGACTGCATTACTGCCCTGCGGGAGAAGAGCCCCGGCACCGCCGTGGAGATCCTGGTCCCCGACTTCCGCGGCCGCCAGGAGCGGGCCATGGAAGTCATGGGCGCCGGCGTCCCCGACGTCTTCAACCACAACCTCGAGACCGTCCCGCGCCTCTACAAGGCGGCCCGCCCGGGGGCGGACTACGAGATCTCCCTGCGCCTGCTGGCCGACTTCCGCGCCGCCCATCCGCAGGTCCCCACCAAGTCGGGCCTGATGCTCGGGCTGGGCGAGGAACTCGACGAGGTGGAACAGGTGATGGCCGACCTGCGCGACCATGGCGTGACCATGCTCACCCTGGGCCAGTACCTCTCCCCCGGCCCCAACCACCTCCCGGTCCACCGTTACGTCCACCCGGACGAGTTCGACGAGCTGGGCCGCAAGGCGAAGGCCATGGGCTTCGAGCAGGTGGCCAGTGGCCCCATGGTCCGCTCTTCCTACCATGCCGACCGCCAGGCGGCCGGCGAGGTGGTCCGCTAGGGCTCGCGGCGCTTCGGGGCGAGGCCGATGCAGCGCCTGCTGGAGGCCCTGATCCTGCCCCCGGGCAGTGGGCTCCTGCTCCTGGTGGCGGCCCTCCTGGCCCTGCGCGCCGGCTGGCGACGCAGTGGGCGAGCCGGTCTGGTCGCGGCCCTCCTCTTCCTCTATCTGCCCGCCACCCACTGGGGCGCCTCAACACTGATGCAGGCGGCCCAGGGCCCCGCTCCCGCCGGGCGCGCAGACGCCGGGGCCATCCTCCTGCCCGGGGCCGGCCGGGCCCCCGCGCCCGTCGGCTCACCGCATCCGGCGCGGCTCTCCGCCCTGGCGAAGGAGCGGCTTCTGCGGGCCGCCCGGCTGGCCCGGGAATCCGGGCGACCGGTGATCACCTCCGGCGGCGATACCGACCGGCTGGGCGAACCCGAGGCGGAGACCCTGGCGCGGGCACTGGTCGGGCTGGGGATCCCGGTCCGCTGGCGCGAAGGGCGCGCCCGCAATACCCGGGAGAATGCCGTCCTGAGCGCGACGCTCCTGCGCGAGGCAGGGATCCGGCGCGTGTGGGTGGTCACCCACGCCTGGCACATGCCACGCTTGATGGCGAGCTTCGCCGGCACCGGGGTGGAGCCGGTCCCGGTGGCCGTGGGGCGCATCCGGGCCATTCCGCCGACCCCGAATAATCTCCTGCCCGACGCCGGCGCCCTGCGGCTCAGCGCCCTGGCACTGCACGAACTGGCCGGGCGGACCTGGTATGCGTTGCGCTACCACTGAGGCCGTTTCCGGGGGCCACCCTCAGGGGGCCGGTCCCTCGTAGAGGACGGACCAGGAGCCGGCCGCGCGGCGCAGATAGAGCTGCTTGTCCATGACACCGCGATAGTTGTTGGAGTCGTAGTCCTGGCGGAACCGGGCGACCACCAGCTCCCCCGCACGGCCCGCCGCAGAGTCGGGGTAGGCGAAGAGGGCTCGGCGCTTCAGCCGAATGGCCTGTTCGGTCTTGGTGGCCAGCACCCGGCGCTTGTAGTCCGCCCACGCCTCACGCTCCCCGCGCGGGCTCCAGCAGTCGGCATCGTAGTGGGCGAGGTAGCGGTCCACCGCCATGGCCTCCCAGCTGCGCCGCCATTCCTCCACGGCCTGGCGGACCGCCCGGCGGCGCTGACGCCACTGCTCGTGGTCGACCCAGCGCAGTCGCTCGGCGATGATCACCGGCGTCCCCGGCCCCACGGCGCCGCGCAGCCCCTGAAGATTGAGATTGGGAAGGACGACGCAGCCCTCGCTGTCCAGCGGCGGCCGGCTGAAGAAGCGCCGGTCGGTGCCGTGGAGCCAGATCCCGTAGCCGGTCTTGCCCCGCCGCCGGTCCAGCGGGTTGGGATAATCCAGGGTGAAGGCCCCCAGGCCGTACTCGGCGGGGAGTTCCCCGTCCTCCAGGAAGTCCTGCACGAAGTAGACGCCCTCCGGCGTCCGCAGATCCCCCTCGCGCTCCTTGTCGCCCCGGGCCTGGCCGGTGCTGACGTAGTGGTCGCGGACCCGGCGCGGGGGCCGGCCCTCCCCGCGGCGCTCGTAGACGTAGAGCCGGTTGTGGCGCTTGTCCACCAGCAGCGCCACCGGGCTCTCCGGAGAGAGGCGGAGCAGGGCGGCGGGGACGCGATCGGTGCGCAGGGTCTCGAGGTAGCCCTCCAGGCGGGCCCGGGCCTCGGCCCGCAGCGCGTGGCGGCTGAGTTCACCCTCCCCCTCCACGGCCGCGGCGACGCCGTTGCCCCCGAGACCGGCGATCACGCGGGAGCGGCTCAGCAGCAGGTCGCCGCGCACCAGATGGGCCAGCTGGAAGTCGGGGGCGCGCCGCACGACCTCGTCCAGGGCCTTCAGCGCCGCCGGAAAATCGCCCTCGCGGAAGTGGATCAGCCCCAGCAGCAGGCGTGCCTCGTTATCCCCGGGGTGGCGCTGCACCCGCTGTTTCAGGCGTTCCCGTGCCCGCTGGAGGAGGTCGCCATCGGGCTTCTCGGCAATGGCGGCCGGAGAGAAGTCGCCGCCGGGGTAGTCGGCAGCGCGGTTGAAGGCGAGCTGCTCGGCGAGGGTGGGGGCAAGCAGGCCGAGGAAGAGCGCCAGGCCCCCGAGGGAACCGGCAAGGATCCGCGTCATCGCTCCAGGACTTTGAGGGTTTGCTCGCCGCGGATGGCCCAGCGTCCCTCCTCGAGCACCATCTGCAGGGACTTGAGGGTCACGTCGGCGTAGGAGTCGGCGTCATAGTGCTGGCGCACGATGGCCGTGGCCGTCCCCGTGCCGGTATCCCAGACCTCGATGCGGTCGAGCTCAACCTGGATCCACTCCGGCCGCTGGATGCGCCGGCGCCGCTGCGCTTCCCACTGCTCGCGGCTCAGCCCCTCGGCGGCATAGTCGGCGGCGTAGGCGTTGATATAGTCCGCCACTGCCTGTTCCGACCAGGCCCTGGCCCAGTCGTGCAGGTGGCTGGTAATGGCCCGGGAAACCGCCTCGTCCGCCCGGACCTTCAGGGCCTCGTTATCGCTGCGCGGGGAGCCGGCCTCCCCGGTGGTGGCCGCGCTGGCCACCCGGTCACCCTCGCCATCCGCCTCGGCCGCGCCGTCGTCGGCCGTCTGGGCATCCGCACTCCCGGCAGCCTCCGGCTCCCCGGACCCGGCCTCCGGCTCCACGCTGGTCATGAGCGAGACCCGACCGCTGCGGGGCTCTTCCAGGGCGGCCAGCTCGCGGAGGCCGGGTTCGTCCCGCTCCTCATCCGGATCGAGCTGGAGCGCCTGGGCGTAGGACCGGCGCGCCATCTCGACATAGACGGTACTGAGGTTCTCGTAGAGGGTGGAGTAGACCTTGCTGGTGGCCAGCCCGTTTTCCAGGGCGTCCCGGGCGGATTCCAGCTCGCCCTGGCCGGCCAGCAGGACGGCCAGGTTGTTGTAGGGCTCGGGCATTTCGGGATGGTCCGCGACGAGCTCTTCGAGGAGCTCGATGGCACCCTTCTCATCCCCCTCCTGGACCAGGATCCGGGCGCGGACGAAGCGCGCCCCGGGGTGGTCCGGCTGCTCCGCCAGGATTGCCTCCACCCGCTCGCGGGCCGCCTCGAGATCCCCCTGCTCGAGGGTCTCGTTGACGGATTCCAGATCCAGCGGCGGCTCCGCGACCGCTACGGTCGGGAGACCTCCCAGCAGCAGGGCCAGCAGGCCGGCCAGGCTGTATGTACGTAGCAGTCTGTCCACGGTCCCTCCTCCACAACGCTACCCTATCCTAACGGAAACCCGCGGGAAAGCCCTTCATCCCGTGTCCCGCCGGATCAGGCCGACTCCGTGTCCTCGTCCTCGTCACCCTCGTCGATCCCCGCACCCGCCTCGAGGATCGCGGCCCAGCGCGTCTCGCGGGGCTCCAGGGTCCCCTCCAGGAGCGAACGCAGCTGCGCGAACCGGGCAACGAAGGCCTCCCGATCCGCACCGCCATCGAGCCCGTCCAGGCCGCGTTCCACCGTCTCCAGGGCATCCCGCAGCTTCAGCGTGGTCGCCAGGGCCGAGCGCAACCGCTCCCGCGGGGGCAGCCAGTCGGCCGCCTCCAGGGAGCTGCGTGCGGTCTCCCCCAGTTCCAGCAGGCGCTTGCGCAGACGCGGCAGGGCGCCTACCCGGGCGGCGTGGAGATCCAGCCAGACGGCGTCCCCCATCAGGGCCCGCCAGGCGGACTCGATGGCCTCCCGCTCCGCCTCGGTGAAGTCGAAGGCGTCGGCCACATCGGCCTCACTCACCGCCATGTTTGCCTCCCCCGTGGCTGCTGTAACAGTTGCCGTCGCCGTGGCGCCGGCGCAGGGCCGCCAGCCGCTCCGGCGTCCCGACATCGTTCCATTCGCCGGTGAACAGCTCCCCCGCCAGCTCGTCCCGCTCCGCCGCCTCCTTGAGCAGGGGCCCCAGGGGGAAGGGCGAGCGCGGGCGGCCGGCCAGCAGCGCCGGCCGCAGGACGGCGATCCCGGTATAGGTGTAGCTCGTCTCGCCATCCGTGCGCACCCGCCCCCCCGCCAGGCCGAAATCGCCGCCGGCGTGGTGGTCGGGGTTGGGGGTCAGCACCAGATGGCCCAGGCCGTCGGGTTCTGCCGGGAGCTGCTCGAAGGGGAAATCGGTGAAGACGTCGCCGTTGACCACGACGAAGGGCTCCTCCCCCAGCAGCGGCAGGGCCGCGGTGATCCCGCCCCCGGTCTCCAGCGCCGGCTCCTCCGGGGAGTAGCGCACCCGCAACCCCCAGGCACCCCCGCCCCCCACGGCCGCCTCCACCTGCTCGCCCAGCCAGGCGTGGTTGATGATCACCTCCCGGATGCCGGCCGCCGCGAGTCGGCGCAGGTGGCGCGCCAGCAGGGTCTCGCCGGCCACCTCCAGCAGCGGCTTGGGCGTGGCATCGGTCAGGGGGCGCATGCGCTGCCCCCGACCGGCGGCCAGGACCATGGCCCTCACGGGGTTGCCTCCACCCGGGCGGTCTCCAGCGGGAGGTGTTCGCCGAACCAGGCGGCCACCGGGGCCAGCTCCGGCGCGGACAGCTCCTCGGCTAGCAGCCCGCGGACGCGGGGCAGGAAGGCCAGATAGCCGGACTTGCCGTCGCGGCGGGCCAGCCGGGTAAAGATCCCCAGGATCTTGGTATTGCGCTGGGCGCTGAGGGTGTGACAGGCCTGCCGGAAGGCCTCGGGATCCAGTTCCGGTCGACCGGCCAGGAAGCGTTCCTCCATGCGGGCGGCCAGGCCGGGATCCACGTCCCGCCGGGCGTCGCGCAGCAGCGAGACCAGGTCGTAGGCCGGCGAGCCGAGCACGGCATCCTGGAAGTCCAGCAGGCCGCAGGCGGCGACCCCGCTGCGCTCCGGCAGGACCATGAGATTGTCGGCGTGGTAGTCGCGCAGGACCGTGGTGGGCGGCAGCGGCCCGATACCGTCCAGCGCCGTCTCCCACGCCTCGAACCAGGCGGTGCGCGCCGTGGCCGGGCAGGGCTCCCCGGCCACGGCGGGGTAGAACCAGTCCACCAGCAGGGCGCTCTCGGCCAGCAGGACATCGCGTCCGTACTCCGATAGCGCCGGCTGCCCCGCCTCGCGCTGGAGATGGATCAGGGCATCCACCGCCCCGGCATAGAGCGGCTCCGGATCGGCCCCCGCGTCCAGGGCACGGCTCACCGTCTCGTCCCCCAGATCCTCCAGGAGCAGGAATCCCAGCGCGGGATCGCCGACCTTCACCTCCGGCGCGGAGAGCCCCACCCCGCGCAGGAGGTCGGCCATCCGCCAGAAGGGGAGGACCTCCTCGTGCTCCGGCGGCGCATCCATGGCGATCCGCGACCCGGCCGGTGTCGTCACCCGGAAGTAGCGGCGAAAGCTGGCATCGGCCGCCAGCGGGGTCGGCGGAAGCTCCGACCCCGGGGCCACCTCCTCCAGCCATTGCGCGAGGCGGTCGCGGCGGGGGTCGATTGCGGTCTCGGCATCCATGCAGGGCATTCTACACACCCGAAGCCGCTCGTCCCCAGAATGACCGGGACTGGCCGGGACACGATCCCTCCTTCATTGAATGCCCGCCCGGCATATGCGAATTTAGCGCGCTCGCTCCTCCCGCCTGGCGCCCCCGAAGGGAGCTGCGCGCCGGCGTCCGCGGGAGGTCCGTAACCCGGGGACCCACACGCCTTGCCGAGCCGCATCCTTATCCTCCTCGCCCTGGTCCTCGGCCTCGCCGGGGAGGCGACCGCCGAGGTCCTGGCCAGCGAGCGCTTCGGGCTGTGCACGCCGCTGACCTTCCCGCCGGCGGTCCTGGACGCCCCGCCTGCCGGGGCCATGAGCGCCCGGGCGCGACGCGTGGAACTGGTGCGGGACGGGGTCTCCACCCTGGAGGGCGATGTCGCCCTGCGACGCGGCGACCGCCAGCTCATCGCCGACCGCGTTACCCTGGATGCCGCCACGGAGCGGGCCCACGCCCGGGGCAACCTCCGCTTCTGGGACGACACGGTGGTCATCGAGGGCGAGGAGGCGCGGATGTCTTCGGCCCTGGAGACCGGCGAGTTCAACCGCGCCAACTTCCGTGTCCCCGAACCCCATGCCCGGGGCGGGGCCGGCCGGATCCGCCGCCTGGCCGACGGGCGCACCCGGATGTGGGACGTGCGCTACACCACCTGCGATCCGGGCCGCCAGGACTGGCTGCTGGACGCCTCCCGGGTCACCCTGGACCACGACAGCGGCCGCGGTTACGCCCGCCACACGGTGCTGCGGGCGGTGGGGGTACCGGTCTTCTATCTCCCCTGGATCACCTTCCCCATTACCGAGGACCGGCTGACCGGCCTGCTCAGCCCGACCTTCGACGTCGACACCGACGACGGCAGCTACGACGTCATCCTGCCGATCTATCTGAACCTGGCCCCCAATTACGACGCGACCCTGGTGCCGCGCTTCTTCGACGACCGCGGCGAGATGCTGGGCGCCGAGTTCCGCTACCTCACCGAATCCAGCCAGGGCACGCTCCGGGGCGACTACCTCCCCGATGATCAGGTCTACGGCGACGACCGCTACAGCTACCGGGTGGAGCACCGCTCCAGCCTCGGGGCCGGCTTCTCCACCCGGGCCAACATCGAAAGCGTCAGCGACGAGGACTATCACGAGGACATCAGCAAGGGCTTCGCCAGCACCTCGGCGCGCTACACCGAGCAGACCGCCGAGCTCGCCTGGTCCGGGGACTGGCTGGGTGTCCGGGCCCTGGTGGAGCGCTACCGTCCCATCCAGGAGGACCAGCCCACCCCCTACGAGCGCCGCCCGCAGGTGACCTGGCAGACGCCGCGTCCCTGGGCCATCAACCGGCCTACCTGGCAGCTGGAGGGGGAGTACGTCGCCTTCGCCAGCAAGGAGGACAACCGGCCGGTGGGCCGCCGCCAGGACCACACCCTTACCCTGGGCTGGCCCCTGGAGACCACCGCCACCTTCTTCCGGCCGCAGGTCGCCCTGCGCCATACCGCCTGGGACCTGGACGAGGACCCCGGCGACCCCGCAGCCCCCACGGAGTTCGAACGGAACCTGCCCATCTGGACGCTGGACACCGGGATCTTCCTGGAGCGCCCCTTCGAACTGGGCCGGCCCCTGCTGCAGACCCTGGAACCCCGGCTCTACTACGTCGACATCCCCTACCGGGAGCAGGACGCCATCCCGACCTTCGACACCGGCGAGCAGACCTTCAACTTCGGCCAGCTCTTCCAGCCCAACCGCTACACCGGCCCCGACCGCATCGGCGACACCCGCCGACTGACCCAGGCCGTCACCACCCGCTTCCTGGACCGGGCCACCGGCGAGGAGTACCTGGCGGCCAGCGCCGGCCAGATCCGCTACCTGGCGGACCGCCGGGTCACCCTGGGGGATGAACCGCGGACCACCACCGAGAGCGACATCGCCCTGGAACTGCGGGGCGGGACGGGTCCCTGGCGGACCACCGCCTCCGTCCTCTACGCCCCGGAGGCGAACCGCCCCCGCCAGCGCGCCCTGCGCCTGCAGTACAAGGCCGCCCCGCGCCGGCTGGTGAGCCTGAACTACCGCGATCGCATCAACGACTTCGAGGCCGAGGAGGCCGTCAACGAGTACCAGCTCCGCCAGACCGGGGCCTCCGCCATCTGGGCCTTCAACGACCGCTGGCACGTTATCCTCCACGACCGCTACGACCTCCGCGAGCAGTTCCACCGGGAGGTCCTCTTCGGCATCGGCTACGACAGCTGCTGCTGGGGGGTCCGGCTGGTGGGTCGGCGCTACCAGGAACGGGCCGAGCCCGCGCCGGGCGAGACCCGCGACGACCTGGTGGACCGCAACGCCTTCCTGGAATTCGAGCTGAAGGGGCTGTCCGCCCTGGGCAGCCGCCTTGACGAGATGCTGCATGATAGTATTTACGGCTACGAAGCGCGCTCCGAGCGAGATGATGAAGACCCCGACCGATAGAGGCCCCATGTACCGGCTCCTCGGCCCCCTGCTGGCCCCCCTGATGTTCCTCGCCCTCCTCGCCCCGGCGGCGGCGGAGCCCCTCGAGCAGATCGTCGCCGTGGTCAATGACGAGGTCGTCCTGAAGAGCGAGCTGGAGCGCGAGCTGCGCACCGTCCGCCAGCAGCTCCAGCAGCGCAACATCCGGCCGCCCTCGCGGGAGGTGCTGGAGGAGCAGGTCCTGGACCGGCTGATCACCCAGCGGCTGCAGCTGCAGATGGCCCAGCGCACCCGGATCCGGGTGGACGACGTCACCCTCAACCGTGCCCTGCAGGACATCGCCTCCCGCAACAACCTGAGCCTGGAGCAGTTCCGCGACGTCCTGGAGCGCGACGGCATCGAGTACGCCGCCTTCCGCGAGGACATCCGCGACGAGATCACCATCTCCCGCCTGCAGCAGCGCCAGGTCCAGCAGCAGGTCCAGGTCACCGAGGAAGAGGTGGCGAACCACCTGGACAACCTCCGCGCCCGCGGGGCCCTGGACGAGGAGTACCGCCTGCGCCATATCCTGGTGGCGGTCCCCGAGGCCGCCAGCCCGGACGAGGTAGCCGAGGCGCGGGAGAAGGCCACCTCCCTGCGCCGGCAGCTGATGGAAGAGGGAGCCGACTTCGCCCGCCTGGCCGCCAGCGAATCCGACGGCCAGAACGCCCTGGAGGGCGGCGATCTGGGCTGGCGCCGCGGTGGCCGGCTACCGGACGCCTTCACCGATGCCCTGCGCGACCTGGAGACCGGCGCCGTCTCCCGGGTGGTGCGCAGCCCCAGCGGCTTCCACCTGCTCCGGCTGGAGGATCGGCGCGCCACCGGTGGCGAGACCGAGGTCCAGACCCGCGCCCGCCACATCCTCCTCACGGGGGAGAACGCCCGCAGCCGGCTCCAGCGGCTGCGCCGCCGGATCCAGGACGGCGCCGACTTCGCCGAGCTGGCGCGGGAGCACTCCGAGGACCCGGGCTCCGCGGAGAACGGCGGCGACCTCGGCTGGGTGGGCAGCGGCGCCCTGGTCTCCGCCTTCGAGGAGGCGATGCAGGCACTGAACCCCGGCGAGATGAGCGAGCCGGTGGAGACCCGCTTCGGCTGGCACCTCATCCGCGTGGAGGACCGCCGCCGTCAGGCCGCCGGCCTGGAATCCCGGCGCAACGAGGCGCGCCAGCTCATCCGTCAGCGCAAGAGTGAAGAGACCGTCGACCGCTGGCTGCGCCGGCTCCGCGCGGAGGCCTACATCGAGCGCCGCCTGGGCGAATGACCGAGCGCACCCTCGCCCTGACCCCCGGTGAGCCGGCGGGGATCGGCCCCGACCTGGCCCTGGCGCTGGCCGCCGACCCGCCCGCTGGCGCCCGTCTGGTCGCCGTCGCCGACCCCGACCTGCTCGCCGAGCGCGCCCGCCTGCTGGGCTGGCCGGTCACCCTCACCGAGTGGGCCCCCGAACAGCCGCGCGCCGCCCACGGCGGCCCCGTACTGGAGGTGCTGCCGGTCACCTGCCCGGTAGCGACCCGACCGGGCCACCCCGACCCGGCCAGCGCCGAGTACGTCCTGCAGACCCTGGCCACCGCCGCCGACGGCTGCCGCGACGGCCGCTTCCACGGCCTGGTCACCGGCCCCGTCCACAAGGGGGTCATCAATGCCGCCGGCATCCCCTTCACCGGCCACACCGAATTCCTGGCCGAGCGGGCCGGCGTGGAGCGCGTGGTCATGTGCCTGGCCGCCGGCGACCTGCGCGTCGCCCTGGCCACCACCCACCTGCCCCTGGCCGAGGTTCCTGGCGCTATCCGCCGGGACGAGCTGGAGGCGACCCTGCGCATCCTCCACCGCGACCTGGTGGAGCGCTTCCGGATCCCGGACCCGCGCATCCTGGTCTGCGGCCTCAACCCCCACGCCGGCGAAGGCGGCCACCTGGGGCGGGAGGAGATCGAGACCATCGGCCCGGTGCTGGAGGCGCTGCGCACCGAGGGCATGGACCTGCGCGGCCCGCTGCCGGCGGATACCGTCTTCACCCCGCACCACCTGGAGGGGGCCGACGCCGTGCTCGCCATGTACCACGACCAGGGGCTGCCGGTGCTCAAGTTCCACGGCTTTGGCCGGGCGGTGAACATCACCCTGGGCCTGCCCTGGATCCGCACCTCCGTGGACCACGGGACCGCCGTGGACCTCGCCGGCACCGGCCGGGCGGACGCCGGCAGCCTGCGCGAGGCGGTGCGCCAGGCCCTGGCGCTGGGGGCGCGGCCGTGAGCGACCATCGACCGCGCAAGCGCTTCGGCCAGAACTTCCTCCACGACCCGAACATCATCCGCCGGATCGTCGAGGCGGTGGCGCCGAAATCCGACCAGGCCCTGGTGGAGATCGGTCCCGGCGAGGGCGCGCTCACCGAGCCCCTTCTCGCCGCCGCCGGCCGGCTCACCGCCGTGGAGCTCGACCGCGACCTGGCCGCTGCCCTGCGCGATCGCTTCGGTCCGGCACTTACCGTGGTGGAGGCCGACGCCACCCGCGTGGAGCTGGACTCCCTGGTGCCGGATCGGGAGACGCCCCTGCGCCTGGTGGGCAACCTGCCCTACAATGTCTCCACCCCCCTGCTCTTCCACTTCCTGGGCTATCGCAACGCGGTCCGGGACATGCACTTCATGCTCCAGCGGGAGGTGGTGGAGCGCATGGGGGCACGCCCCGGCAGCCGCCAGTACGGCCGGCTCTCGGTGATGGTGCAGTACCACTGCGCGGTGACGCCGCTCTTCCGGGTCCCCGCCGGGGCCTTCCGGCCGGCGCCGAAGGTCGAATCCATGGTGGTCCGGCTGGTGCCCCACGCCGAGCCGCCGGTCGCGGTGGCCGACGAGGCGCGCCTGGCGGCGGTGGTCACCCGCGCCTTCGGCGCCCGGCGCAAGACCCTGGCCAACGCCCTCAAGGGCGAACTGGACGCGGAGGCCATCCGCGCCGCCGGCGTCGACCCCGGCGCCCGGGCCGAGACCCTGGACCTGGCCGCCTTCGCCCGGCTGGCCAATGCCGAGCAGCAGTAACGGGAACGGGAGCGACATGGCCGACGTCCTCACCTGCGCCGACCTCGGCTGGGCGCCCCTGGAGGCGCTGCTGGGCCGCTACGGCCTGGCACTGGCGCCGGTGGCCGCGGGCGCGCCCATCCCCGGGACCTTCTGGGGCGAGCCGGAGGCCGGGATGATCGGGACCACCCTCCACGCCCGGCCGGATACCCCGGTCCATTCGCTCCTGCACGAGACGGCCCACGTGGTCTGCATGGACGCCGACCGCCGCGCCGGCCTGCACACCGATGCCGGCGGCACCGCCCTGGAGGAGTGCGGCGTCTGCTACCTCGAGATCCGGCTGGCCGCCGAGCTCCCCCAGGTGGGGGCCGAGCGGATCATGGCCGACATGGACGCCTGGGGGTACAGCTTCCGCCTGGGCTCCACCGCCGCCTGGTACGCCGAGGATGCCGAGGATGCGGCCCAATGGCTCACTGAGCACGGGTTGATCGACGAGACAGGCGCCCCAACATGGCGCCTGCGCACCTGACACCCACCTTTCCGAATCAGAGAACCGCCTATCATGACCCAAGAGCAGGAAGACCCGCGCTACCAGATCCGCGTGGACGTGGAGAGCCGCTTCATCCCGGAGCAGTCGGAGCCGGACGAGGGGCGGCATGTCTTCGCCTACACCGTGACCATCCGCAACGAGGGTAGCGAGGCGGCCCAGCTCCTGGATCGCCACTGGATCATCACCGATGCCGACGGCCAGACCCAGGAGGTCCAGGGCGAGGGCGTGGTGGGTGAACAGCCCCGGCTGGAGCCGGGTCAGTCCTTCGAGTACACCTCGGGCACGGTGCTGCGCACCGCCGTGGGTAGCATGCACGGGACCTACGGCATGGTGGCCGACGATGGCCACCGCTTCGATGCCACCATCGCGCCCTTCAGCCTGTCGGTGCCCGGGAAGCTCCACTAGTGTCCCTGGCCACCGCCTACCGCCTCTGGGCGCCGCTCTACGACCCCGTGCTGCGCCGGGCCACGGCCCCGGCGCGCCGGCGCAGCCTGGAGCGGCTGCGAGCCGAGCCGGCGGAGGAGGTCCTGCTGGCGGGGGTGGGGACCGGCCTGGACCTGCCCCACCTGCCCACCGGGCCGCGCTACCGGGGCTGCGACCTCACCCCGGCCATGCTGGCGCGCGCCAGCGGCCAGCGCGCGGTGGCCCTGGACTGCGCCGACGTCCAGGCCCTGCCCTATGCCGACGCCGGCTTCGACGCCGTGGTCGCCCACCTCATCCTGGCGGTGGTCCCCGACCCGGCTGCGGCCCTGGCGGAGATGAGCCGGGTAACCCGGCCCGGCGGACGGATCCTGGTCTTCGACAAGTTCCTGCGACCAGGGCAGCGGGCGCCGCTGCGCCGCCTGGTCAGCCCCCTCCTGGGTCGCCTGGCCACCCGCACCGACGTGATCCTCGAGGAGCTGCTGGAGGAGCGGCCGGAACTGACCCCGGAGACCGACGAGCCGGCCCTGGCCGGGGGCTGGTTCCGCCAGATCACCCTGCGCCGCCAGCCGGGCGAGGCCCGGTGAGCCCGTAGCGCGAGGAGGAGACATGGCCGTCTACGCCATCGGAGACATCCAGGGCTGCGCCGAGGAGCTGGACCGGCTGCTCGACCACATCGCCTTCGACCCGGCCACCGACCGGCTCTGGTTCGCCGGCGACCTGGTCAACCGCGGCCCCGGCTCCCTGGCCGCCCTGCGCCGCGTGCACGAACTCGATGCCGTGGCCACGGTGGTCCTGGGCAACCACGACCTCCACCTGCTGGCAGTCGCCCGGGGCGCCGGCCGGGAGAAGCGCGGCGACACCCTGCGCCCGATCCTGGAGGCGCCGGACCGGGAGGTCCTGCTGGAGTGGCTGCGTCGCCGGCCGCTCTTCCACCAGGAGCCGGAGCTGGGCTACAGCCTGGTCCACGCCGGCCTGCCCCCGATCTGGGATACCGGCACCGCTGCCCGCCTGGCGCGGGAGGCCGAGGCGGTCCTGGGCGGCCCCGATCCGGACCCCTTCCTCCACGTGATGTACGGCGACCAGCCGGACCGCTGGGACGAGGAGCTGGAGGGGTGGCCGCGGCTTCGCTACATCGTCAACGCCTTCACCCGGCTGCGCTACGTGCGCGACGACGGCCGCCCCGCCCTCTCCGCCAAGGGGACGCCGGGGAGCCAGCCCAGCGGCTGCCACCCCTGGTTCGACCATCCCGACCGCGCCAGCCGGGGCCAGCGCATCGTCTTCGGCCACTGGTCCACGCTGGGGCTGCACATCACCCGGGACACCTTCGGCCTGGATACCGGCTGCCTCTGGGGCGGCCGGCTCACCGCCCTGCGCCTGGACGGCGAGGAACCCCGGGTCTTCCAGGTGGACTGCCCCGGCGCGGCCACGCCCGGAACACTCTGAACCGCACCGCCTGAACGGGCTGGACGACGGTTATGCCCCGGCCCGCCGCTGTGCTACTTTCCGGACATACCACCAACACAAGGAGACCCACCATGAAGCGACTCTCTGCCCTCGTGCTCGGCCTCGCCCTGGCCACTCCGGCGGCCGCCGAGTGGTCCCTGGACAACGACGCCTCGGATCTGAACTACGTCTCCATCAAGGCGGGCCACACCGGGGAGGTGAACGGCTTCGAGCAGCTCTCCGGCACCCTCGAGGACGGGCGCGCCGAGATCACCATCGACCTGTCCAGCGTCGATACCGGCGTGGACATCCGCGACGAGCGCATGCGTGAGATGTTCTTCAAGGTGGACAACTTCCCCACGGCGGAGCTCACCGCCGAGTTCGAGGCGACGCTGGTGAAGAATCTCTTCCCCGGTGACATGACCCGGGCCCGGGTCGCTGGCGAACTCACCCTGCAGGGCGACAGCCAGGAGCTGGAGATGCCGGTGCGGCTGATGCGGATGGACGAGGACACCCTGGTGGCCACCAGCGCCGCCCCGGTGGTCATCAACGCCGCGGACTTCGGGCTCACCGAATCCCTGAAGGCGCTGCGCGAGGTCGCCGGCCTGGAGACCATCAGCCGCGCGGTGCCGGTGCACTTCAACCTGGTCTTCCGCCGGGACTGATCCCGTCCGGCACGATGGGGGGGTGAAACACGGTCGTTCCCGCACAGGCGGGAACCTCGCGAACGCGGCCTCCCGAGCTGAAACGGAAGCAGAGCGGTTAGTCGGCCCGGTCGTAGACCTCGAAGGTCATGGGGCAGGGATTCTCGGCGTCCGCCGGGTACTCCCGCGCCTCCACCCGCCGCCACTGCGTCCAGTCCACGTCCGGGAAGTGCGTATCCCCCTCGGGTTGCGCGTGGATCCGCGTGACGATGAGGCGATCCGC
>Ga0102925_1000421_pt1 | contig 22872 bp, 22 predicted proteins | sample SalPonR1_A_D1_MG_FD_78216 | JGI IMG/M metagenome (GOLD analysis project Ga0102925, IMG submission 78216) | Salt pond soil microbial communities from South San Francisco under conditions of wetland restoration - Salt Pond MetaG R1_A_D1_MG | ecosystem: Environmental > Aquatic > Marine > Intertidal...
CCACGCTCAACTCTTCCTGTTGCCACTGTTCCACGCCCAGTAATTGAAAAAACATCTTCAATAGCCATTAAAAATGGCTTATCGACGTCACGTTCAGGTGTTGGAATATATTGATCAACCTCGGTCATTAAATTATAAATTTTATCAACCCATTCACTTTCACCAAGTTTTATTGTTGGATTTTCAGTTAAGGCTTCTAAAGCTAAAAGAGCTGAACCTGAAACAACTGGAATTTCATCTCCTGGAAATTCATATTGATCTAATGTTTCACGAATTTCTAATTCAACTAATTCTAATAATTCGGGATCATCAACTTGATCTTCTTTATTTAAAAAAACAACAATATTTGGAACACCAACTTGTTTTGCTAATAAAATGTGTTCATTAGTTTGAGGCATTGGGCCATCAGCTCCCGATACTACTAAAATCGCGCCATCCATTTGGGCTGCACCGGTAATCATATTTTTAACATAATCCGCATGCCCGGGGCAATCAACATGAGCATAATGGCGTGTTTCTGTTTCATATTCAACATGTGCTGTATTAATTGTAATACCACGTGCTTTCTCTTCGGGTGCAGAATCAATATCGTCATAATTTTTACCCCCTTTTCCCGATAAAGCTGCTAAAGCCATTGTAATAGCTGCAGTTAATGTAGTTTTTCCATGATCTACATGACCAATTGTTCCAATATTAACATGGGGTTTATTTCTTTCAAATTTTTCACGAGCCATAACTTAAATTTTCTTAATTTATTGATTCTAAAATTAATTTTTCTTAAAAACTATTAAATAAGTTTTATTCTAGGTTCATCATATAATTAAAAACGATACTTTGCAAATGCTTTATTTGCCTCAGCCATTTTATGAACCTCATCTCGTTTTTTAATTGCATTTCCCATACTTTTTGACGCATCTAAAAATTCATTTGTTAAATTTGTTACCATATCTCGCCCTGATCGAGTGCGACATGAAGTTAAGAGCCAACTTATAGCTAAAGCGGTGCCACGTTCAGGTCCAACCTCTAATGGAACTTGATAAGTTGATCCACCAATCCGACGCGATTTTACTTCAACTAAAGGAGTAGCATTCCGAACAGCTTGTTCCATAACTTTAATTGGATCCTGTTCGGTGATATCACCAATTTGCTTTAAAGCTTGATAAAGTAATCGATACGCTAAAGCTTTTTTACCATTTTTCATTAAACGGTTAGTAACCATATGAACAAGGCGACTATTATAAACTGGATCTGCGGAAATATAACGTTTTTTTATTACACGACGTCTTGACATACATAAATCTCCTTAATACTTTATTTATTTCAAAATTATTCTTTTGGTTTTTTTCCACCATATTTTGATCGTGAATTTTTACGATCTTTTACACCAGCTGTATCAAAAGTCCCACGAACAATATGATAACGAACCCCAGGTAAATCTTTTACTCGCCCACCACGAACTAAAACAACCGAATGCTCTTGTAAATTATGACCAATACCCGGAATATAAGCTGTTACTTCAAATCCTGATGTTAAACGAACACGTGCTACCTTTCGTAATGCTGAATTTGGTTTTTTTGGTGTTGTTGTATAAACTCGAGTACAAACCCCGCGCCGTTGTGGACATGAATTAAGGGCGGGAGATTTTGTTTTATTTAAAATTCGTTTTCGTGCTGAATTTATTAATTGTTGAATTGTAGGCATAAAAACTCTTTAACTATAAATTTCATTAAATCTTTTTAAGAGTAAAAATAAAACTAATTAAATTTTTTGAGTTTACTTAATAAAAATTAAGTAAACCCAACTAAAAAAATTTTATAAACTAAAATGAAAAAATTAATGGATCAGGAAAAAAACGATTAATTTCAATAATTAAACCTGCAGTAAAAATAAACCAAATTGTGCCAACAACTGGAGCTGTAGATAAATATGTTGTAAAATCTTTCATAAAAACTCACGAAATTCACAATAAATTTTTTAAAAACTAAAGCTTTTAAAAATTTATAAAAATTTTGGAGGCAAATTAAATTTAATAATACTAATTAGCTCTCTCTAGTTTATATTTTAGCATGAAAAAAAAAAAAGGCTAATTTTTATTAATTCTTTAATTGATCACTTGCAATTTTTGAATTTTAAATTAATATTATTATTTAATATTCAATATTATAGCATCGGGATGTAGCGCAGTTTGGTAGCGCTCCTGTTTTGGGAACAGGAGGTCGCAGGTTCGAATCCTGTCATCCCGATCCATTTTGTATTTTTTAACGCCCTTAGTTCAGTTGGTAGAACGTAGGTTTCCAAAACCTAATGCCGTGGGTTCAAGTCCTACAGGGCGTGGTTTAAATTATTTAGCAACTAAATTTCTTGACCATTTATAATTAAATATTTATAATTTATTTATAAAAATTTAATTTTGAATTTATTTTTTTTTATTTTAAAACTATTTATGCGTCAAAAATTTTCGGCTTTTACAATTAGCCAACTTCAAAAATCTAATTCTTTAAAACCAGGTATTATTGACTATAAAAATATCGATCTACTTTATAAATTTATTTCTGCAGAAGGCAAAATTCTTCCAAGACGGACTAGTCGATTATCTGCTAAACAACAGCGTTATATAACAAAAGCTATTAAAAATGCTCGGATGATTGGGTTATTACCATTTGTTCATAAACAACAATAAATTTTGGTTAATTTAATTCTTTCTAAATTAACTATGTTAATTTAGAAAGAATTAAATTAACCAAAATTTATTGTTGTTTATTTTCCTTTAAATCCATTAATAAATTAAAAGCAAAAGTATCTTTTAAAGCTAATTGTGAAAGCATTTTTCGATTTAAACAAACTCGTTTTGATCGTAAATAATACATAAATTCATGGTATGGCATTCCATATTCACGTGATCGTGCATTAATACGTGTAATCCATAAATTACGAAATTGACGTTTACGTTGGTTTCTATCTCGATATGAATAGCATAAAGCTTTCATTGTTTGTTGATTTGCAGTACGGAATAAAATTGATGAAGCGCCCCGAAATCCTTTTGCTAAATTTAGTACTTTTTTACGGCGTTTACGCGCAACAACACCTCTTTTTACTCGTGTCATAAATATTTATAATTTATAAAAACAAATATACTAGGACTCGACATGAATTATTTTTCAATTCAGTTTTTTGATTTATATATTATCTACCCCCAAGGGAATTCGAATCCCTGTTTCCTCCGTGAAAGGGAGATGTCCTAGGCCTCTAGACGATGGGGGCTAAATACTTTTTATATGATAAATACAAAAATATAGTTTTGTCAAGATTTTTTAGCGGAGAAAGGATTTGAACCTTCGACCTTCGGATTATGAGCCCGACGAGCTACCAAACTGCTCTACTCCGCGTAATTTTAAAATCACATTAAATTTTAACATATCGAAAGCCTAAAATCAAGAAAATAACAAATTATAAATTAATTTATTATTTTCTTGATTTTAAACTTTTTTACCAACTTGATTTTGTAATTCCAGGTAATAATCCTTCTTGAGCCATTTCACGTATACAATGACGTGATAAACCAAAATCTCGAAAATAACCTTTTGGTCGCCCTGTAATTAAACATCGATTATGTAAACGTGTGCTTGAACTATCTCGTGGTAATTTTTGTAGTTGACGTGAAATTTGAACTTTTTCTTCTAAAAATTCAGCTGATTTTAAAGTTTTTTTTAAAAACTCTCTTTTATTTGAATATTTTAAAACTAACTTTTGACGTTTTTTTTCACGTGTAATCATTCCTTTTTTAGCCATAAGTTTTATTTTTATAAAAAATTTTTGGTATAAATTATAATTAAAAGAGGAAAAAACTCAATAGATGTTATTTTTATTTAATAGTTCAAATATTGTAAAATAATACAAATAACTAAAAATAATGGAATGATTATTTTTAAACTAATTTTCCAATACGTATGAGCTTCTTGGTATCCAGTAAAAAAACTTGTTGCTTCAAGAATATATTCTGTAAAAATATATGGAATTGGAGTCCGTGCCTCGACTAAACTGTAAATACCAATGCCAATAAAAAAAAGAAAAATTTCAAGAAAATGAAAATAAATATAAGTTTGCGTTGATAAAATAAAACTTATACTAAAGGGTAAAATAAAAAAAGGATTTCGCAAAAATTTTTGACAAATAAGAAAGATAAAAGGTAAAAAAAGAAAAATTAGTGTACTAAAAAAAAATTTTGGCGAATGGAAAAAAAAGTTCCAATAGTGAGGAGTTATTACGATACAAAAGGGTAATACAATAATTATTAGATAACTAATAACTCCAAAAAACTTATTTGAAATAAGTGATTTGACAAATTTCAGTGTAAACTGAGGAGAAAAAAAATAGATTAAATGTTGCAAAATTAATTTTTTCGAAGGTTTCACACTAAATAATTAAAAAATAGGTTAATAGGTTTGACAAATTATTAGTTTAGATATATAATTTAAATAATTATAAATAAAATAATATTAAAAAAGCCGAGATAGCTCAGTTGGTAGAGCAGTGGACTGAAAATCCTCGTGTCACCAGTTCAAGTCTGGTTCTTGGCATTTACGTCATTTAAAAATTATAAATTTATAAACGATTAATATTTGATCTATCCTTTTATGACGATTATATATGTATAAATATATAAATTATATTGTATCTCAAATCAATTTAAAAAATTTAATTTTTTACAAAAAATCTATAACAATAGCAATTTCAGGTGGCCAAGATTCGTATTTGCTTTATTTTTTTTTTTATAATTTAAGGTATCAATATAATCTCAAAATTTTTTTAATTTCGTGTAATCATCTTTGGCAATTAGACTCGATTTATAATACTTATAATTTAACAAAATTTTTTTGGCTCAATCAATTTTATTTTTCATCTGTTGTTCCTTTTTTCAAATTAACAACAGAAAGTCAATCCCGCTCTTGGCGATATGTCGCATTTCAACGTATTAATATTTTTTATCAAAATAAGACGTTATTAATTGGTCATACTAGTACAGATATGCTTGAAAGTTTTTTATTTTATTTAATTCGTGGTAGTGGGTCAACCCTTATTAATCAATTTTATCCGAAAAAACGAATTAATTATAATAAATTAAATTGTTTTACTTTCAAAAAATCGATACTTTTGAAAAATAACACTATTTCTCGAAAATTAAGATGTAAATCGTTGTTTAATTTAGAAATTATTGAACCAATCCAATCTTTAACTCGCTTTGAAATTTTTTATTTAATTACTTATATACAATTTCCTACATGGACGGATCAAACAAATTTAGCAATGCAATATTCACGAAATCGAATTCGATATCAATTATTGCCATTGTTACGATTTTTCTTTAATCAAAATGTTGACTTGACGATTCAAAAATTTTTAAATATTTTTATAAATGATATTTATTTTCTAGAACATTTAAGTCAGACATTAAAAAAATCACATTCAATAAAGATAACTCATTTTACTATTCAATATCGATTTTCGTTTTTTTTCAGTTGCCCTTATGTTTTTCAAAAGAAACTTTTAATTAAAAGTTTCAAATTTCTTGAACTACAAAATTTCACATTTTGTAATATTGAATTAGTTTTAAAAATTCTTTTTACTTATTTTAAAATAAAAAGATTAAAAAAAAAAAATTTTAGTGTTTATTTTAGTAACAATTTTCAACTTCTTCTTTCTAATTTTTCATTCTACATAATGAAAAAGTGAATTATGGGTCCGATGGGATTTGAACCCATGACCAGTCGGTTAAAAGCCGAGTGCTCTACCACTGAGCTACGAACCCATTATCATTATAATCGTGAAATTATTATTTGACAACTGTTCTATGATTAAAAAATTCATTTCATTATTACGAATTTATCGTTAATTTATTGAATTTATGGTAATATATTCTCAGATAAATAAAAATTCAAAATTCGTTTTAGTTTTTCATTATTTTTTATTAATTTTTATCATAGGAGATTTTTACTATGCTTCTTATTTTTCAATTAAGTCTTTTTGCACTTGTTGCGACGTCGTTTTTATTAATTATTGGCGTACCTGTTACATTTGCTTCACCAAATGGTTGGACCGAAAATAAAGGAACAGTATTTTCAGGGATTGGTTTATGGTTTTTATTAGTTTTTACAGTAGGAATTTTAAACTCATTTGTGATTTAATTAATTTCTAAAAAGTTATTTAGCCTTACAGACTCTCAATTATTTGAGAGTCTGTAAAAATATTTGATTATTGAAATTTATTTATTTTTTAATAAAGGTATTTAATTCAATATGTTTTTTTTTAATAAACCCACACTCTATAATTGGGAAATTTTTTTAGTTCGCCTAAATATTCTTTCGATTGAATCAAAACGCTTAACAAAAGATTTTTTTGTTAATCCGATCGACCTTCCTATTTTACCTAAAACTATATTTTTAGTTATTCCAATTTTTTTTTATTTTAGTTGTTTCAATGAGAATAAACAACAAGAAATTAATAGTTTTTTTGATAGAACTTTACCAGGTTTTACTAACCAATGTAATAAAATTTGTTGGGAAACATTTCAAAAAACTAATTATTTACCGATTATACCCAATTCTTCCGCTTTATCATTGCAAAATAAAGGGAAAGAAACTTTAAATTATAATCAATTAGAAAATTATCAAGAATTATTTTATAGAAATACATTAATAAATTTAAAAACATGGAGTCAATTCTTGACAATTGAATTTAAAGACTTATGGCAATCTTATAAAAAACAATTTTTTTTTGGAATTAAATTACAATATTCCTCAACAAATAAACAAATTAAATATATTTATCCGGCACGCGAAAATTTAGTTTCCGATAATTACAAAAATATTTATAGTTCTCAAAAATTAAAATTAAATTGTTATAAATTTTATCAATTAGATGAATATCCATTAAAAGTTGAAAATATTTATACACAAAACAAATTTTCAACTCTTCCAATTACAATAAACAAAATAAGCCAACCAAGTTTCCCAACAATTAGAAAAGAACCGAAACTTTTAAAACCAGCGAATCCAGAAAAATTATCGTTAATAGGAGTTAAAATAACTAAACATTTAAAACTAAAAACAAACTCATTAAAAGTTTATAATGTTGAAAAAAAAAGAATGAACAGTGTTGTTCCTAACTTAAATTTTACAAGTAAATGGAAACAATTAACAAAAAAACTTAAACAAATAAAATCTGAAACAAATTATAATCTATTTTCAGATTTAACGATTTTTACTTCAATAAACCAAAGAAATTTTATAAATAATAAATTTAAAATTTTTGCTTCGCATCAAATTTTAGAATTATTAACGGAGCCAAATAAATTTGACCCTAAGTCTAAAGACTATTTCCCAGAAATTCAGGTAAACCGCATCCCTTTAATGTCAGGTTTTGTTTATCCTGATTTAAATAAAAGGTCTTGGTTTGACTATAATTCAAAAATAACAAAGTTTTTTTACCCGTTTTTTCAAAATAATATTTTAAAATTTTCTACACAAATAAAAATTGATTTCGGCCATCATTTTAGTTATCCAGAATTTTATTTTTATAAACCTCAACAGTTAACTCCTTTAACTTTTCAATATTTACCAATTTCATTTAAGGCACGTAATGGGAAACTAACATACAAAGGGCCAGGGGTTCTTTTCCCTAATGTATATAACGCAAATGTATCATTAAAAAATAATTATTTATTAAATACTCAAACAAATTTAAAAAATATTCTCGGTACTTCTGACCCTCGTCAAACCCGCATAGATTATAGTGTATCTAAAATAGTAAATTTGCTTGAACCAAAAAAAATAGCTTCTTCTGAACTTTATAATAATTTTTATCAAATAGCCCATCAAACAAATTATTTAGATATTTATTTAAAAAATAATTGTTCATCGGAAAAACGTCATCATAAATTTTTTAACCCTTTATTGAATTTAAAATCACAGTATATTGTTCCTTTTTTTGATTCAAATACTTGGAAAACATGGACGTCCCAAAATAATCTTGCCGGAAATCGCTCGAAAGGATTAATCCATTCTTTTCCAGTGAGGTTATCCTATTCCTTAAAAAATTCAAATTTGCAAAGTTTATATGATTTAATAGATTATCAAAATTCGACACGATTTTTCGACTCACTTAATACAAATATTTTAAGTTTTGAAGATTTACAAACGCAATCTTGTAGTCCACAAATCCTTGAAATAAGAGACCATAAAAACGTGATTTATCAGCACCAAACGTCGATATATAGTGTTAGAGAAAATGAATTAAACCAAAATCAACAATTTTTAAATAGGTTATTAAAATCTTTACAATTAGAAACAAAAACTGCGCGAACAGTTTGGGAACCAATTCATCAAACATCTTGGTTAATAGTTAATAAATTTTTTTTAGCTATCTTAGTTATTTATCTTTTACAACATTTTAGTCGAGAATATGGAAAAGAACTTGTTGCTTATTTACTTGATCTCTTTGCTTCAGTTGGCATTGTTGATGAATCCTTAAAAGAAGAAGTTGCGCCGCAAACAATAAAAAAAACTTATCGCATTATTAAAAATAGTAAAAAAAATTTTCAAAGTATTGCATCAATTAACCACATTTTTTCTGATATTGCAGAAATTGTTTGGTTTTTAAGAAATTCAGGACGTCCTTTTATTGTGGGTAATTTAGTGACAAAAGGCATTTTATTAGTTGGGGCCCCGGGAACAGGTAAAACACTTTTAGTGCAATCAATTGCTGGAGAAGCTGAAGTTCCAGTTTTAGTTCAAGCTGCAAGTACTTTGCAAAGTCTTGAAGGTCGGGGCCCACAAAAATTACAAATTTTATTTGAAAAAGCCCGTAAATTAGGTTCTTGTATTATTTTTTTTGATGAATTAGATAGTATTGGTGAAAAACGTTCACAAGTTATTGAAAATCCAACTGGTAAATTAAATGTTTTAAGTTTATTATATTGGAATAAACATCAAAAAAATAAAGAATATTATTATGGGGTTCCGTTTACTAAAAAATTAGGAATTGAGTTAACTGAAAAAAAATTAACAAATTTAGGGAATGAACTAAGTACAGAACACATAAACAATGGAAAAGATCAAAGCCCAGAACAATTAGGGTTATTGATGCAATTATTGATTGAACTTGATGGTTTACAAATAAATCGGCGTTTAATTGTTATTGGAGCAACAAATAGACCTGAAATTTTAGATCCAGCCTTAACGCGTCCTGGCCGATTATCAAAAATCCTAGAAATTGGGTTACCAAATAAACAAAATAGAATTGCTATTTGTCAACTTTATAGCCATAGTTTAGGTGTTTCAAAAAATATTTGTTGGAATACAATTGCCGAACAAACAATTGGATTAAGTGGAGCTGATTTATCGACAATTATGAATCAATCAACAATCCAAGCAATTTTATTCAAAACAAAACATACACAAAAAACTATTCATTTGGCAATAGACAAAATTATTGGTTGTGGCCGTAAAAATTATGATTCAATAACATATATTAATAATTTGATTTTAAAAGAAAATATTAAAACAAAAAATAAAAATTTAAATCAGCATTTTATTGCCTGTTCGGCTTATAATCAAGCTGGCTTAAAATTATTAGAATATTTTTTACCTCACCATAAAAATCCAATTAGTGCTAAACTTATTTCAATTGAAAAAAGCGAACGTTATAAAAAACAAGATTTAGAATTTTTTCTCAAAACAAATCAATTAACAATGCAATATAAATTGCAATTTCTTACAAAAATTATTGCCAATTTAGCTGGTAAAGCTTCGGAAATCATTTTTTTAAATCGAAGTCAATTAATTAAATGGACTCAGTTAGCAACATTATTAAATTGTGATTTAAATCAATTAAAAATAACAAGTAATTTAATTTATTTTTTAATTTCACAAGAAGCGTTCTTACCAAATGACAGCCCTATTTTTAATGTTAGTTTATTAAAAAACCAAAACTTAGTTGAACATATTGATAAAGAAATTACGTTAATTCTTACTAATTTCGCAACAAACTATGAAAAAGATTTATTATCTATTGAATTTTCAAAATTCCGAAAATTTCAGCGTTGGACAGCCAAAACTTGGTGGCAAATTGAAATTAGTAATTTAGAATTGAGTAGGAATGGTAAAAAACCTTCTTGGTACCGTTTATTTGTAATGCACCCTGATAATTCAACTTCAAGCAATGAAAGATTAGCCCCAGATAATTATTTTCATACTAATCAACCATACTTTATTACACGTCGTTTACTTTTTAATGATTTTTATACAAATTATCGTGATCGCTTATATATAAGTATGTTACATAATTCATTTCAATTAGCGACGAATTTATTATTAACTAAACGAGTTTTATTAGATTTCTTTGTTGTTTTATTAATTCAAAAACATATTTTAACTCAAACTGAATTACAAAATTTATTTTTGAATTATCAGATCCATTTAAAAACTTTAAATTTCAAGAATAATACTTTAAATCTAACTAAAAAAATAGCAAAAAAAAATTATGCTTGGCAATTAACTCAAAAACCAACAAATCTTTCTGTTTTAACCACTGAACAATACTTATAATTTAAAGCAAATCATTTGTAATGAGCATAAATTATTAGGGATTAAGTTAATTCCAATAGTCAATTAATATTAACTTAATTTTAACTTATTACTTAAATGTATATTTATAGATGTTTAGTAAGTTTTTTTAATAGTGACATATATAGATTCAAATTTGAATCTATATATGTCACTATTAAAAAAACTTGTATTAGTTATTCCATAGAGGTATACTAAATAAAATGAAAAAAATTTAAATTAAGTATAAATTATTTTTCAATAATTGTCTTTAAATCATATTAAAAATTTCAAGATAAATTTAAAAAGTAAAAAAATTGAAAAAATACTTTTTAAAAAATTAATTCGTTAGGCGATTGCCTATTTAATAGCAAGATTTTTTAAAAAATCTTACTTATACAAAAATTTCATTTACTCAATTAATAGAAGGAGTTTAGTATGTCAGGACAAACAGGAGAACGCCCTTTTTCGGATATTTTAACAAGTATTCGCTACTGGGTTATTCATAGTATTACAATTCCATCACTTTTTGTCGCCGGATGGCTTTTTGTTAGTACAGGTTTAGCTTATGATGTATTCGGAAGTCCAAGACCAAACGAATATTTTACCGAAGATCGTCAAACAACTCCATTAATTACTGATCGTTTTAATGCATTAGATCAAGTTACAGGTCTTTCAAAAGTAAATTAATAATTATGACAACAAAAAAAACTTATACTTATCCAATTTTTACTGTAAGATGGCTAGCTATCCATGCCTTAGGAGTGCCAACTATTTTTTTTTTAGGCGCAATTACAGCAATGCAATTTATTCAACGTTAGAATATTTTATATAAGGGAGCAATTAAAATTATGTCAAAACCCAATCCAAACAAACAAAGTGTTGAATTAAATCGTACAAGTTTATATTGGGGACTTTTATTGATTTTTGTTTTAGCAGTTTTATTTTCAAGTTATATTTTTAATTAAAAACTTGTTTTACTCTGTTAATATTATTAAAAATCCAATTTAAATTTTTTAAATATTTTGTTTTCATTGAAAATTACTAATTGTCTTAGATTTATTTAAGTCGACTTAGTTTTTAATTATTAATGTATTTTTAGGAAAAAATTCATGTCTAACACTGGAACAACAGGACGTGTACCATTATGGTTAGTTGGTACTTTAGTGGGCACTGCAGCACTTGGTTTACTTGGAATCTTTTTTTTTGGATCTTATTCTGGTTTAGGATCATCGCTTTAAAATATAGTTCAAATGTTTACATTTCAAAAATTTTTTTTATAAATTTGTTTTTGAAATGTAAACAAATCTTTTTAAAATTATTTTTATTTTTTTATTTCAAAAAATAGGTTTACAATACAGTCTATTTTTGGGTATACTATAAATGTGAGCCTCTTTAACTCAATGGTAGAGTATCGGTTTTGTAAACCGAAGGTTATCGGTTCGAGTCCGATAGGAGGCTCCATCAAATTATTATTTTTTTTGGCTGAAATATTTTATGAGTAAAAATAACAATTTTGTAGATCAGGCCTTTACAGTAATTGCAGACATTTTATTAAAATTATTACCAATCTCAAATCGGGAAAAAAGTGCATTTACTTACTATCGTGAAGGAATGGATTCACAGGAAAGTGGCGAATTTTCAGAAGCTTTATATAATTATTACGAAGCTTTACGGTTAGAAGTGGATCCATATGATCGAAGTTTTATTTATTATAATTTAGCTATTGTTTACACAAGGATTGGCGATTATGATCGTGCTTTAAAATATTATTTTCAAACATTAGAAATTCAACCTTCAAGCCCACAAGCGTTAAATAATATTGCTGTAATTTTTCATCGACGAGGAGAACAAGCTATTGAAAATGGGAATTTAAATAAAGCTAATATTTTTTTTGATAAAGCGGGGGATTATTGGAGAGAAGCAGTACGAATTTTACCAAATAAATATATTGCAGCCGAAAATTGGTTAAAAATGACTAACAGAAATGAAAAAATATGAAATAAAATTTGTAATTTAACTAAATTATATGATATAATTATTACATATTGTATATATTATTACAAATTATGTAATAATATAAATCTTTACACCTATGGCAGAGAGGTTTATGCAGTGGGCTCATAATCCATATTAGGCCGGTTCGAATCCAGGCTAGGTGTATTATTTTAATTTTTATATAAAAAAGGCGAACGACGGGAATCGAACCCGCGAATAATGGAGCCACAATCCATCGCCTTACCACTTGGCAACGCCCGCCACATACTTTTTATTTAATCAGATAATATCATAAAAATTCTTTAATGTCAACTGAATTTATATTAATTAATAAGTAGGGTTAGAAAGACTTATTAAAATTTATTAAAACGTATTAAATTAAAACGAAATTATTACAAATTTTTTAAAATATAATATTTATTATAAAATAAATATTATATATAAATTAATGGGGATAGAGGGACTTGAACCCTCACGATTATACAATCAACGGATTTTAAGTCCGTAGCGTCTACCAATTCCGCCATACCCCCGTTATTTTACATTAACATAAAATAATTTTAACATAAAAATAAAAAAAAAGCAAATTTTTTATCTTAGTTATTTTAACAAAAAATAACTAAGACAAAAAATTTAAATTTTTCTTGAATAATATTCTACAATTAATAATTCATTAACCATTAATCCTAATGATTGTGGATCAACATAATTATTAACGACTCCAATTAGATATTCACTATTTAAAGATAAATGTCCAGGTGTTTTAATTTCTTTATCTATATCTTCTAAATAATTAGTAATTAATTTTTTAGATTGTTTTTTATTTTTAACAGAAATTACATCTTTTGGATTACATTGATAACTAGCAATGTTGACTTTTTGTTGATTCACCAAAATATGCCCATGATTGATTAACTGTCTTGCAGCTGCTATTGTTGGGACAAAACCTAACCGAAAAATAATATTATCTAATCGCATTTCTAATAAAGTCAATAATAATTCGCCAGTTGGCCCTTTCATTGCTTTCGCTTTTTTTACATATTTCATTAATTGTTTTTCGGTTAACCCAAAATGATAACGTAATTTTTGTTTTTCTTGGAGTCTTAAACCGTATTGTGAAAGTTTTGCTTGTTTTTTTATTACTCCATGTTCACCAGGTGGATTCATCCGAATAGTTGTTTTTTTTGTTAAACCGGGTAATTCTCCTAATCTTCGAACAATTCGTAAACGAGGACCTCTATATCTTGCCATAATTTAAAAATTATTAAAAATTAAATAAAATTTGTAACTCACAAAAATCTTTATTTTGTGAGTTACAAATTTTTAATTGATTTCTATAAAAAAACTCTTCTTATATTTCAATGCAAATTTTAGTTATTTTTTACTAATTGATAACGTGCTCGTGTTCGTTTAAAAGTAAAATTTGCTTCAACTTTTTGTTTTTGGCCTTCTGCTTTTTCTAATTGAATTTTTGCTTCATTAAATGCAAATTCTGCTTCATCTTTATTAATAGATTTTGCTGATTCTGCTTCGTTTACTAAAATAGTAACTTGGTTTTGTTGAACCAAAGCAAAACCACCCATTAAAGCTAGTGATTCCCAAGTATTTTGTTTACGAATTAACATAACACCAATATCTAAAGCTGAAATTAAAGGGGCATGATTCGATAAAACGCCCATTTGGCCTGTATTTGTTGGTAAAATAATTTCATCTGCCGGTTCGTTAAAAAAAATTTGATCCGGGGTCATAATACAAATTTGTAAACTCATAAAATCTTCTTTTTTTACTAATGAATGATTTAAAGATCTCAATAAGAATTAAAAAAACTAAAAATCTAATCTTTTAACCTTTTGATTTCAGACTTTCTGCTTTTTCGATAGCTTCTTCAATATTTCCTACTAAATAAAATGCTTGTTCTGGTAAATCATCTAATTCACCTGTTAAGATTAAAGTAAACCCTTGAATTGTTTCTGCTAAACTTACATATTTCCCAGGGGAACCTGTGAAAACTTCGGCAACAAAAAATGGCTGTGATAAAAATCTTTCAATTTTTCTTGCTCGAGCAACAATTTGACGATCTTCTTCTGATAATTCATCTAACCCTAAAATAGCAATAATATCTTGAAGTTCTTTATATCTTTGAAGTGTTTGTTTAACATTTTGAGCACATGAATAATGTTCTTCACCTAAAATCCATGGTTGTAACATTGTTGAAGTTGAATCTAATGGATCAACAGCTGGATAAATACCTTTGGATGCTAATCCGCGTGATAATACAGTTGTTGCATCTAAATGTGCAAATGTAGTAGCTGGGGCTGGGTCTGTTAAATCATCTGCTGGTACATATACTGCTTGAATTGAAGTAATTGATCCATCTTTTGTTGAAGTAATCCGTTCTTGTAGTCCACCCATTTCTGTTGCTAGTGTTGGTTGGTATCCTACAGCTGAAGGCATACGTCCTAGTAAAGCAGATACTTCAGCCCCTGCTTGTACAAATCTAAAAATATTATCAATAAATAATAAAACATCTTGTTTATTAATATCTCGAAAATATTCAGCCATTGTTAAGGCCGTTAAACCTACACGCATACGTGCCCCAGGTGGTTCATTCATTTGACCATAAACTAAAGCAACTTTCGATTCTGTTAAATTGGATTCTTTAATAACTCCAGATTCTTTCATTTCCATATAAAGGTCATTGCCTTCGCGAGTACGCTCACCAACCCCACCAAAAACTGAAACACCCCCGTGTGCTTTTGCAATATTGTTAATCAGTTCCATAATTAGAACAGTTTTCCCAACGCCAGCGCCACCAAATAAGCCAATTTTTCCGCCACGGCGATAAGGAGCTAATAAATCTACAACTTTAATTCCAGTTTCAAAAATTGCTAATTTTGTGTCTAAATCAACAAAAGCTGGAGCAGTTCGATGAATTGTTAACCCATCTTTTGATTCAACTGGTCCTAAATTATCTACTGGTTGCCCAAGAACATTAAAAATACGTCCTAATGTTGATTTTCCTACTGGAACAGTTAATGGTGCCCCATTATCAATAACCTCCATCCCGCGCATTAAACCATCCGTGGCACTCATTGAAACAGCACGAACACAATGATCACCTAATAATTGTTGGACTTCACACGTAACAGACACATCTTCCCCCGATTGATTTTTTCCAACAATCGTTAATGAATTATAAATATTTGGCATACTTCCAGCTGGAAATGTTACATCAACGACTGGTCCAATAATTTGACTAATTCGTCCAATATTTTTTGTTTCTGTTGCAACGCTCATAGGTTTTTTCTGAGTTTAATCAAAAATTATTTAAATTTTCTTTGGTTATTAGTGATACCTAAAGAATTTTTTAAGATTAAAAAAATCTTAGATTTAATAATTTAAATACATACTAAAGTATGATCTAATCTTTATTTTACAAAATTTTATAAAATAAATAAATTTTATTAAAGAATTTTAACATATTTTTATTTTAAAATTCATTAAATTTACTATTTTTTATTATTAACACATGATATCCTTATTTAAACAATTTAAAATTATTTTATTAAATCCGACAAATGTTTTTCGGGCATATTTTATGATCGGACAATTTTTTTTTAATTAAATTTAATAAATATGGCTCCACAAACTGAAACGAAAACAGGTACTGGCTTCAAAGCTGGTGTAAAAGATTACCGTTTAACATACTACACTCCTGATTACCAAGTAAAAGATACTGATATTCTTGCCGCTTTCCGTTGTAACCCACAACCTGGGGTTCCACCTGAAGAATGTGGTGCAGCTGTCGCTGCTGAATCATCAACTGGTACATGGACAACTGTATGGACAGATGGACTAACTAGTTTAGATCGTTACAAAGGTCGTTGTTATGATATTGAACCAGTAGCTGGTGAAGAAAATCAATATATTTTTTATATTGCATATCCTTTAGATTTATTTGAAGAAGGATCAGTTACAAATTTATTTACTTCTATCGTTGGTAATGTTTTTGGATTTAAAGCTTTACGTTCGCTTCGTTTAGAAGATTTACGTATTCCAGTTGCTTACTGTAAAACTTTCCAAGGGGCACCACATGGGATCCAAGTAGAACGTGATAAATTAAATAAATATGGACGTGGTCTATTAGGTTGTACTATTAAACCAAAATTAGGCCTTTCAGCAAAAAATTATGGGCGTGCTTGTTATGAATGTTTACGTGGTGGTTTAGATTTTACTAAAGATGATGAAAACGTAAATTCTCAAGCTTTTATGCGTTGGAGAGACCGTTTTTTATTTGTATCAGAAGCAATTTATAAATCACAAGCAGAAACTGGTGAAATTAAAGGTCACTATTTAAATGTTACAGCAGGTACTTGTGAAGAAATGATGAAACGAGCAGAATGTGCTGCCGGGTTTGGTGTACCAATTGTAATGCATGATTACTTAACTGGTGGTTTTACAGCAAATACTTCATTATCTATTTATTGTCGAGATAATGGATTATTATTACATATTCACCGTGCAATGCATGCTGTTATTGACCGTCAACGTAATCATGGAATGCATTTCCGTGTTTTAGCAAAAGCTTTACGTATGTCAGGCGGAGATCATCTTCATTCAGGAACTGTTGTAGGTAAACTAGAAGGGGAACGTGAAGTAACGTTAGGATTTGTTGATCTAATGCGTGATGCTTACGTTGAAAAAGACCGTTCACGTGGAATTTATTTTACTCAAGATTGGGGTGGTTTACCGGGAGTAATGCCAGTAGCATCTGGTGGTATTCACGTTTGGCATATGCCAGCACTTGTTGAAATTTTTGGTGACGATGCATGTTTACAATTTGGTGGTGGAACTTTAGGACACCCATGGGGTAATGCTCCTGGGGCCGTAGCTAACCGTGTTGCTTTAGAAGCTTGTACTCAAGCGCGTAATGAAGGTCGTAATTTAGCTCGTGAAGGTGGCGATATTATTCGTACAGCTTGTAAATGGAGCCCTGAATTAGCAGCCGCTTGTGAAGTTTGGAAAGAAATTAAATTTGAATTTGATACAGTTGATACATTATAGTATTTGTATTTTAAATTTTTAAAATTTATTTTTCATTATATTAAAAAAAAATGAATTTTTAGGCGAAATTTCGCCTAAAAATTCATTTTTTGGGACTGAATTGGATTCGACATTAAAAATTTTAAAATTTATTTAATAAATAACAATAATTTTAATCTGTTTGGTCAACCAGTAGCTGTCGCTACTTAAATTGACTTTTTTCTAAAAAAAGAAAGAATTTTATTTTTTTTGGTTCTGATAATATAAATTTTTTTAATGGACGTGGGTTCAATCCCCACCAGTTCCAAAATAAGTAATACTAGGCCGAGACTAAACAAAAGGATTTTAAACAATAAAAACAATAATTTTTATATGTTTATTAAACAAAAATATCGTAAGTTAAAATAGAAACCGCAAAAAGTGCATTAAGAAAATTATGTGATAGCTAAAATTGGTATTGTATTAAGCGCCTATCCTTTTTCACTAGGATTAAAATTAATAATTAATTTAAATTTTTAGTATTTTGTGCAGAATCTATTGACGAAATTTAATTTTCTTAATTTTTAGCATGTATTTAAACCAGTTATTATTTAATTTGACAATGACTATTTCTTGTTTATTTCCCTTTTATTAGCAAATATAAAGTTAATTCGAAAATATTAAAAGTATAAATAAGATTTTTAAAAGTAATAAAGATTTACGTTGTTCAAATAAAATCCTTCCAATCTTTAAGAAAGTAATTTATAATAAATTAAACTAATTCTTTTTTTTAAGGAGAAATTCAACTATGACAACAATTTTACCTTCGATTTTTGTACCATTGGTAGGATTAATATTTCCAGCTATTACAATGGCTTCTCTATTTATTTATATTGAACAAGATCAAATTAGTTAAATTTTCATAGTAATAATTTAAAACTATAAAAAAGTTTAACTAACAATTCGTATCTAAATTTATGAAAAGTTACTTTTCATAAATTTAGATACGAATTGTTAGTTAAACTTTTTTATGTTTCATGTAATTTTGTTTTACCTTTTTGAATTGCTTCTAAAAATCCTGTTAAAATAAATTGTATTGACGCTATTGAATCATCGTTAGCTGAAATAAACAAATCAGCTAATGTCGGATCACAATCTGTATCCAAAATTGTAATATTTTTAATTCCTAATTTTTTACATTCATAAACTGCATGAATTTCTTCGGTTTGCCCAATAATAAGAACAACATCAGGTAATTTTTTCATTCCTTTTAAACCACCTAAATATTTTTGTAAGCGTTCTTTTTCTTTAATTAAATTTGACGCTTCTTTTTTTGAGTAATTTAAAAAATCACCATTTAATTCTTGAGTTTCTAATTTAATTAATTTATCAAGAGAGGTTTTAATTGTTTTCCAATTAGTTAACATACCTCCTAACCATCGTTGATTTACATAATAAGAATCACAACGTTTTGCCGCTTTTGCTACTAACTGTGCTCCTTGTTTTTTTGTCCCAACAAATAAAAATGTTTTTCCTTCGGCAGCTGAATTCATTAAAAACGAACAAACTTTTTTAAACTGAGTATACGTTTGAATAAGATCAATAATATGAATTCCATTTCTTTCAGTATAAATATAAGGATCCATTTTAGGATTCCAGTTTTTTGTTTGATGTCCAAAATGCATGCCTGCACAAACCATTTTTTTTATTGCTTGTTTAGGCGTTAAATTTAAAGTTGTTGTCATAAAATTAAATAGATATATATACAGTATTATCAATAATCAATAGAATAAAAAAATAAATGTTTTTATTTATTTAATTATAAGAAAAATTTTTGTTAATTCTAGTTTTATAAATAATCAAAAACACTTAATAAATCGTCAATTAAAATTTTAACTTTAAATCTATTTGTTTAATAATAGAAATTGAATTTTTGAAAAATTCATTAATAAAAATTTTATTGATTTAATTGAACAGTTAACATTTTAGAAAATTATAAAATTTTCGGTTGATCATAATAAACACAATAAACATATAAGAATAAATATAAAATAGGATTTGTATACTTATAAGCCTTTTGATATGAATAATGACATGAGTATGAACCAGATTGGTAATCAACATGTGATTCTAATTTCCAACGATTAATTAATAATTTTGAAAATTTCGTTTTAAATTTTTGTTTTTTAAATTTAGATTTTGATCTACTAGTTTTTAATGATGTTTGTAACCCTGTTCCCGCCGGGATTAAATGTCCTAATACAACATTTTCTTTTAAACCTTTTAAATAATCAGTTTTTTGTAAAATCGAACTTTGAGTTAAAATTTTTGTAGTTTCTTGGAAACTTGCTGCTGAAATAAATCCAAAACTATCTAAACTTGCTTGGGTAATTCCAAAAATTACTGGTTCATAAGAAAAAACATAACGAAACAGATGAATTTTTTTCCATCGAGATGGAGTTGCTCGGATTAAACCCCGGTAAATTTTTTCAATAATATATCGTGAATAATATTCATTGACGATTGGTTGAGATTGAAGAACAGAAATTTCAAACCAGTTTGTCCCATAAAAATATTCGGTTACTTTAACCTTTGCAGTCATTTGTCGTACAATTAACTCGAGATGCTTATCGGAAATATTAATACCTTGGGAACTATATAATTTAAAAATAGAACCAATAATATAAGTTTGAATATCATGAATACTTCGTCGATCAGCAATGGGAAGTGGATAACCACAATATTCATGATAAAATTGAAAACGTTCTTTTAAACGATTATGTAAATTTCCTTCAAAGGGTAATCCTTTTTTTGAACGACGAGCTTCAAAAAACTCTTCAATTTTTGGAATACCTTGAACAATATCTCCCATTTGTAAACGTGGATAAAAGTCAGTATATAATCGTGTATTTTTTAAAATTAATTGATTATTTTGACAAAAAAACTTTGAATTTGTTGACATAATAAATTGATCCATTATTTGACATTTGACAAGTTCTTTTGTTAAATAGATTATTTGTCCGTTTAATTTTGAAGTTACATTATTTCCAAAATTAACACCCCGATACAGTTCATTGCCTATTTGATATTTTCGATTTTTATTTTTTAATTTAAAAGTAAAACTATTTTTTGATGTTAATATAAGAGCCCCAGAACTGGATTGAAAGGTAGGCTGTTTTTGAAAAGTATATTCCGAACTTAATTCATTATATTTACCGATTGATTGATTAAAAACTTCTCCTCGAAAATTACTTAAAAATAAATTTTTAAGGATTGGTGAATGGCTTGGAATTAGTGTATGTTTTTTAGCCAAATAAAGTCGATTTGCTGCATGTAATTTTTTAGTAAAAGCAGGATCTGTATGTAAAGAAGAGAATATGCCTGCGCGATAAATTTTCGAAAAGACATTACTAAAGTAACTAGATTCTTGTGTATTAGAAAAATTAAAATTGGGCCGGATAGTAATATTACTATGCGCAATAACTCTTGAATTAATCTTTTTTTCGTAGGCAAAAATTTTATGTCTAGTTTTTGACAATTTTTCATTAAAAAATAAAGAATTAAAAAAAAATAAACTTTGTTCGAATCGACAAGGAGATAAGTCCGGTTCTAATGGTTGCTTAATGAACATTGACTGCCGGTTTAATTGATTAGAAATTGTTTTTAACGAAAAATATTTTATTTTTGAAAAATCAGATTGTTTTAAATACTGATATTGTTTTAACGAATAAAAATTTAAATTTTTTAGCCAATTGGTTTGAAATTTTTTCATTTGTTCTCGGAAACAAAAAAAATGAAATTCATGAAGAGAACGAAATAAAACTAAATAACCTAGATTTTTTGTTTTTAACGGGTTTTTAACCTCGTGGATTTTATTTTTTAAATTTTTAGTTAAAACATGTTGTTTATTTATTAATTTTTTTAAACTATTTGGATTTAAATTAACTGAAATATACTTGGGCAAGTAATAATCACATATAAAATTTTTATTATCACTATAAATATCATGTAGTAAATTATTACCGAAAAGTTTAATTTTTTGAGAATAATTTTTTTTTAAAGAAAACGTTTTAGCTAAATATGGCCATCCTGTTTTCAAACTTATTACTTTACATGAATTAAAGAATTGTTTATTATCTAATTCTATTTTTTTATTTTGGTATTTAATTATTCCATCTAATTTTATAATATGCTTATAAAAAATTCCTTTTTGGGAAGAAAAACAATTTCCTTTTTTTAACCAACCTAATTCCTTACTATTTTTTATTTTAGGTTGAGATGTTTGATTCAAAACAAATTTTTTTTTTGAAAGTAAAAAAGGCTTTAAATTTTTTTTTGTTAGTATTTGTTTTTTGTTATTAAAATTTAGATAAAGCGGCTCACTTAACCAAAATAAAATCGTAGACATATTAGTTGCATCTTTTGATATTAAATGAGTTTTTTTATATGTTGATTTTAAGGTAAAAAAGTTAGTTGCCCATAAAATTTTACCGTTTGTTTTTGTTACAAAAGGTGTAGCTAGTATGTTTAATTTTAAAACCTGATTATACGATTTTTTCGTTAAACTTTTAATAGTTACTAAAAAGTCCAAGTATTTATTATTGCGAATATTGTAGCCATTATTCAATGTGTACTGAATGGTATTAAATTTATAATTAAATATATTTTTTTCTAATTGTAAATTTTCGCCTAGTTGATTCTTATTCTTTTTTATTACTTTATTTAAATTCCTTTTTTGTGCGTTTCTTTTTTTGACGAGTTCTGTTTCTGTTATATGAGCTAATTCCGTTAAACTGATTAAAGAGTTTTGGTTAATAAGATCACCAATTTTTGGTAATGTTGTTAACTTTGCGCCATAACAAATTTCACCATGATAGATTTTAACTGAATTGTATTTTTGGTTTTGCTCTTGCATTGGTAAATAAGAAAATTCAAGTTTTTGTTTTTGAATTAACTCTTTTTGATTTATTTGTAATCGATTTTTCAGCCCACGAAAACGTTTATTTTTATAATTTTTAAATGGTAAAAAATTTAATGACGGTTGTACAGAAGAGTTTTCAAATTTTAATAACCCGGAAGTTTTTGCATAATAACTATATTCATTTAAAAGTGTTTCGTTTTCATCTTCTTTTTTTTTTGGTAATTCTAATAATAATTGGTTTTTTTTTACCGTTTCATAGTTTTTTAAAAATAAAATAGAATTTGACGGTAAATTCATTTCAAAAATAGGTTGGGTTAAATTTTCATAACTCCA
>Ga0102925_1000424_pt1 | contig 22808 bp, 14 predicted proteins | sample SalPonR1_A_D1_MG_FD_78216 | JGI IMG/M metagenome (GOLD analysis project Ga0102925, IMG submission 78216) | Salt pond soil microbial communities from South San Francisco under conditions of wetland restoration - Salt Pond MetaG R1_A_D1_MG | ecosystem: Environmental > Aquatic > Marine > Intertidal...
AAGTTTATCTCCAAAAGCTTTACTAACCCCATTAGCCTCAATCACATTGTTACCCAACCTCGGACCATTTGGAATATAAATTTCCAGCTGCTCATCCATCTGCTTCTGGTCCTGGCTCATTAACTTATCGTAATTTTTAAGCCTCGCTTTTTGTTTGCTTTGGCGACCTTTAGGATTCATCTTTGCCCATTCCAATTCACGCTCTAAAGTCTTTTGGCGTTTGCTTGCCTGTTTTTGTTCTTGAGCCATTCGCTTAGACTTCTGGTCTAACCAGGAAGAATAATTCCCTTTCCAAGGAATACCCTCTCCTCTATCCAGTTCTAAAATCCAACCGGCCACATTATCTAGGAAATAACGGTCGTGAGTTACTGCGATTACGGTACCTTTATACTGTGCTAAATGATGCTCTAACCAATGGACAGATTCAGCATCTAAGTGGTTAGTTGGCTCATCCAGAAGTAAAATATCCGGTTCCTGCAGTAAAAGTCTGCAAAGAGCTACACGCCTTCTTTCCCCTCCCGATAGTACAGATATCTTCTTATCCGCATCAGGAGTTCTCAGGGCATCCATTGCGATTTCCAACTTGGTATCAAGCTCCCATGCATTAGAAGAGTCAATTTTATCCTGGAGTGCAGCTTGCTTATCCATAAGCTTCTGCATCTTATCGGCATCCTCATAAACCTCAGGCAAACCAAACTGATCGTTGATACTATTGTATTCATCCAAAATTGCTACCGTCTCGGCCACACCTTCTTTTACCACTTCCAAAACGGTTTTATCTTCATCTAATTTAGGCTCCTGTTCAAGGTAACCAACAGAATAACCCGGAGAAAAAACCACATCTCCCTGGTAGTTTTTATCTTCTCCTGCTATAATTCTAAGTAAAGTAGATTTACCAGAACCGTTTAAACCAAGAATTCCAATTTTTGCACCATAGAAAAAACTAAGGTATATATTTTTCAAAACCGGGGTATTCGCATTCTTATAGGTCTTAGTCACCCCAGACATTGAAAATATTACTTTTTTATCGTCTGCCATATATCATTTTTTTTAAGCTGTTTAAGTTTGCAAATATCTAAAATAAAACTCACACCATCCCACTATTTATAAAGTCCCAGAAGACGCAAAATAATAAGCATTTGGCCCGTATGGTAGGCTGTATGTTCTATTACCAGCAAGGTTTCCCGCAGTAACGTATGATTATTAGAATTTCCAACCAGAATATTTATATCGTTTTTAGGGTCTAGCAGAAAGCTTTCAAAAGTATCCCGGTCTTCAAAATAATCTTTTTTCAGGTTTTCCCAGGCTGCCCTGCTTTCAGGAGCCGACTCTTTTGGCCAATAATCATCGGGCCATTCAGAGGTTTTATAATCATCAGAAATAGAGTATTCTAAAATATCTCTTTGAGCAAAAACCACATGGTAAAAAAGCTCGTAGAATGAATATGGTAAATTATGAGGACGCTCTCCCAGTTTATCAAAAGGAATTTTATCTATAAAATCCTCTACTGGAACATAAGCCTCTCCACCTTTTAAATGTTTTACCAGTTGCTCCTTTTGATCTTTTACCGACATAATTAAATATTTGTTTACACTTAAATTCTGCCTTTTAAAGCATTAAATGCCCAGGAAATAGCGAAAAATCCAATTCCTACCACTGAGAATCCAATTGCATACTCCCGATATTTAAGAACACCTAATAAAATTATTGCAGCACCAATTATAAACAAAGCAAAAGAAGCCCACGCGAAAATGGTATTTTTATTCATTCCCATAATAAAAGGTTTTATACAAATATCGGATATTTTAGACTTCTAAACCATTACTGAAATTCACTCTATTTTGTATTTTAGCCAAAAGACAGCTTAAATTTCAATAATTACTGAAATTTTGATAATAATTCTCCCTTATTAAAAGAGAATTCCAATTTCAGGATTTAAAAATTACAATATATGAATATGAAATTCAATAAAAATGAAGACCATAACAAACTTTTGGTTTCTTCATTAAATCATAAACTCAAACGTGTAAAACTTGGCGGTGGTGAAAAACGAATCGAAAAACACCATGCTAAAGGAAAAATGACTGCCCGCGAGCGTATTGACTTTCTACTTGACGATAAATCAAATGCTATAGAAATTGGTGCCTTCGCCGGGGAAGGAATGTACGAAGAACACGGTGGCTGCCCTTCGGGAGGTGTTGTTGTGAAAATAGGCTATGTCTCCGGAAAACAATGTATTGTTGTTGCTAATGATGCTACCGTAAAAGCAGGAGCCTGGTTTCCCATCACCGGTAAGAAAAATCTTAGAGCGCAGGAAATAGCCATAGAAAACCGACTTCCAATCATCTACCTGGTAGACAGCGCCGGGGTTTACTTACCGATGCAAGACGAAATTTTCCCAGACAAAGAGCACTTTGGAAGGATTTTTAGAAACAACGCGGTAATGAGCAGTATGGGTATTACCCAAATTGCAGCCGTTATGGGTAGCTGTGTAGCCGGTGGTGCTTACCTTCCTATTATGAGTGATGAAGCACTTATCGTAGAAAAAACTGGAAGTATCTTCCTCGCTGGAAGCTACCTGGTAAAAGCTGCTATCGGAGAATCTATAGATAATGAAACTTTAGGCGGAGCTACTACACATAGCGAGATTAGTGGAGTAACAGACTATAAAGCTAAAGACGATAAAGACGCGCTTACCCGTATTAAAAATATTATGGATAAAATGGGCGACTTCGATAAAGCCGGATTTAGCCATAAAAAAGCCGTAAAACCAAAAGAAAAACAGGAAGATATTTACGGGATTCTACCTAAAAAACGTAGCGATCAATACGATGTTAGGGAAATTATTTCCCGCCTGGTAGATGGTTCAGAATTTGAAGAATATAAAGAAGGCTATGGGCAAACCATTATTACCGGCTACGCCAGGATAGATGGTTGGGCCGTTGGTATTGTGGCTAATCAGCGTAAAATTGTAAAAACTACGGCGTCGAAAACAAAACCTACTGAAATGCAATTTGGCGGGGTGATCTATTCTGATTCAGCCGATAAAGCCACTCGTTTTATTGCAAATTGTAACCAGAAAAAAATTCCGTTGGTTTTTCTTCAGGATGTTACCGGGTTTATGGTAGGCAGTAAAAGCGAACATGGCGGAATTATTAAAGACGGTGCTAAAATGGTGAGCGCAGTTAGCAATTCTGTAGTGCCTAAATTCACCATCATTATGGGTAATTCTTATGGTGCCGGAAATTACGCAATGTGCGGAAAAGCTTACGACCCTAGACTTATTGCTGCCTGGCCAAGTGCAGAACTTGCCGTAATGGGAGGAACACAAGCAGCAAAAGTTTTAGCGCAAATTGAAACTGCTGCTATGGAAAAAAAGGGCGAAAAAGTTGATGAGGAAAAAGAAAAAGAAGTTTTTGAAGCTATAAAATCTCGGTATGATGAACAAACTTCGCCTTATTACGCTGCTGCACGTTTATGGACAGACGCTGTGATAGACCCCTTAGACACTAGGAAATGGATATCTATGGGCATAGAAGCCGCCAACCACGCTCCTATTGAAAAAGATTTTAATTTAGGAGTGATTCAAACATAATTTCAGATTTCTATGAAAAAATTAATGTTAGTACTAGCTGTTATAATTGCAGCTTCCAATACTTCTTGTGCCCAGGTTTTAAGCAACAAAGACGGCAAGTACACCGAAGCAGATTCACTTAGAGGATCGTTAAGACCTGAGCGAGCTTTTGATGTTCAGAAATATCACTTAAAACTTAAGGTAGAACCGGAAAAACAGTTTATTTCAGGTTCAAATATTATTAGTTTCCTTGCTGAAGAAGATCTTGGTACCATTCAGATAGACCTTTTTGAAAATATGAAGGTAGATTCTATTCTTCAGAATGATGAAGTATTAGCTTTTGAACGCAAACACAATGCAGTCTTTATCGAATTGAATGATGCGGTAAAAGCTAATGAGGAAGGAAAAATTCAGTTTTATTATTCAGGAGAGCCAACTGTTGCAAGAAATGCGCCCTGGGATGGCGGTTTTGTTTGGGATGAAGATAAAAATGGCGATCCGTGGGTTGGTGTGGCCGTGCAGGGAACAGGTGCTAGTTTGTGGTATCCTAATAAAGATCATCAAAGTGATGAACCTGAAGCAGTTCAGTTAGATATCGCAGTTCCAAACGGACTTATGAATGTCTCTAACGGCCAGTTTTTAGGAAAAAAAGATTTAGGAAATGGCTTTACCGAGTGGAGCTGGAAAACCGTGAATCCTATCAATAATTACAACGTGATGATCAATATCGCGAATTATGAGCATTTTTCTGATTCATACGGTGATCTAGATCTCGATTATTATGTTTTGCCTTACAACCTGGAAAAAGCTAAAGAACAATTCAAGGAAGTTAAACCAATGATGGATTGCTTTTATGAAAAATTCGGAGAATATCCTTTTGTTGAAGATGGCTTTAAATTAATTGAAACTCCTTACCTCGGCATGGAGCACCAAAGTGCCGTAGCCTATGGAAATGAATACGAAATGGGTTATCGGGGTAATGATCTTTCCGGAACCGGTATTGGCTTAAAATGGGATTACATCATTATTCACGAATCGGGTCACGAATGGTATGGTAACAGTATTACCGCAAAAGATATTGCCGATATGTGGATTCACGAGGGCTTTACTTCCTATTCTGAAGCTGTTTATATTGAATGCCGCTGGGGAAAAGAAGAGGCTTTGGAATACCTTAAAGGAACCCGTCGCGGCCTTGGCAATAACGCAACAATTATTGGTGATTATGGCGTGAATAGCGAAGGCTCTGGAGATATGTACTTTAAAGGCGCCAATCTATTAAATACCATTCGCAGCATTTATGATAACGATGAATTATGGTGGAAAACACTAAAAGATTACACCGAAACCTACAAGCACCAGCTCATCGACACCGAAACCACCGAAAATTTCTTTGATGAAGCTACCGAAGTAGACCTGAAACCTATTTTTGATCAATATCTAAGACATACTGATTTACCGAAATTGCAATTCAGAAAAAAAGAAGGGAAAACCCAGGCAAGATGGATAGCTGATGTTGAAGATTTTAAAATGCCGGTAGATATCTTTATCGATGGAAAAGAAGTTAGAATCAAACCCACTGATCAATGGGAAAATTTAGAACAGAATATAGCACTTGAAGAAATTGAAGTAAACGAACTGGAATTTTATATTCAAACCAGTTATAAGAAATAAAACCTTAAGCAATAATTATCAAGTGGTTGTCTAAGACAGCCACTTTTTTTATGCCCAATCTTCAAAATCCTAAATTTTATTTTCCAATTAATTACAGTATTTAATTGGATTGAAGATCTTCTCCTCTAGCTCTCTAAACTTAACCGAAACAAATTCACCTTAATAAGAAATTGTTTTCTTGTTTTGCATGCTTTATACTTCTACAAAGCATTTATCTGTATTCCCAAGATTATATTAAAAAGCCCGAAATCCATCTTTCCTAGCCCATTTTTTTTTATCTTAGAAAGAAGCAGTTTTTATAGCCAATCTAAAAAATTATGCCGAAAGCTAGGAGTATCAATTTTAGTGCTGTCATTTCAGACATAGATGGTGTACTTACCAAAACTGCTACACACCATGCACGAACCTGGAAAAAAATGTTCGACAAATTCCTAAAGGAAAAACAAGGAGATAATTTCCAGCCGCTTGACATTGAACAGGATTATAATGAATATATAGATGAAAAACCCAGAAGGGATGGAATACGTAGTTTTTTGAATTTCAGAAAAATAGACCTCCCGGAAGGAGAGCCAGGAGATGCACCCGAGAGAGACAGTCTTGAAGATTTAGCGAAAAGAAAAAATAACCTGTTTCTCCAAATTATTGAAAAAGAAGGTGTAGATGTATATCACGATAGCCTAAAAATTCTGAAAAAATGGAAAAGCCAGAACATAAAGCTGGCTGTGATTTCCTCTAGTAGGAACTGTAAACTTACTATAGATAAAGCCGGACTAACCTCTTTTTTTTCCGTGAGAGTTGACGGAATCACTTCAGAAAAAGAAAACCTAAAAGGAAAACCTAATCCTGATATTCTTTTAAAAGCTGCCGAAAACTTAAAAGTAAATCCAGGCAATACAATCGTAGCAGAAGACGCTATTTCCGGAGTAAAAGCAGGAAAAAGAGGAGAATTTGCCCTGGTAATTGGTGTAGATCGTGGTGGCAAGAAAGAAAAACTTGAAAAAGCAGGAGCCGATTTAATTATTACAGATATGACCAAACTTAAAGATTTAGCCAATGCATAAGAAGAAAACCGCCGAAGAACTTCCAAATCTCCTAGAACATATTGACGAGTTTTATAAAAAATTGGGTGACAAAAAACTATCTCTGTTTCTGGATTACGATGGAACTCTAACTCCGATTGTGAACAATCCCGATGAGGCAAAACTTTCAGAAAAAAACAAAAACATTATTTCTGAATTGAGTAAACTCATTCCTATAGCTATTTTGAGCGGTCGGGATCGCAAGGACCTTAAATCTAAAGTAGGTATAGAATCTGTAATTTATGCAGGTAGTCATGGTTTTGATATTACAGGCCCAAACGGACTGGAAATGGAACATGAATCTAAAGCAGATATCCTTCCAGCCCTGGACCAGGCAGAGGAAGAACTAAACGAAAAACTTAAGAATATTGATGGAGTAACAGTAGAAAGAAAAAAATATGCTATCGCCGTTCACTATCGGAATGTAAATGAAGATCATATTGATCTGGTAAAAAATACAGTAGATGAGGTTCTCGATCAACAGGACTCATTAAAAAAAGGCGGAGGTAAGAAGATAGTAGAATTAAAACCAGCGATAAACTGGCATAAAGGACGCGCTCTAGAATGGCTAACCAAGCATTTGGATCTAGATAAGCAAGAAAATTATCAAGTTTTTGTAGGTGATGATCTTACAGATGAAGATGGATTTGAAGCCATACAAGAAGACGGCCTGGGTATAATTGTAGGTGCCCATAGTGAAAAGACAGCCGCCAGTTATAAATTACAAGATACCAAACAGGTCACAGAATTTTTAGAGCAATTAAAGAAAGGCCTGGAATAACAATCTTAAAATTAGCTAACATACTATGGAAGCTTTTAAAATCAAGTATAATGATTGGAATCCCGATGAACAAAAACTACGGGAAGCCCTTTGCACTTTGGCTAACGGGTATATTGGAACACGGGGCGCGGCAGAAGAAGTAGGCCGCAATAAATATAATTATCCTGGTACTTATCTGGCAGGGGGATACAACAGGGCGAAAACCGAAATTTCTGGAAAAACCATAGAGAATGAAGATTTTGTAAATTTTCCAAACTGGCTACCTCTTAGTTTTAGACCCGCTGGAGGTCAGTGGCTGGATCTTGTAAAGTACCAAATTATCGACTACGAGCAGAGTCTAAATATGAAAACCGGGATTCTGGAAAGGATGTGCCTGGTTAAAGATACGAAGGGCCGACAAACTAAAATTAAAAGCCGTCGCCTGGTAAGCATGATGGATAAGCATCTTGCAGGAATTCAATGGTCTATTACTCCCCAGAACTGGAGTGGAGATATAGAAATTCGTACTGCATTAGATGGTACTGTAATTAATGATAATGTTGAAAGATATTCAGATTTAGAAAGTCATCATCTGGAACCACTTTACTCCAGGGAAATCAACAAAAACAGCATTTTACTTAAGGTACAAACAAGGCAGTCAAAAATAGCAATGAGCCAGGCCGCCAGAACCCAAATCTTTTACGGAAAGAATTTAGTAGAAACTACTTCTAAAACTTCGCAGAAAGATAGCTATATAGAGCAAATACTTAGCTTCACAGTCAAAGAAGGTGTAACTTACGATGTAGAGAAGATAGTAGCCATTTATACCAGTAGGGATAGGTCTATTAGTGAACCTTCTTTAGAAGCCTCTAAGGATATAAAACGCTCAGGGAGGTTCAGTACAATATTATCGCGGCATAAAAAAGCATTTCAGCACTTATGGAATAGAGCAGACATAGGTGTTATAGGTTGTGGGGAAGTCCAAAAATTAGCCAGACTTCATATTTTTCATATTATACAAACTGCTTCTTTAAACACCATAGGCGTAGATACTGGAGTTCCAGCAAGAGGACTTCATGGTGAAGCTTATCGTGGTCATATATTTTGGGATGAACTTTATATTTTTCCTTTTCTTAATCTCCGTTTTCCCGAAATTACCCGGAACCTTCTTCTTTATCGGTATTACAGGCTCGATGAGGCACGCTATGCCGCAAAACAAGGAGGCTATAAAGGAGCCATGTTCCCTTGGCAAAGCGGCAGCAATGGTAAAGAAGAAAGCCAGACAATTCACCTAAACCCTAAATCTGGAAATTGGATACAAGATAATACCTACCTGCAAAAACACGTAAACTCTGCAATCGCCTATAATATTTGGCAGTATTTCCTGGCTACTAACGATCGCCAGTTTCTATCTTTTTATGGCGCTGAAATCTTTTTGAGTATAGCCTTATTTTGGGCAAGCAAGGCAACCTATAACAAAAAATATGATCGCTATGAAATAAATGGCGTTGTGGGACCAGACGAGTACCATACTTCTTACCCAGATTCTGAAGAAAGGGGGCTTAATAACAATGCTTACACCAATGTTATGGCCGCGTGGGTTTTTCAAAAAGCAATAGAAATATTGGAGTTAATAGAAAATAGTCGAAAACGGGAACTATATAGAGAACTAAAAATAGACGATAAGCAACTTGAGCTTTGGAAAGAAATAAGTACCAAAATGTATGTGCCTTTTATTGAAGATGGAATAATTAACCAATTTGAAGGCTACGAAAACCTTGAAGAATTTCCGTGGGAAGAATACAAAGAAAAATACGACAATATTCAACGGCTCGATCGTATTCTGGAAAATGAAGGAGACTCTCCAAATAACTATAAAGCAAGCAAACAGACTGATGTACTTATGCTTTTCTATCTGTTTTCTCAAGAAGAAATTAAAAACTTGTTCGAGAAACTAGGTCACCGCTTCGGAGAAGAGGAAATTATAAACAATATAAATTACTATAAGAAACGCACCTCACACGGCTCTACCCTTAGCCGGTTTGTTTTTTCCTGGATTCTTTCAAAGTATGACAAAGAAGATTCCTGGGTGAATTTTGAAACCCTGTTGATTAGTGATTTTGAAGATATCCAGGGAGGTACAACTCCAGAAGGCGTACATCTTGGAGCCATGGCAGGATCACTAGATCTTATTCAGCGAAATTTTGCTGGACTTGAAGTAGGCGAAGATGCCTTATGGATTAATCCTAAGCTTCCTCCGAATTTGAGTAAGATCACCATGCGCATTAAATATCGTCAACATTGGATTCTTATTGCGTTAAACCAGGAGAAATTGACCATTTCCTTTGAAGAGGGATGGAGTAACAAAGTAAATATTGGAGTGATAAACAAAATTTATGAATTTAAACACGGAGAGGTGAGAGAATTTTCTCTAACAGAAATTTCATAAAAAACTAAATCAACTTTATAAACTATATCCAGTTATAGATGGCAAAGGAAGACAGAACAAACAAAATCTTAGAAAACGCCTACCGAAAATCTGCTGAAGAAGTCGCAAAAACTGTTAGTGTCAATACTGAAAAAGGTTTGTCTGAAGATGAGGTTGAGCAAAGGAGGAAAAAATATGGTCCCAATGTTCTCGAAAAGCAGAAAGAAAGAAGCATTTGGAAAATAATTTTTGCCCAAATTAATAATCCTGTAATCTACCTGTTGAGTGCAGCCGCTGCCCTGGCTTTTGTATTTGGAGACCTTGCTGAAGGTATTGCGATTATCGTGGTGCTCTTAATAAATACCATAATAGGTTTTTGGATGGAATACAAAGCCCAGAAATCCATGAAAGCTTTAAAGGAAATGGATAAGATAAGGGCGAGAATATTGCGAAACAATGAAGAAAAAAAAATAGATGCCGATCAAATTGTTCCAGGGGATATTCTTATTGTTGAATCTGGAGATCTTATTGCCGCTGATGCCAGAATAATACAGGCAACCGAGTTAGCCATAGATGAATCCCCTTTAACCGGTGAATCGGTACCGGTAACTAAGTCTTCAGATTCCATCGAGGAAGAAAGGCAGGTGGCAGACCGCAATAACATTCTTTATAAAGGTACCGCCGTTACCAGTGGTGTAGGAAAAGCTATAGTATATAACACTGGTATGCAGACAGAGCTGGGAAGTATCTCGGCAATGGTTGGCGAAGAAGAGAAAGATGAAATACCCCTGAACCAAAAGCTAAACAAACTCACAAAGCATTTAATTTTTGTAACGATTGGCCTGGCAGTAGCTTTTCTTGTATTTGGATGGATCTCTGGAAAGGAAATTTATACCCTCATCCAAACATCTATAGCCTGGACTATCGCCGCCATACCTGAAGGCCTGCCAATAGTAGCCAGTATTGCTCTTGCCCGTGGAATGTTGCGGCTGGCCAGGAAAAACGTAGTGGTAAAAAAGCTTGAAGCGGTGGAAACCCTTGGAGAAACTACCGTAATATTTACAGATAAAACCGGTACCCTAACCAAAAACCAATTAACCGTAAACACTTTTTACTTTCCCGGAGATGAGAGAATGAACGTAGAATGGCATAAAAAAAACCAGCCTGTTATAAAAGAAAATGAAACCCCAGAAGAAAATAGCAACTTCAGTCAAATGCTTAAAATTACTGTCTTGGCTAATGATGCCAGTCTACTGGGAGAAAAAAGCTCTAACAAAGATGACGAAAATAACAAGAAAAAGCCATCGTCAGATGAAACCTCTACCGAGGAAAATAACTCATCAGATTCCGGAAAATCAAAGGAAGATGTAGAGAAGAATAATGATGAAGACTACAGTGAAATAGAAAGTGGTAAAGGAGAAGGAGATCCACTTGAAGTAGCCTTATTGAACTTTAGCCAAAAATTTGATCAGGACCTCTACCAGGATAACCGCCAACTAGAGAGAAAACTTCACGATCCATTTGATTCAGATTCTATGGTAATGGGTGCTATACATCAGGACGGTGACGGCCTCTATGTAGCTGGCAAAGGTGCTGCTCATGCTATTATCGAAAGATCCGGGAGCATACTTGTTGACGGCGAAGTAAAAGAATTAACCGAAGACGATAAAGAATATTGGAACAAAAAGAATGACGAACTCTCCGATGAAGGCCTTCGCGTACTGGCTTTTGGTTATAAAACAATTGACACGCTCCCGGAAGGACAGGAAGCTGAAGATTTTCTACATCAGCTTACTTTCACGGGTTTAGTAGGTTTTATAGACCCTCCACGAAAAGAGGTCGCCGAAGCTATTGATACTTGCCGGAAAGCGGGAATTAAAGTAGTAATGGTTACCGGGGATCATCCCGGAACCGCTAAGAATGTCGGCAAACAGGTAAATTTATTCGAAGAAAGTGAGGATTCCCCTGGTAGTATTACTGGAAAGAATTTGAAGGAGGAACTGGAAAAAGCAAAAGATAACAGTAATCTTACCAAAACCAGTGTCTTCTCAAGAATGGATCCTTCACAAAAACTAAGCCTCATAAAACATTTCCAGGAGAATGGCGAAATAGTGGGTATGACCGGTGACGGTGTTAACGACGCCCCGGCATTAAAAAGAGCCAATATTGGGATAGCGATGGGAAAAAGAGGTACAGAGGTGGCACAGGAGGTTTCTGACATGGTGCTGAAAGACGATGCTTTCAATTCTATCGTACAAGCGATCAAGCAAGGTAGAATCATCTTTGGTAATATTCGCAAATTCATTATCTATCAGCTTTCTTATCACCTTAGTGAGATTATCATTATTGCTACCATAAGCTTTAGCTTATTTGCCTTACCGCTATTACCACTACAACTACTTTTTCTTAATTTGCTATCAGATGTTTTTCCAGCGCTTGCGTTGGGAGTAGGCGAAGGAAGTCCCGGGGTCATGAAAAAACCTCCTAAAGATCCCGAAGAACCTATTTTAACCAGACAGAACTGGATTCAGGTTGGCTTGTACGGTTCTATTCTTGCGATTTGCATATGCGGCGCCTACTATTTTGCTCACTATGTATGGGAACAGCCCGAAGAAATCACCAACAATGTGGCTTTCTTTAGCCTGGCATTTTCCCAACTTTTGCACGTTTTTAATATGAGAGAAAGCGATGAGCATATCTTTAAAAACCAGGTAACTCGAAATAAATATATCTGGATGGCTCTCGCCCTGTGCTTTTCAATATTATTTGCAGCGTATTTTATTCCTGGCATAGCCGATGTTCTTTCCTTCCAGAAACTTGAATTACGTATTTGGGGCTTAATAGTAGTTACCAGCCTACTACCACTCATTATTATACAGGTCTTAAAACTTTTTAAAAAAAATCTTTGATTATGAAAATAGCAACACTAACATTAAACCCAGCGCTGGACAAAAGCACTTACATCGATAAATTAAAACCTGAAAAAAAGCTTCGCTGTGAAGAACCCAATTACGAACCGGGAGGTGGCGGCATTAATGTTTCGAGGGCTATAAAAATTTTAGGGGGTGAATCCCTGGCCATATATGCCGCAGGTGGTCCAGCCGGTAATAAGATTAAAGAGCTTCTTGAAAAAGAAAAAATCGATCAGGACTTGATTCAGATTAAAAATCCTACCCGGGAAAACTTAATGGTGACAGAAAATTTAACAGGTAGCCAGTTTAGATTTGGAATGCCCGGAAGTGAAATCTCTAAAGAAGAACTTCAGAAATGTTTAGACAGGATTGAAGAATTACCCGATGATATAGAGTACTTAGTAGCCAGCGGAAGTTTACCCCCCGGCGCACCTGATAATTTCTACGGTAAAATTGCAAAAATTGCTCAGGATAAAAATATTAAATGTGTAATTGATACCTCGGGTAATGCTTTAAATGAAGCTGCAAATACAGGTGTCTATTTAATGAAACCAAACCTGAGAGAATTAAGTGATTTGGCAGGAAAAGATGAAATTTCGGGAATGCAACAGGAAGAAATCGCCCGTAAAATTATCGATGAAGGTAAAGCCGAACTATTAATTGTCTCCCTTGGGGCCAGAGGTGCCATGGTGGCTTCTAAAGAAAGTATTGAATATGTGGTACCACCTACGGTTAAACAGGAAAGCACCGTTGGCGCAGGAGATTCCATGGTAGGTGGTCTTATTCTTTCTTTGTCACGCGGGGACGGGCTTCAAGACGCAGTTAAATGGGGAGTGGCCGCAGGTACCGCAGCTACGATAACTCCAGGAACAGAATTGTGCAGGAAGAAAGATGTGGAAAAGATTTATAAATGGCTTAGTGATAAGAAGTAATCAATGTAAATAGAATATAAACCTAATAGAAAACGATCTTTTTAAAAATTCAATTGAGGAAAAAAATTAGGAACGGGATTTTAAAACAGTAGTAATAATTATATTATGAAAAAGAAAGTTTTACTAATAATCCTGGATGGTTGGGGAATTGCCCCTGAAGAAGAGAAAGAGGTGTCAGCCATTGCACAGGCAAATACTCCCTATATAGACAAAATACTCCAGGAGGAGCCAAACACAAAGCTACAAACTCATGGGATTGCAGTGGGGCTTCCGGAAGGCCAGATGGGCAATTCTGAAGTAGGCCATATTAATATTGGTGCTGGTAGAGTGGTATACCAAAATCTGGTTAAAATAAATTTGGCGATTAAGGATGCCAATCTTTCCAAGAATATTGTTTTAAGAGATGCTTTCGACTATGCTAAGAAAGAAGGAAAAAAGGTTCATATCATGGGGCTTATTTCTAATGGCGGTATTCATTCCCATATAGATCACCTTAAAGCACTTTGCAGCATCGCTGCTGAACAGGATGTTACCGAAATTTATATCCATGCTTTTACTGATGGCCGCGATGCCGATCCTAAAAGCGGGATTGGATTTATTGAAGGCTTGCAGGAACATTTCAAAAACACCTCCGGAAAATTAGCCAGCATCATGGGCCGGTATTATGCGATGGACCGGGGTAAAAACTGGGACAAGACCGCAACAGCATATCAGGCATTAGTAAACGGGGAAGCAGCGACAAAAGTTAAATCTGAAAAATGGAAAGAAACCCTGAATCAAAAATATAAAAAAGATGAAACTGATGAATTTTTAAAACCCATAGTTTTAACTGAAAACGATGAACCTATAGCTACTATTAATGATGGGGATGTGGTAATTTGCTTCAACTATCGCACCGATCGTTCGCGGCAGATCACCCAAACCCTTACTCAAAAGGATTTTCCAGACGAGGGCATGAAAAAACTGGATCTTCGGTATATAACCATGACCCGCTATGACAAAACTTTCAAAAATGTGGCGGTATTATTTGAAGGAGAAGATCTTAATAATACTCTAGGTGAAGTTTTGTCGAAAGAGGGAAAAAAACAAATTAGAATAGCAGAAACTATAAAATATCCGCACGTAACTTACTTTTTTAATGGAGGTAGGGAAAAAGAATTTGATGGCGAGAGGCGTATTATGGTAGACTCTCCAGATATTTCTACCTTCGATAAAAAACCGGAAATGAGCGCAGAAGAAATCCGCGATCATATCATCCCCGAATTAAAAGAAGGAAATACAGATTTTATCTGTCTTAATTTTGCAAATCCCGATATGGTAGGCCATTCTGGAGATATGGAAGCTACAAAAAAAGCCTGTAAAACTGTGGATTCCTGTACTGAAGCAGTCGTGGAGACAGCTTTGGAAAATGATTATGCCGTAATTATAATCGCAGATCATGGAAATGCCGATAAAATGAAAAATCCTGATGGATCCCCATTTACAACCCATACCTTAAACCCTGTTCCCTGTATCTTATTAGGTGCCGACGAAGGCCTGGAATTATCAGAAGGAAAATTAAGTGATATTGCTCCTACCATTCTTTCATTGATGGGAATTAAGCCCCCGGAGGAAATGAGAGGCAATGTCTTAATCAATAATAAAAAAATGAATTAACCGGAAATTCTAAATTTACTGCCATTGCTCGATCAAACCCCCAATAAAAAATGCAACCAGAGCAGCCGATCCTCCAATTAACAACATCTCCCCTCCTGCTACCAAAGGCTTCCCCCCAGTAAGTTTTGTTCTCAATGCTCCCACTCCAAACAATGCCAAACCTGTAGCAACTCCTGATATAACAAAGGAATGTGCCGTGAAACCTGAGAAGAAATAAGGAATTAAGGGAATCACCCCTACGACTACAAAAGCCAGGAAGGTAAGTAATGCGGCAATTTTAGGGTTCTCCTCTTCCTGTGTCTCTGAAGATTTTAAGTTTTTCTTTCTGGCTGCCTCTGCTTTATTGGCTAAAAAATCTGAGGAAGCCATCGAAAAACCATCTGCAAATAAGGATGCAAATCCAACAACTAATATAGCTGTATTGCCCAAATTTGCGCCTTCAACACTTGCAACTATGGCAAACGTGGTAATTATCCCATCGTTCGCCCCATAGACTGCATCTTTTATATACCTGGTCAATAATTTTATATAACTCATAGAATTCCATTCTATTAAACCTTTATTCTCAAAGCCAAACCATTAAAAGTACCTTTTTTTGAGCCTGGGGCAAATGATGTAAGTCATAAATTTCTTTACTTAAAAAATAGCTTCTACAAACAACTCTTTTAAATTTTAAAAAACAGATACAACCATGGCACTACCAAGATCATAAATCATTCAATTTTAACTTTTTATGAATATTCATTTTATCAAAATAGCTCTAAATTAAGGGATAACTTTTCTAAGCAAGGAAATACTTAGTAATACCAAATTAATCTCCAAATTTTAGAGAAAATGAGTAAATATATTAGCTTCTTTAGTGATTTAAGTAATAAAGATACTGCCACAGTAGGTGGTAAAAATGCTTCCCTGGGGGAAATGATAAGCCAATTGGGCCCCAAAGGTATTCGAATTCCTGCGGGATATGCTACTACGGCTCAGGCGTATTGGGATTATTTAGAACATAACGGTCTCAAAGAAAAGCTCACGAAGTTGCTCCAAAAACTAGATACGAAAGAATTTAAAAATCTAACCGAAACTGGGAAAAAAGCACGGGAATTAATTTTAAAAGGGGAGTTTCCTGAGAAAATTTCGGAAGAAATACATGCAGCCTACCGGCAGCTGGAAGAAAAAGAAGAAACCCTAACAAGCGTTGCTGTAAGAAGTAGCGCTACAGCCGAAGATTTGCCTGAAGCTTCATTTGCGGGACAACATGATTCTTTTATGAACATATCGGGTCCGGAAGCTACTTTAGAAACCTGTAAAAAGTGTTTTGCGTCCCTATTTACAGACAGGGCCATAAGATATCGGGAACATAATGGTTTTGATCATATGAAGGTCGCTCTTTCTGCAGGTGTGCAAAAAATGGTTAGGGCAGATAAAGCCTCTGCAGGGGTTATATTTACCATTCTACCGGATAGCGGTTATGAAAAAGTTATTTTCTTAACCGGTGCTTGGGGTCTTGGTGACAATGTTGTACAGGGTGCTGTTAATGCAGATGAATTTCATGTGTTTAAGCCGGCTTTAAAAAAAGGAATGCGTTGTATTATATCTAAAAAGTTAGGGAGTAAAGAAAAGACTATGGTCTATTCTGGTAAAAACAAGGAAGAAACCACTACAAAAAACAAAAAAACACCATTAAAAAAGCAGAAAGAATATGTTCTTAGCGATGACGAAGTGATAAAACTTGCCGTTTGGTCTATGGAAATTGAAGATCATTATAAAAGGGCAATGGATATTGAATGGGCTAAAGATGGAGAAAGCGGGGAGTTATATATAGTCCAGGCACGTCCCGAAACAGTTCATTCAGGTAAAGAAAAATCAAAGATCAAAGAATTCAGGCTTAAAAGTGAAGGAGAGGTTCTCACGACTGGAACTGGAATTGGCGAAAAAATCACTAAAGGCGTAAGCCGCATACTTAGTTCCCCAGAGGAAGCTGACAAACTAAAGGAGGGAGATGTGCTGGTAACAGAAATCACAAATCCAGATTGGGACAATGTAATGAAAAAAGCTTCCGCAATCATCACCAATAGTGGGGGACGTACAAGTCACGCGGCCATTGTTGCTCGCGAATTAGGTGCTGTAGCCATAGTTGGTACCGAAGATGGTACTGAGACAATCAAAGATGGACAGGAAATTACGGTGGCTTGCGCTGAAGGCAATATAGGAAAAGTGTATAAAGACTTTCTAGAATGGGAAGAAGAAGATATAGATTTTAGTAAACAGGAAGAGCCCGAAACAGAAGTCATGCTAATTTTGGCCGATCCCGAAATGGCTTATAATTACAGCAGCTATCCCGTAAAAGGTGTTGGCCTTATGCGGCTGGAGTTTGTAATAAACAATACTATTCAAATTCATCCTCTTGCTCTACTTCACTTTGACAATTTGAAAGATAAAGATGCAAAAAAGAAGATTGCAGAACTTACCGCCGCTTATGAAAAGAAATCACTTTTTTTTATTGAAAAACTGGCCGAAGGTGTTGCAACTATTGCGGCTGCTTTCTATCCACGCGATGTAATAGTGAGAATGAGCGACTTCAAATCGAATGAATATGCAAATCTTATAGGTGGCCAGGAATTTGAACCCGATGAAGAAAATCCTATGCTGGGGTTTAGGGGAGCTTCTCGCTACTATAGTGAAGAATACCGGGACGGCTTTAAAATGGAATGCGAGGCGATGAAAATAGTGAGAGATGAAATGGGACTTACCAACGTAAAGCTTATGATCCCATTTTGTCGTACCGTAGAGGAAGGCGAAAAAGTTATAAATCTTATGGGAGATTATGGCCTGAAGCAAGGTTGGAATAATCTTGAGATATACGTCATGTGTGAAATTCCTTCAAATGTGCTGCAGGCTGAAGAATTTGCAGAAATTTTTGACGGTTTCTCCATAGGTTCAAACGATCTTACTCAGCTCACTCTAGGACTGGATCGGGATTCTGCCCTGGTTAATGACTTATTTGACGAAAATAATACCTCATCAAAGAAAATGATTAGTATGGCTATTGAACGTGCGAAGAAAAAAGAACGTAAAATAGGTCTCTGTGGCCAGGCACCCAGTGATTTCCCTCATTTTGCCGGTTTCCTGGTAGAACAGGGAATAGACAGTATTTCCTTTAATCCCGATGCGGTGGCAAAAGGTATCAAAAATGTCCTAAAAGCAGAAAATAAATGAAAACTTGAATTTTAAAAGAAAGCAAGACTTTATAGAACCTAAATTGTTATGGATATAGATCAAAAATATCCTTACCATAATTTGAGCTGGAAAGAAACTTTAGAAAAAGTTTCAGGAAGAGAGGAGGGCCTATCTTCTGATGAAGCAAAAGAAAGACAGGAGATATTCGGAAAGAACAAATTACCCGAAAAGGGAGGAACCAACCCTCTACTCTTGTTCCTAAAACAATTCAAGAATCTTCTCATTTTCATTCTTTTTATTGCGGCAGCAGTTGCCTGGTGGGCGAATCAAATGGCCGATGTATATATTATCCTGGCGGTTATAATCTTCAATGCAATAATGGGTTTTACCCAGGAATATAAAGCAGAAAAAGCAATTAAAGCTATAAAAAAAATGCAACAGAAAAGTGCATTGGTATTCAGGGACAACAAGAAAAAAGAGATTAATAGTGAAGATGTTGTTCCCGGCGATATTATAATACTCAATGAAGGACATACTATTCCAGCTGACGGTCGTATAATTAAAACCGCCGAATTACGGACCTCTGAGTCCTTGCTTACGGGAGAATCTATGCCTATAGAAAAAGAAATCGAATCTTTAGAAAAGGATGCTCCTATTGGTGACCGAAAAAACATGGCCTGGAGTAGTACGAATGTAGTCAACGGAAAAGGAAGAGCTGTTGTCACAGCAATTGGAAATAATACAGAAATAGGAAAAATCGCTAAATCCATGGGAGAGATGGAAATGCGAGACTCCAATTTCAAGAAAAAAACCAATTATTTGGGAAAACAAATGGCTGTTATTGCAGTAGCGACCGCCATTATAATTTTTTCGCTTGGCTATTGGGTTCAGGGTTTTGGATTTCAGGAAATTCTATTAGTGACCATTGCAGTACTAGTTTCTACGATACCGGAAGGACTTCCGGCAGTGATCTCGATTGTGCTGGCTATTGGAGCCAATAAAATGGCAAAAAAAAATGCATTGATAAGGGAATTCACAGCTACAGAAATGATGGGTTCCATTTCTGTAATTCTAGTCGATAAAACAGGTACACTAACTCAAAGCATTCTGGTAATTCAAAAGTTGTTCACCGGTAGCGGTAAAGAGATATCAGTAACCGGTGATGGCTATAATCTCGAAGGGAAATTCAAAGAAAATGATCATGAACTGAAAATCGAGGAATACCCGGTAGAAAAAAAACTCATAACTATTGCCGCCTTTTGTAATGATGCCGGAATGAAAGGAGAGGATGAAGACAATAGAGAATATAATGATCAAAACAGAGAAAAAGAAAATAGAGAGATAAAATCTTCCGGAACCCAAAAAAGCGAAAAGAAACAAAAAGCGGTAGCTTCTGATTTTAAAAAAAGTCATCGGAGAATCGATCAAATACCGAAGGAAAAAACCAAAGAAAATCATAGAGATCAGAAAAGTGTAGATGCCCCTGAGGTAAGAGGTGATCCTACTGAAGCTGCTATGTTTGTTATTGGGGAAAAAGCAAAAATCAAAGAAAAAGAACCTTATAAAAATTATAAAATTCTGGATGATCTTCCATTCAAATCTGAACAAAAATTTCGAGCATCCAAGATTGAAACCGAAGAAGGACCTGAAATTTTTGTCATAGGTGCCCCGGAAAATATCCTGGAATTAAGCACTCAATATTTAACTCCTAAAGGCATTCAAGATCTCGACGAAGAAAAAAGAAAAGAATTTGAAGATAAAATGGATGAATGGGCAGACCAGGCAATGCGTGTTCTTGCACTGGGTTTTAAAAAATCGGGAAATAAAGACAGCATAAGCGCTAAAGATGTAAAAAATATTGTTTGGGTAGGAATTGCCGGTATCATAGATCCACCCCGGGAAGGTGTAACTGAATCAATTGAGGAATGCAAAAAAGCAGGAATAAGAGTGGTCATGGTAACAGGCGACCATCAAAAGACAGCCACTGCCATAGCTAAAGAGGTTGGTATTCTTGCCAAAGAAAAGAAAAAAGAAGGGGAATACCCAGAGGCTTTGACTACCAAAGAGCTTGAGGTAGACGACCAAAAATTTGACCAATATATCAAGAACATAAATGTTTTTGCCCGAATGAACCCTGAAACCAAACTGCGAATTGCTGAGCGTCTCCAGGAAAAGGATACTCTGGTTGCAATGACAGGTGATGGGGTAAATGATGCTCCAGCTTTAAAACGTGCCGATGTAGGAATAGCTATGGGCCAACGCGGAACCGATGTAGCTAAAGATGCGGCTAAAATTGTTTTACAGGATGATAATTTTAGAAGTATTGTAAACGCTATTAGGGAAGGAAGAATAGTTTTTAATAACGTTAAAATTACCAGTTACTTTCTACTAACTACCAATTTTGCTTTCGCAATTGCTTTCATTTTTAGCATATCGATTGGCTGGCCCCTACTTTTTACTGCTGCACAAATACTTTATGTAAATCTAATCACAGATGGTATAATGGATATTGCATTGGCTACGGAACCCGGCCATGGGAATATTATGAAGCAAGCTCCCGTGAAGAAAAATGAAAGAATTCTAGACTGGGAAGTTGCTCCTATTATTGTAGTCGTGTCAATAGTAATGGTTACTTTAACTTTGTTAACCTTCTGGTACTATCTGCCGCAGGGCGAGATTATAGCAAGAACAGCCACTTTTATTATTGTTTCTTCAACACAGTTGTTCAATGCCTATAATATGCGCTCTTTACGCTTATCCGTTTTTGAAATTGGAGTCTTTGGAAATCTATGGGTCAATATTGCTTTTACAGCAGCTATAATACTTCAGATAATTGTAGTCAAAATTCCTTTTTTTCAGGATCTTTTGAGATTTAAAGAGCTGCCATTACTTGATATTATCATACTTATTCTACTTTCTGCGACAATTCTGGGAGCAGGTGAATTATATAAATACCTTAGATTCAAAAAAGAATTATTTTAAACCAAGACATTTTAGAACAAAAGTTTAAAGCATTTTTCCCTAAAAAAAGTTACTCATAAAAATATTATTGATTAGCAAACAGGCTTTGAAAAATTGCCCCTTAAGAAACTAAGTCGATTTCAATATTATTTTTAAGGATTTTTCGTAAACGAGAGGCTTAAAAAAGAATACTGGAATTATCTAAAAAGAGAAAATAAAATGAAACTGGTTTATACAAAAGTCTTACTAGTGAATTAATAAAAGGTCTGTTTGTCTTCCATTTACATACTGGAATTCATCCTTCCCCCAGAAACCCGCTTCCTCGAGCATTATCCTAACCTCATGATCCCATTCCGGCAAAAACACGCTGGTGTTTAGCTCTATAGCATAAACGGTATTTTTTTGTAAAGGATAATTACCACTACCGGGCACTCCCTCCTGGGAATCCCACATCCCTATAGTTGTGCCTGAAGAATGGCCGTACATCCCTAAGGGATGTGTATAGATCATAGGTTTCAAGCCTTTGATTTCAGCTTGTTCCAGACTTTCTAAAAGAATTTTATTTCCTGTCTTTCCGGTTTCAAAATTACCGATTAAGATATCCTGTAATTGATTTCCTTTATCAAATGCTTCAGAAAGAAATTCTGGGGCTTCACTTTCTCCTGCTTTCAAAACGTAAGCCATCTGCTGGCAATCTGTATTAAGTCCCAGGTAAGAAATCCCAAAGTCACAGTGAATAAGGTCTCCCGGCATAATAACTTTCTTTTCTTTAGCTGAAGAAAATGCACTCACGTGATCTTGCAGCGCTTCTTCATCTCGCTGAATTGCAACAGTAGGATGAAACCAGGTTTCCAGCCCTAATTCAGTCACTTTTTGTCTCATCCACCAAACTACATCTTCGGTGCTTGTTTCTCCAGGAGTAATCACTTTATTACTGAAAGCTTCCTGAATAATATTTTTTGTGATTTTCACCAATTCCGGGTAAATTTCCATTTCCTTTTCACTTCTGGTTTCAATCCAGTTTATAGCCAGGTCTTCTGCCGAAACTATCTTTGAATGAAATTCTTGCGGAAGAGCTTCCATGAACTCATCATGATCGGTTTTCACCAAACCATCGGCAATACCATCTATTTCAGAATAATTCAATCCAATTTTTTCTGGATTCCGGTCTTTTATTATCTGTATTAAAGCTTCCCATTGTTCAGGTTGCTTTTCAGGATTCCACGCAGAGCTTATGTTTCTTCCAACATCATAACGTGCTACCGCAAGACGTTCTAAACTGTCTTGTTTCTTATTTCTAAAGAAAACAAGTATAGTGCGCCGGCGGGCATTAAGCCAGGTTGGTGGTAACATAGTTCGCAAGACAGGGTCTTCGTTGTATTCTCGAGAAATTACCAGCCACATATCTATTTCGGCACGGTCCATCAAACCGGGTAGAAGATTTTCGAATCTATCTCGCTGTATTTCCTCCATAAGTTCTGCCCTATCGCGTTCTGGCAATATTTGTGCTGTAGATGGGAAAGAAAATAATATTAAATAAAGTAGTAAGCCAGGCAAGAAGAATCCCGGCCTGAAAATTAGTATTCTTTTCATAGGTATATAAATTTACCCCTGTTTAGGGATTCCATTGCAGACTTGATCATATTACTGTTTGTTGCTGA